>ERZ1740068.219-NODE-219-length-33654-cov-4.907587_pt1 | contig 33654 bp, 37 predicted proteins | sample MGYA00581735_ERZ1740068 | MGnify/ENA primary metagenome ERZ1740068 (study PRJEB43018, sample SAMN04849740) | marine metagenome | isolation source: floating plastic debris | place: Pacific Ocean | collected 2008-08-30 | study: EMG produced TPA metagenomics assembly...
GGCTGGCGCGTCAAAGAGGGTGGCGACGAGACAGACTTCGAGCGCGTCAAAAGAGACAAGCCTGCGGAAGTCAGCATCCGCAACACGGCATCGCGCCCACAAGATGCTGAGTACCTGGCGGTGCGAGACTTCACAGATGCCGATGGCATCAAGCCTGTGGCCAGAGCTTTTGCTGTAGAAGAGGGCTTCGGCATCAAGACGATGAAGCTTCTTGTTGTCGGCGATGGCGGGGGTTCTCTCACGGCAGCACAACTCAAAGCCCTGGATCTGTACTTCAACGGCAACCGCCACGCGAGGCCTCCTGTCGAAGGCGTCTCGCAAATGAACACGAAGATCATCCCGGTCAACTTCGAGCCAACAACAATCAGCATCGAAGCAACAGTTATCTGGAGCAATGGGAGTGCGGAAGCTATCCGCAACCAGTTGATCGCATTCCTGACACCAACTTCTGTCGAAGACGATGGCACAACATTTGTCTGGAACTTTGGCGCGCAAGTCAGCTACAGCCGCATCCACAGTTTGATCCACGAAGTCGATCCGACGATCGAAGATGTATCTGTGCTGCGACTCAAAAAAGGTGCAGGCTCGTTTGTTGAAACCAGCATTGATCTTGGGCAGAATGAACTCCCGATCACAACAGGTGCATCCATCGCAATCACAATCTTGGAGCCGTAATCATGGCAACGCCGATCCTAAATGCTGTCAGCCCCACCTCCGGTCAAACAGGGGTGTCGCCAAATACGACGATCATCTTAGAGCTGACGGATTCAGCATTTGGGGTCAACCAATTCAGTGTGGATATTGAGATTGCAGGCATCACGGCCTGGCAGGGTGGCGCTCCGCAAAACGGCTAGTTTGGTACAGAGACTCCGATCACTGATGGCTTTCGCTATGAGCTGACACCTCCTGCGCCGCTATCTGGAGGCAGCAATCTTGTTGCTGTATTTGCGCAGGATTTGAATGATCCTCCTGCGGTTCTAAGCACCAATTACAGTTTTGATGTTGCGGTCGTACCTTTCATCCAGATGTTCACACCGAGCGATGGCGGCGTTGCTTCTACGACCACAAGCCTTTTCATATCCGCATTCCAACCTGGCGTTGGCATCAACAACGCGCAGACCGTCATCACCATCGCAGGTGTGATCGCCTACTCAGGCGGCTCCGCGCAGAACGGCTACGTGGTCAACCTGTTGCCGGTTGCCGATGGCATTGAGTACGACATCATCCCCCCAGCGCCTTTTGCTGTTGGCAACGTTGCTGTTCAGGTAACGGCAGAAGATAACAACACAAATTCAGACACGCAGAACTTCAGCTTCACTGCAAGTGCCGGTCCTGTCCATGTGATGACGAACCCCACGGATGGGCAGAATGATGTTGCAGTCGATACGACTATCACTTTGGAGACAACAGCTTCCGGTGGCATCCAAGCCAGCACTGTTTTCATCCAAGTGGAGTCCAACATCGTGTGGCAATCCGAAGCGGCGCAGAACGGCTACGGGGTTGTTGTCACGCCAATCACCGATGGCTTCCGATATGTGATCACACCACCTTCCAACCTGCCCAATGGGAATCCCATCCCGATCTACATTGAAGCGCAGGACAACTCTTTCATTTTCTCGTCTGCCAACTTCAGCTTCAACACAGAAGCGCTCGCGGCTCCTGAGTTGAACTTCGTCGCGATCAATCCCACGCAGGAACAATCTGGTGTCCCTGCTGATACAGATATTGTGCTCGATGCCACCGCCAACTTGGGGCTTGATGCAAACGAGACAACGCTGACAGTAAACGGCGTTATTGCCTGGCAGAATGGCTCACCGCAAAACGGATATGCAGGATCTACTTCTCCGATCACAGATGGCCTGCGTTACACCTTGACGCCGCCTGCCGATTTGCCAGCAGGAACTACGAACGTCCAAGTAGACATCCAAGACACTTTTGCTAACGGCTTGATCTCTGGATACACCTTTGACGTTGGCTCGCTGTCTTCTGCTCTCTTCAATCCCGCCGATGGTGCTGTTGGTGTTGACCCTGCTACAAGTGTGATTGTGGATATCGTAGCGCTGGCAGGATTGAACGAGCCTGAAACTGTCATCACGATTGGTGGTGTAGTCGCGTGGCAAGGTGGGGCTTTGCAGAACGCTTTCACAGGCGGCACAAGCGCCATAACAAATGGGCTGCGGTATTCCCTCCAGCCACCTTCTAATCTTGCGCCTGGTGCCGTTTCTGTTGCCGTGCAGGCGCAAGACAATGGTGCCCTCTCGATCAATGACAACTACAGTTTCAGTGTGGCAGATCCCAGCACCTCACTTCTGATCTCACCAATAAGCCCAACGCCAGGGCAAGAAGGTGTGCTTGAAGAGAGCGCTGTCAACTTCAAGATTACGAGTGGCGCTGCTGTGTCCCTCGACAACACCAGAGTTTTTGTGCGGGATGCTCTTGTCTATGCAGGGGTGCAAGAAGGCTTTGCACCGGGCTGGGCCAGCTCCACTGTCCAATCCAACAACGAGAATGGCTTCGACTTTTTCCTCGTGCCCGACTTGGCATTCCAGTGGCTTGCTGGCGAGACGGTCAAGGTGGCTGTCACCACAAGAGACTCCGCAGAAAATACAGCAGCATTGGAGTGGTTTTTTGTCGCAGAAGGGAACGCCTTCACATTCCAAGTCCACAAGTTTGTCATCCAATCGATCATCGAGATGGACAAGAGGTCTCCTGGCCTCATCGAATTGATGTCTTCATTGCCTGGCGGCTTGACTGACACTTGGCGCACAAAAATTATTGATCGCGTTTGCGCGCTGTATGATCTGCAAGACCCAAGAGAGATCCCTGACCAATGGCTACCTTGGCTTGGCGGCCAGCTTGGGTTTGGCAGAAACCTAGTCTTCAATGCGACAGAAGATGAGCTTCGCATTCTGTACGAAAACGCCATGCGCTATTGGAACAACAAGCCTGCCGAGCTGGCGCTGAAAGATGCGGTGCGTATTGTCACAGGCAACAGATTCTCGCTGCGAAACTACTTTGATTTTCGCATGATGATCATTGACCCCGTGGATAATCCCAATCTGGAAGAGGCCACCTTCGTAACAGAGCTGCTTGAGGATTTTGATCCCGACGTGATTGACTTCCCAACAGTGACACCAAGCGGCAGCAAGTTCCGTTGGTTCGGTCCCATTGGCGCTGATACGTTTCCTCCTTCGCACACGTTCTTCATTCAGGATTTGCCAGAGCAATATTTTCCTGGCGGCGTGTTCAGATCCGAAGACGAGTATTTGTACGTGCAGATCGTTAGCTTCCCTAACGATCCGAGCTTTGAAGGCTTCTACAAAATCCAGCAACTCAATGTTGGTGCGCAATCTGGTATCGTCGACGCGAATGGGGTGGGCGGCGAGGGCGTCACAGGCGATGGAGAGTGGAGACTCTGGGCAGGCAACAGCGATCACATCTCGGAGTTGCGTTTGGTGGATGAGCCAGCCAACCAAATCAACAAGCAATTGCTGCGCACCCTCATTGATCAAGTGCGAGCGCACGGAGAAAGAATCGACATTGTTTATCTGGCTTTTCTAGATCGCTTCTATGAGAAAGGAGATCATGGTCAGTGGACCGAGACGGGCGGCGCATCCGATGCAGACAACAGCGGCTTCGTTACGATGGAGCCTGCTGCAATATTGGATGTGAATAAGACCTTTGCTTCTGATTGGGAAGATCGGAATGTGCTGTTCAAGTTCTTGATCCAAGATGGGCTTGCACCTGCTTTGCGCTTGCATGCGTTGTACAGCGACCCTGACAATTCTTATCTTGTGCAGGTGGAACCCACATCAAAACTCTTGTCTTTGCGCAAGCGTATCGGAGCTGTGGAATCCACACTCGCGTCTGTTACAATACCAGAGATGGCGGCAGGGCAGATTGAATCTGTGCGAGTCCATGTGATACAGATCCCATCAGGAGTCTTCATCCGTGTGAAGTTTGATGGTGATGAATTTATCGAATACACAGACACGGCAGATCCTTTCCCGCAGGGGAGTGTCAGGATTGAATCGACCGCAGGCACATCACAAATTTACACTGTTGAAGTCATGACTCTGCCCGTCACCACCGAGCGAGTCGGGCCACTTGTTTAGGAGTCGCAAATGCCAACAGGAAGCAAAAAAGTAAACGTCTTTTTGAATCGCCTTCTCTCCAGAACAGCAATCAAAGAGAACTTTTTGGAATACCTTGTCACGCTAAATGACGAGGCTTTTTCATCTCTGCTCCAAGGAACATCTGGCACTTTGGACTCGGACAAAGTTGGCCTCGTCGGTACAGGCCCAAATGCGATCGGCTTAGATGTCAGCCTAGCCAACAAAGTTGTGGTAGGCACAGGCCAAATCTTGACGTTGGATTCGACAACGAATCTTGAGACCATCGAAGTTCCATTCGAGAACGCCAATGGCATCACCTACTCCGTTGGCGTCAAGTACGCTTCGGTGGAGGCAGATACAGATCTCAACCCACGCAGGGGCACGCCAGAATACAAAACACTCCTCGACACCATTGGCGACTCTGGCAATCCTGATAGCGTCACTGTTACAGGGCCAGGCACCGGATCAAACATCCGTTTGGTGATCAACAGCTTGTTGGAGAGTGGCGTGAATCACGCAGGCCGCCTGGTCCGCGTCTGGTTGCAACAGCCTGCGGTTGGTGTGGACTCCGAAGCCATCAAAGAGTTCACCTCACAATACGATGCCATCGGCGGCGACAATTACATCGACATCCCCTACAGCGTGGCCAACCCTCCGCTTGGGCAAGATGTTTCTGCTAACCAACCAAGCTCAACTCCCACGGATTACAAATGCCTGGTCAAAGGTATTTCTATCCGCAGGAATACTGATCTCAGCTTGGACAGCGATTACGCTTTCATTGGGACCGTCGAAGGCAACGATACAGGTGGCGGTGTCACGCCTATCACTTTCAACCTCACAAATCAGGTTGCAGTTTTTCTTATCACTTTGGATCGTGCCTACGACGGCATCGGCGCAGGCGCTGGAAACTTTATCAACGTAGATGTGGATGGGAAGCCATTCCAGATCAATTCTTTCCCTGCCGACACTGCGCTCCGTCCCGATCTCAAGTACGCTGAGAAGTTCACAGATCCCAACGGCGCAGAGATCTTTCGCATGGAGCAATTTGGTAGGCGGGCATCGACGCCGCGTCATAAAGATGACTTCATGTACTCGCCAGAATGGGCAGACGCGGCGACCAGACCGCAGGGGATTTACAACGCATTTGAATTTGGTGGGGCTGCTACTCGCGTGCGAATTCACCCACAAACAGGGCACCCCTTGGGCGGGCATGGTGTGCTTGAGATGATCACCGACATCAACGCCACCGATGAGGCATTTTTGTCTGGCCCGCTCTTCACCGTTTTGCAGCGCTTCCCTCGCATGTATGTGCGCGCTGCTTTGCGCACACCGCAAGCAAACTGGCGAGGCCGCATTGCCCTTGCGACAAGCCTTACAGTCGGCGCAGGCAAGGGCATAGGCTTCGAGTTCCAAGGGGATCAGCTTGTGGGTTGGGCAAAGGATGGTGCGACCATTTTGACCACCGCAGCGCTGCGAACAATTGCTGTGCCAGATCTCTGGTATGACATGTACTTCGTGGTCCTCAATGCCACCACTGTCGCATTCTGGGTGGGCCGCTCTTTGGACCAGATGACTACGCCAGTCGTCCTCGACATCAGCACGCTCTCTTGGGACTTCAGCAACTTGGCTGGTGATGACAGATTCTTCTTTTTGGCAGCACAAGGTCGCAACGATTTGGGCGCAACCGCTGCCACATCCACAATGCTCATTGATTTCTGGGAGACTTGGTTGGGCGCAGAGATCAGAACCTTCCTACCTTGATGGAGTTGAATCATGCCTCTTGCACCTTTCCTGGCAGAAGAAGTTACACAGTATGATCGCGGACATGACCGTCCCGATCCTGGCTGTTTTGTTCGAGAGCACACAATCGGAGTGACCCTCCCGGCTGCGTATCTCGTATTCATAGATGGCAAGCTCATGACCGCCTTCACGCACAACTCTGAGACCAACACTTTCAGTTGGCCAGAGAATACATTCCCTTGTTGCAGGGGCGGCAAACTAGAGATCATCGATCTCGCAACAGGCAATGTTGCCTGGACGTTTGAGCCGCTGGCTAGCGGTGATTAGGAGTTTCTAATGCGCAACGCAAGTACCCAATTCGCACGATTCTTTGTCTTCATGATGACGTTCTTCATGGTGTCCATGACGCCCCTTCTTGCTTTGGCAGAGAAGGCGGTTGCCAAAGCCGCACCACAACAAGCATGGTGGCAAGCCCTCCTCGTTTTCGTAATCGAACTCGCGCTGGCTGTGGGCGTGCCTGTCATTGTCGTTCTGGTCACTTTGTTGCTGCGTCGATGGGGCATCAACATCGAACAAGACCAAGTGAAAAACATCGCAGAACAAGCCGCTGAGTATGCAGAGAAGAAAGCGAAGGCAGCCCTGAAAGCCGATCGCAAGAAGACTCCTGGCGCAGAGAAGATGCTACTGGCACTCAACTTCGCCAAAGACCTCGCAGATCAGTACAAGCTATCTGAGAAGGCAACAAAGAAAATGCAAGGCATGATCGAAGCGGCAGTCGAACGCAAGGACAAGAAAGAAGCCGAAGCGCCCAAGCCTGCACAACCAGAACCCCAACCCCAAGCACCTCCTAGCGAAGGTCAATCCTAATGGCTTGGTGGGGCTGGATCTTGATCGGCGCTTTGATTGCGAGCACAGGATTTATCGTTTATCTTGTGGTTAGATCGAAGCGCTCTCAAGAAGAACAACCGGCTCTTTCAAAAGAGCAAACGAGAGCGCTGCTGGCAACACTCGAAGAAGAGAGAAAAGCCAAAGCAGACCTCGAAAAGCAAGCGGCAGATCTGCAAACAACTCTCAGGCAGATCCAAGCAGAGCACAACAAGGCGTTGGCTGATCTCCAAGCGGAGACCCAAAATGAAAAAGATCGTCTTGCTTCTGACCCTGATGCTCTGCACGATGAGCTTGACCGCCTACTCATCCCAGAACAATATCCGAAAAGCTAGGCTGGCCAAAGGCCAAGCCGCTCCCTTCCCAGGCACACTCCTCACCAACGAAGCCTTGGCTACCATCATCACCAATCATAAACTGCAACTCAAAACCCTTGAGGCCAAACATATGCGCAAGCAAAAGGAGGCACAAGCGCGGTATGAGGCGTTGCAGAAGGAAATGCGGACGCGCATTCAAGCTGAAAAAAACAAGGCCAAAATCGCCGCGACAAGCTGCAAGAAACAAAAGCAGATCTATGCGCGGTCTTTGAATGCGATTCGCAATCCCCCTTTCCACAAGCATCCAGCTTTCAACTTCACAGCAGGCTGCCTCCTTTGCGCCGGAGCCTGCGTCGGCACTGCCGCAATTGTATCGAGGTGAATCATGACGCAAGAGAAGCAAGGAACAAACAAGCAGGGGTTGGCAGCGATAATCACCGCTGCGATTCTGGCAGCAGTGCCAGGATTCTATTCTGCCTGGCAGACTGCCAAGGTGGAATACCAGCAGCGCACTGCCAGCAAGAAAGTGCAGCAGACTGTTTCGCAAGAGCAGAAGTTGGTTGATCACATGGACAAGCGCTACCGCAAGTACATCAAAGCGCTTGAAGATGAGATCGCAGCGGTCAAGCGAACAGCCGTGACGCACAAAGATTTGCTTGACTTAGTTATCAAGTTGCAGCAAACACAAAAACCAAAAGCAGGTTATAGGCAGCGCAGTTTCCAACGCGCACAGAACTTATACCTGCGAGCCAAGATCAAAGAGTTACGTCAGCGCATGGCAGCGGCTAAGGTCATGCAATCAAAAAGTAACAAGTCTCGAAAGCCCGCGCTCCGGTCCCTCAAACATCTCCGAAAGCTATTTCGTAAGTAGCAGCTCACCTAAAAAGTCCTTGCAAAAAAAGTGATGTCATATTATCCATCAAAGTAGTCTAGTAACTTTTGGTGGATGCTATGGTCGTAATAAAAATTGACAGCCACATACGAATTGATGCACGGCAGATTTCAAAGAAAGTGCGCAACAAACTCGTGCGCGATTCGACCCACCAAGATCCTGTATATGCCAAAAACAAAAGAGCAGGTTGGGGCGTCGGCGACCTAGAGCCACGGATGTATACCTTTGAGGAGCATGGCAACGAGCTGCGCTTCTGGCGCGGCAGACTCGAAGGTATCCTGCAAACCCTCCGAGCATACAAAGTTGATTTCGAGATCGATGATCACCGCCTTTGGTTGGACGACATCGCTCTTGATTGCAGCGTGCAACTCCGCGACTACCAGCAAGAACCTCATGACATCGCTTGCCGCAAGCAGCAGACTTTGGTGCGCGCCCCTGCGGGTAGCGGCAAGACGGAAGTGATGCTCAAGACCGCAGCTCACTTCCAACAGCCAACGCTTGTTCTGGTCTGGCAGGAACGGCAGCAGCGCAATTGGTTAGAGCGGATACCTAAGCGTTTTGACTTTGAGCCTGGCGGGATTGGCGGTGCATTCAAGAAAGAAAAGATCGCTCCCATCACTGTCGGCATGGTGCAATCTGTCCGCAATCGGATGGAGATGTGCGGCGAGCTTTTTGGCACTGTCATCTGCGACGAGGTTCAGCGATTCGCAGCTCGGACGCTGGCAGAGGTGGTCAACAATCTTCCTGCTGCCGTGCGGCTTGGTGCTTCCGACGATGAGCGCAGAAGCGACGGCAGAGAGTTCCTCCTCTATGACACGTTCGGTCCTGTTGGTGCCACAGTTGAGGGGACCACAGGCCAATGCCCTGTCCGAATCGTAGCACTCCCCACACAATTCGAGAGCGAGTTTTCATCTTGGGTTGAAGCCGTCGACGAGTTGATCTGCGATGAAGCTCGCAACCAAATGATATTGGACCTGGCGATTGCAGAAGCAAAAGCTGGCCACCGTATTTTGATATGGAGTGACCGCGTTGATCATTGCCTCTACCTCTGCGGGCAACTTGAAAAAGCAGGTTTCAGTGTTGGCTTGATTCTTGGTGGCAACGAATGGAAAGACGAAGCAGATCACACAGAAAAAGGTCTGCGTTCTGGTGCTGTTCAGATTGGCATTGGCACAGGCATCGCCGAGCAATCCATCGACATCCCCCCGTTGGATCGCGGCATCATGACTTGCGCCTCTGCTGATACAAAGATGTTCCGGTTTCGGCAAATGCGTGGCAGGCTGGCACGCCCTTTCGAGGGAAAAGATTCTGTCCTTTATTACCTGTGGGATCGGCAGGTTCCACAATTGCGCAGGAAGATAAATAACATCCGGCGTGAATACGAAGTTCAAATAGGAGATCGAGATGTACAAACGTGAGGTCACAGAACAAACATTGAGAGCGGGAGCAGCCTGGCTTGGCATGCCAGTGCCGCAACGCATCAGTATCAAAAAATTGAAAGAAGCAGTGCGGCGCAAGCTGGCAGAGCACCAAACCTATGGGCGCGTTGCTTGCGGTGGTTGCGGCAATGATGTCAATGCAGAAGTCAACGTCTGCCCCTTCTGCGGTGCAGGGTTTGAGCCATTGATCGAGCAGTTGGAGCGGCAGGAAAAAGAAGCAGCGGCTGCCAAGAAGCCAGATCCATTTTGGGAGAAACCCAACCCTGCATTCAAGCAGGCATGGGAAGATGATGACGAAGAAGTGGATGATGATTTTCAAGTGCAAAGCGAGCAGAAAGCTCCTGCGCCTGCACCAAAACCCAAGCCGAAACCGAAGCCAAAAAAGTCTTCCCCTCGTGGCAAGAAGGGCAAGGCCGCAATGAAAAAGCGTGAGAAGGAACGCAAAGAAAAAGAGCGGGAAGAGAAGCGCGAGCAAATCCGTCAAGCGCTGCCATTCACGGAACCCCAACTGCGAGATATGACGCGGACCACTTTGGTCATGACGGCCAGCGTTGTGGGAATCAAAAACCCCATGAGAGCTGGCGGCGCAGATGTTTTGATACCGCAAATCCTCGCCAAGCAAGAAGAGTTACAACGCAATCAGTAACTTTGCACAAACAAAACACTTGCCTCTCACCCCACCCTCTTGTACGTTACACCTTGGTAATAACCTCTAACCAAAGGTGGCAACCTATGAATTTATCTCGCAAAGTACAAAAGTACGTGGCTTCCAAAAACTGGAAGTGGCGTCCCAACACAGATCAAGTCAACATCGAAATAAAGGTATGTCCTTTTTGCGGATCTCCGAAGTGGAAGTTCTCCATGCACGGAGAGACGGGGATTTTCAAATGCTTTGTTTGCGAAGCCAAAGGCAACCTCTACACTCTCAAACAAATGCTCGGCGATATGGGGGAAACCAAAGGCGTCCAGTCGGCGGCAAAAGCCACGGGCACAGCCGAGCAGAAGAACTTCAAACCCCTCGACATGGCCAACGTAGAAAAGTGGCACGCCAAGCTACTGCAAAAAGAATCCGCAGTTGAATACCTCGCAGGCAGGGGCATCAACGTCTCTGCCATCATGCACTTCAAACTCGGCTACCGAAAAAAGGATGGCGTCGCCTGGCTGGAGATCAAGCACATCGCCAACGGCAAATGCAGGAACATCAAGATGCGGACGCTGCCGCCGCACGAGAAAGACTTCCGCAGGCAGGCAGGATGCAAAAGCATCTTGTTCAATTCCGACTGCTTGGCAGATCACAATGTTGTTGTTTGCGGTGAGGCAGAACTCGATGCAATCTCTTGGTGGTGCGCCGGGGTCAAAAACGATGTGGCTTTGACAGCAGGCGCGAGCACCTTCCTCCCAGAATGGTATGACCAGCTTGCAGACAAGGAGATGATCTACACCGCGCTGGACACCGACGTGCCAGGCCAGAAAGGGGCGCGTGAGATCGCAAGGCGCATGGGGTTTGATCGCACTGCCAATGTGTTCTTGCCGCGCCACGATGCCAACGACGTGCTTCGTGAGCTGGGGCCTGATGCCTTGGCAGCCACCCTCGAAACGGCAGAGCAATTTGAAGTATCCGGTGTCCTCAAGGTTCAAGACGTTCTCTACCAATGCATTCACAATCAGGCGCTCGGTGGGTCGGGATTCCATACCCCTTGGGCAGCAGTGAATCGCCTAATTGGTAAAGAAGGATTTTTGCCTGGCGACCTCATCATATTGTCAGCCACTCCCAAGACAGGAAAAACAACGCTGGCTTTGAACTTAGCTTTGTTCCTAGCGCAACAAGGTGTGCCCTCGCTTTTCTTTTGCCTTGAGATGAAGCCCACTCGAATCGGCAGAAAGATCGTGTCGATGATGAGGGAAAAAGACACTGATGATTTGGAGCCGCTCGACTTCAAACTCGTGCAGCATAGTTTGCGGGCACTACCTTTCATGCTGATTGACCCTGCATGGGATTCCAAAATCACTGTCGATTCTGTCATTGAAAAGATCCGCGAAGTGGTAAAGCGATATGGCATTCGTTTTTTGGTGTTTGATCACCTGCATTTTCTTTGCCGCAGTATCAAGTACATCACCACCGAGGTCGGCGCGGTCACAAAGAAGTTCAAGCTGCTGGCAGAGGAATTGGATATCGTTATCGTCCTCATTGCGCAGCCGGGCAAGGTGCGAGGCGAGCGCGTCATGACGATGCAGGACTTGAAGCACTCCTCTGACATTGCAGCCGATGGCGATTGGATTATCCTCGCTCACCGCAGCCGCGTCCCGGCAGGCTCCATTGCAGAGACCAGCTTGGACGATGCGCAGGACCAGGAAGTCCTCGACCCCAAAACACTCCTCCGCATTGAGGCAGCAAGATTCGGTGGCGGGGGAGAAGCGCACCTACATTACGAGGGCGCGCTTGCCAAATTCTACGACATGAGAGACAAACCAGTGCGAACTCTTTGATCACTTTTTGATGATCAACTGCAAAAATATTCCCACCCCTTCCTTGCAAATTCCCACAAACTAAAAGCTTATTTTTGAAGTGAAAAGAAACTTCAAAAACTACTTGCTAGTGTGCTCGCATCTCTTTACTGTTGTTTTCGATGGCAGCAAACTTCAAAACGGAGAAAGCGTATGCGAAAGCAAAACAAAAAGAACACGGTCAGCATTTTGGTTCAAGCCACATACGGCAGCCGCTTTGAAGACATAGAAGTCGAAGTAGCCAACGGCACGCAACAGCAGATCCACGAACGCGCCATCGCCGCAGCCAAAAAGAAAACAACACTCAAATCCACTTGGACAAACTTCATCGTTTGCTAGGAGCAATCATGACTGAAACAAAACGAACTCGCAGAACTCGCACTCGCCGCAAACCCGAAGCAGAAGAATTGCCAGCCCTCGAAAAGATCTCTGAGGTGCAAACCAAAGTCCAAAGCTTGGCAGGTGAGTTGAACAGCATCCTCATCAATCGCAGGCGGGAGATTGACGGCCTTTTGGTGGCGCTCCTGGCCCGCGAGCATTGCCTTTTGCTTGGGCCGCCAGGCACCGCGAAGAGCGCGCTGACAGAGCTTCTCTGCCGCAGCATCGACGGCGCAAAACACTTCTCTTGGCTGATGAGTAAGTTCACCGTACCAGAAGAACTCTTTGGACCATTCTCTTTAGCAGGCTTGAAGCAAGATCGCTTCGAGAGAATGGTCAAAGGCAAATTGCCAGAAGCCGACATCGCTTTCTTGGACGAGATTTTCAAAGCCAACTCATCCATCCTGAACAACCTCCTGACCCTCATCAACGAGAGGCGCTTCGCCAACGGCACCCAAACACTACGCTGCCCATTGCAGACGATGGTCGGGGCAAGCAACGAGCTGCCAGAGGGCAAAGAGTTGGGCGCATTGTACGACCGCTTTTTGGTTCGCTTTTGGGTGGGCTACCTCACCGACAGAAGCGAGCGCATGGCCCTCCTCAAGATGCCCAAGAGCGGATCGGTCAAAGGCAAGATCAACCTGCAAGAATTAGAAGAGGCACAGAATGAAGCCGAGAACATCCACATCAGCGACGAGATGTTCAACCTCCTGCTCGATTGCCAGGAGGCTTTGGGCCGAGAAGGTTTTGTTTGCAGCGACCGCCGCTGGCGCAAGACGCTCAAAATCCTACGCGCCAAAGCATACCTCGATGGCTACCAGGAAGTGATGCCGCGCCACTTCGACATCCTTGCAGACAGCCTTTGGCACGAGCCGAACGATCGACTTGAGTTGCAGCGCATCATCCTCAAAACCTGCAACCCCAACGCTGCGAAGATCCAGAAGATTTTGGACATCGCAGAGTCTTCTTTCCAAGCCATCCCGATGGATCAGCAGATACCTGAGTCGGAAGTCAGCACAGTCTTCACTCAGATGATCGAGGTCAACGCCGACCTCCGCAAGCAGCTAGAGGCCTTGCACAAAATCAAAACACCAGAAGCCAAGGAAGCCGCACAGAAAGTCAACGACATGATCGAAGAGATTGGACGCTACACCAGAGGCATCACCGGCTTGCGAATGTAGCAACCAGCAGGGATGGCATATAGACCTTGCCATCCCTGCTCTCTTTTCTTACAGTATTTTTCAAGTGAACTCGCACGCAAAAAGGAGATGATATGAATACGCAACTCGAACGATTGAATGGCGCGCAGGTTGGAAGCGTCCTTGGCTATGTGGTTTATTGGGGCCTCGAAGAATGCCGCGTTGGTGTGCAAGAGCTGCATGACCTCTTCACCAAATTTGACCTGCCAGAAAAACCTTTCTTTCCTCCCGACATCCAGGGTGGCAATGCAGCAAGAAAAGCGCTCAAGCAGATCATGGGGCAGACGCAAGCTCGCGGTTACATGCATCGCAAGATCACCGAGCAGCCAAGCTTCATTTGCTGGGGCATCGTCAAAGAGGAGCGCGACCAACAGAACATCGACCTCGATTACACTTGCCCCGTCAAAATCACTTTCGACAAGACGACAGAATCGCTGGTGGCTTCTGGCGACGTAAACTCCGAAGCCTACCAACTCGCCAACCAGATCGTCGCGGCCTACACCCAACTCAAAGAAACCTACGTCGCTTGGGATATTCAGCGGATGCTTTTGCGTGCAGCCAGAGATCACATGAACGGCATCGGCCTGCGCAAAGGCGGCGGCAATTACTTCATCCTGCCAGAGCACGCAGAGACTCTCGACAAGATCCAAAATGTTGTGGAGAGCATCGGGAGCTGCGAAGTCGGCATCTTGGTTTTGCGCGGCGATGATCAGCACAACGTTCGCAGCATCGGTCGCGATGCCAGCAAGTCTCTAGGCGAAGAGTTGGCATCGCTGCAAGCTGAGATCGAGAAGTTCAAGAGCACACCGCCGCGACCAAGCACCATCAAAAAGCGTTTCGAGTTGTACCAGGAGCTGCGCAAGCGCGTCGATCTCTACACCACAATGCTTGACATCACCATCGCCGACTTCGACGAAGGCATGGCAGCTTGTGAAGCCGAACTCACCAAGATGCTCTCCGGATCAGTGGCCGCTCCAGCAGAAGCAGATCCACAACCAGAAGAAGAAACACCTGAGCCAAAACCAGAACCCACACCGGAAGCGCCAGCAGAAACGCCACAGGCCGCCGAGGTTGCCCCGCAAGAAGAAGCTACGAGCAAAACCCCCACCGCAACTTTCAATCGCCGCAGAAAGCGCCGACGCAAGCCCGCTGGATCTGTTGCCACTTTCTAAGTTTCTTCTCACATAAAAAACACAAATGACTTGATTACGATCCACTAAGTTGGCAGTGTCGTGGTGCGCTTTTGAAGTGAGAGCGCACGCAAAAAGGAGATGCAAAATGCAACAGCAAGATTTGGTTTATAAAACAAGCGATTGGCAGCGCTTCCTATACGAAGAGGAGCGCGACAGCAACGAAGTGATCTACAAGCAAGAACGCAAAGGCCAGGCCAAGCACGACAACTACAACGCCTACCAGCGCGAGCTTTTCGCAAGGCTTTACAACCCCAGCACGCCAAAGCTAGAGGAGCCAGTGCAAGGCGCACAATGGGCGTCGACGCTGCATGCCCTCTGCGATGAAGTGGCCGAGTTCCAAACGCTGCAAGAGCACACCAAAGGCGACGAGCAATTGGCTGGCCTGGCCACGGCGACCGTCAGCAAAAGCGTGCTCGCTCACATGCAAAAGCAGGAAGGCAACACTGACATTGACGGAATGCAGAAGCGCCTAGAGGCCTTGCAGGGAATGCAAGAGCAGGGTGTCAATGTGCAGGATCGCATTGACGACATGCTTCGCAAGTTGGCCAACGCCAAAGAGCGTGCGGAAAAGCTGGCACAAGGTTTGGACCCGGCGCAGATCCGCCAAGCTGTACGCCAAGCTTGCGATGCGGCAGGCACGCAGATCCAAGAGCACAGAGATCTGATGGCAGCCTTCCAGTTCGGAGATGGAGAAGGCACGCCACAAACACGGCAGGATATTGCGCAGAAAAAGCAGATCGCTGATCACTTGAAAAGCAGCAGCAAGCTCAAAGAGATCGCCAAGATTGCAGGCCGCCTCCGCAGAGTTGCTGCCAACAAGCAGCGCACCAAATGCGATGACGCTAGGAATGAAGTCGCGGACGTGGAGCAAGGTGCCAACATCGATCGCCTCCTGCCAAGCGAGATGCTGGCCATGTGTGGCGAGGATGAAACGCAAGAGCTGATGTTCTTCAGCCGCTTCACAGAAAGGCAGACGCTGCAATACGCGCTGCGTGGGAAGGAGAAGAAAGGCAAGGGTCCGATCATCATCTGCTGCGACGAATCTGGCTCGATGCAAGGCGACCCAGAGATCTGGTCCAAGGCTGTCAGCATGGCGCTGCTGGACATCGCACAAAAGCAGAAGCGCGATTGGGTGTTCATTCATTTTGCCAGCCGCGTCACGGCGGTTGATCGCGTCAAAGCTGGCCAGGCAGATCCCATGCAGATCATAGAATGCATGGAGCACTTCTCAGGTGGGGGCACGTCATTCGAGGCACCGCTGGAACAAGCAATGGAGGAGATCGCTGCAAGCCCTAGCTTCAAAGACTCCGACATCCTTTTCATCACGGATGGCTGCGCCAACCTGTCAAAAGCATGCCAAGATGATCTGCTCTCCCTCACCGACCGTCATGGCACAGCAATCTACTCGGTGCTTGTTGGTGGGTTGCAGCCCACGCAACAAATGCAGGAATGGTCCACAGCGATCTACCAGCTCGAAGACCTCCTGCAAGAAACCTCGTCAAGAACAAATTTTGAAAACTTTGTCTTCTCGATGTGATCAAGATTCCTTTTGTAAATTGAAAGATTAGAAAAAAGATTAATTTATTTGTTGATCTTTTCAATCTTTCAATTTACTACTGTGAACCAACAGAGAGATATATGAGAGCTGTATATCACAGCAAATAACAAACGGAGATAATCATGAACGCAATTTTGAAAGAAGCATTCGACGCCATCAAACAGATCCGTGATACAGCAACCAACTCTATCGACAAGATCACAACGGCAGCAATCAATTCCATTGAAGACCTGACGATGGCAGCCATGCTCAACCAACCCAAAGAAGAACCCACACCTCCTGCGGCAGAAAAACCAAAGGAGAAGAAACCCAAAAAGTCCAAGGCAGCCAAACCCAAGAAGGTAGAACCTGAGCCTCCCCAAGAAGAAGAGGAGCCACCCGCACCCGCTGACGACTTCCCAGAAGAGGAAGAGAAAAGCATCCAAGAGTACACCGAGCAGGAACTCGAAAACGCCATCGACGAAAAAGAAGAAGACGGCGACGATGATCCAGAGGAAGGCGATGAGCCGCCAGCAGAGGATGAAGAAAGTGACGGCGACGAAGCCAGCGACGACATCCCAGAAGGGTTGCCCAAAGGCCTGCATTCGACCTGGAACAACATGAGCCAGGAAGAGAAAACCGCGCTGATCAAAAGCCTTGGATTGTCAGAGGAAGCTCCTGCTGAAGAGAAGCCCAAAAAGAAAAGTGGCCGCACGACTCCCGCAAAGAAAGCTGGCATGTCCAAGAAAGACTTCTTCCTCGCAGCAATGCTCAACCAAGGCGCAAGCATTGAAGAACTCGAAGCTGCCTGGCAGAACTTGAGCGGCGAGGAAGGGGCAGCACGGACTTTCAAGAACTACGTCAAATTCTGCGGGCAAGGAAAGATGAGCGGCAGCCTCGCCGACCATGTGATCGAGCTGACAGATGACGGCGGAGTTTACGCCGCCGCCGATGAGCAATCAGAAGAGGTGGCAGAACTCTTGACCAAGATCGCTGACGAGTTCGAGAAGAAAGGCCTCCTCGACAAGGTTGGCGATGCCCTCGACGAAGTGATCGAAGACTAAGAAACGCGCAGAGGGCTGCCTGGCGCAGCCCTCTTTCCTGCTTGATCCCTTTCGATACGAGGCAGCCATGAAACCCAAGATTGATATACCGCCGACGTTCTCGGCGCAGAAGGTAGAAGGAGGTCATTGCTTGGTGCGCCAGCCAGCCGGGACCATTGCTTGCCAACTGGCTGAAGGCGCACTTGATCATCTCCAAGAGCGTGGCGTCATCGAACGCTTCACAAATGACAACGGAGCACTTTACCTGCGGAAAGAGAGTCCGCAGAAAATCTATAACCTGCTTTCAACCGCTGGCCTTCTTTGAAGAATCCAACGCAATAAAAAGCATTTGACGAGGCTGATCACATGCGTTACAGTACACAAGCATTTTGCATTGACCCTGCTGCTCCTCACGACGGCAGGGGGGTTGCTCGCAAGAGCAACCGAGGTTTGCACTCGATCTCCAGCGTTGCCACCGCTTGTCGAGACAAGGTGGAGGGGCAGTCGGATTTGGCTGACCCCTCCACTCCCTCTTCCCAAAAAGGGGGTAGCAAATGCAACCGATAGGATCTCCCCTTTCAGATACATCTCCACAAAGAAACAACGAGAATTGCCAGAATTGCGAGCTGCATCAGCAAGCAAAAACTGTCTGCTGCGAAACTGAAGGCGATGGTACTTCTGGCATCTTCCTAGTAGGCGAGGCCTTGGGTGCAACCGAGGATGAATACGGTGCGCCTTTCTTGGGCGATGCTGGCGCAAAGCTCAATTACGCCCTGCGCAAGTCCGGTATCGATCGCGGCAGCCTTTTCTTGGGCAACTCTGTGCGTTGTCGGCCACCCAAGAATCGCAACCCAAAGAAGAAAGAGATGGTGGCTTGCGCGCCCTACCTCCTCTACGACATCCTCATCAACAAGCCCAAGGTGATTGTGCCGCTGGGATCTATTGCCTCCGAGATGATCTGCGACGATTGGTTCTACACCGTCGATGTGCTGGGCAAGAAAAAACGACTCAAAAAGAAGCTCGACAAGTGGCGTGGCTACCCGCAGAAGTACACCTTCAAATTCCAGAAGGGAAAGAAGGTCTTCGCACACACATGTTGGGTGGTGCCGACCTACCATCCGAGCGCTTGCCTCCATGCCTGGGAGAAAGATGATCTCCTCATCCACGACCTGAAGCTTGCCGCAGAGTACGCTGAAGGTAACGAGGTCTTGAAGCTACCAGATACGAAAGTGCATGTGGCAAAGACGATGGAGGAGGTCAAGGATCTTGTTGATTACATGCGGGCAGAAGGTAGGTACGTCACCGACCTCGAAACAACTGGAGTGCGAGCGCACGCAGATTCTATTATCTGCGCAGGCTTCGCCAGCCGCAAAGGTGAGGCGCACGTCATACCCTTCCTCAAGCAATGCACGCCAGAGGTCAAGAGGGTCTGGTGGTCCCGCGCTGATGAGTTGCAGATCAAGAAGTGGCTGATCGATCTTTTCTCAGACACAGAAGTGATGGGGCAGGGGATCAAATTCGATGTGAAGTTCTACCGCGCTTTCCTCGGATGGCACGCCTTCAACATTGCAGCCGACTCTCAGATCATGCACCACGTTTTGGATGAGAACAAACCTCACAACCTCAACTTCATCTCGCAGCAGCTTTTACGTTGGACACGATATGACACAGACATCGACCATTATAAAAGCGAGGATGAATTGGATCTTTCTTTTGCACCGCAAGAGAAGGTCTGGGATTACTGCGGCATCGACTGCGACGGAACCAACCAGTGCATTGAGGCGATGGAACCCATGCTGGCAGAACAAAAATTGCGCAAGGCCAACCGCATAGAGCACGGATTGATTCTGCCACTTGCCGATCTAGAGTACGTCGGCGTCCATGCATCCAGGTCACGCCTCGAAGAACTCAGCAAGCAATACCGAAAAGAGAAAGCGCAGAGTGAGGCATACCTCAACCGCACGGCGCAGCGGCTTTTCTTCAATGAGGATATGTCCAAATTCAACCCCAATTCAAATGCGCAACTGACGCGCCTCTTGCAGGCCGCAGGTGCATCGCTGACAAAGAAGACGAGGGCTGGTTCGATTGCGGTAGACAAAACCGTCCTGAAGGCTCTGTCGCTCGGCTCCGGGGTGCCAGCAACCATCGCCAAGCATGTACTCAACCTTCGCAAGATGACGAAGTACATCTCGACGTATCTGGATGGCAAGGATGGGTCCGGTGGGGTGCTGCAATTCATCACACCTCGCGGTCGCATCCATCCAGACTATGCCATCACAAAAACCAGGACGGGACGCCTGGCCGCAGAGAGGATCATCACTTTCCCACGGCAGGGGGGTTTGCGCACAATGATTGTGCCAGATGGTCCTGATGATGTTTTCCTCAACGTGGACTACAGCAAGTTGGAACTTCGAGTGATGGCTTGGCTGGCAAACGATCCCGTGATGATCAAAGAGTTGCTGGCAGGAATTGATCTGCACATGAGGATGGCGGTCACTGCACGCTTGATGCGAGACCCCACCGATGAGGAGTTCGAGGAGATCCAAAAAGATGTCAGCCCCAACGAAAGGGCGGTGGCCAAGGGCGTCAACTTTGGTATCCCCTACGGACGCGGCAGCTTTTCCATCGTGCAAGCAAACCCTGAATCTTTTCCCGACGAAATGGATCGCAGGTCACGAGTCAAAATGGTTGATAGGATTATCGAATCATATTATGACAAGTACCAAGGCATCGGCGACCACATGCGCAGGGAAGTTCGCATTGCACACAAAAGGCAATGGCTACGATCTTTCACAACAGGACGCAAGCGGAGACTCACAGGAATGGATTGGTTCCATTCCGATGAGGCAGCAGAGACGAAGTTTCGCGACAAGGATGTTGAGCATGTGGAAAGGGAAGCGCAAAACTTCCAGATCCAAGAGATTGCTTCTGCGATCCTGGCAGAAGCAACCAAGCGATGCTACGACGGAATACAAAGCGGCGAGCTGGACATCAGGAACTTCCGAATCGTGATGTCGGTACACGACCAACTTATCTTCAACGTCTACCGTGACGATGTAGAGGAGGCTTGGGAATTCGTACAGGAAGCGATGCAGACCGTCTTGCCGAAGGGCAAAAGCAGGTACAGAATCCAAACTATCGAAATGCCCATCACGATCGACAAACATGTGCAGAGCGCCTGGGGAGAAGACGAGTATGACTGAGCACAGGAGCGAAGCGGACATCAAAGCAGACTTGCAGATCGGCTCCGACTTGGAAGAGGAGTTTGAGAAGCAGGCACCGCGATACGCTTTTTGGTCTTTCCAGAAAGCGCGAGCTGACGCGGAGGTCCGAAGGGCAGAGGAAGACATGGAAGTTATGTGGGCAGCGCTCTACGCGGACTACAAAAACGACAACCCCACTTCAAAAGAGAATGAAGTGAAAGCTCACATATTTTCACACCCAGATTACAAAGCGAAGAGGAAGGCATTCAACAACGCAAAATATGATGCCGACATTTTCAAAGCTGGTGTTAGAGCTTTGGAAGCCAAGGCTTCAATGTTGCAGCAGCTCGGCCCGATGAATAGACAAGAACGGGATGCATATTTGAGAAGCAGACCGGCAGCAAAACCGGAGGTGCCAAAGCCAAAACGAACAAAGAAGCAAAGCGACAACCGGCGAGACCGAATCAAAGAAGCAACAGCAACAATCAAGAAAAAACAAAAAGCAAAGCGAGAACAAAATGGCTAGAAAATTCAATCCAAAAAAGAAAGCAGCAGCAAAGAAAAAAGAGATCGACAACCGCAACGAGTCGATCTACCACAACATCAAACCTAACCAGTGGCATTGGGTTTTCATCATGCCACCCTGGAGTGATGCTGGTGACATCTGGTACGAAGTTGAGAAGCATGGTTTGCATGTCTGCCCTGAGCGTCTTGGTATCCGCAAGTGCGTCATCTGCAAAGAGATCCGCAAGCAGCAGAAGAAAGGCAACAGCGACTTCGCACAAGAGTTCCGACTCAAGCCGGTCGCCTTCCTCAACGCCATCCGCAAGGAGGATGTGACCACCGAGAACCCTTGCAGCAAGATCAAAGTCTTGCGGCTCACGCCTCGCCACTTCGAGGAGCTGGTTGACTACATCTTGGATGAAGAGATCGACCTGACCGACCTCGAAGCAGCCATCCCCATCGGCATCAAGAAGACGCAGAAGGGAACCAACTGGCGCACCATCCGCTACAAGGATTTGAAGTTCGGCAACCCCATCGACATCAGCAATCGCATCGATGAGAAGGAGATGGAGGAGGCACTCTTCGACCTCGACACCATCCGCGCCGCCATGCCAAGCTCCGACAAGGACATGCGCAAGTCGATCCAAGAAGCTCTCGGCGGCGATCCCGATGAGGATGATGAAGAAGAGATCGAGGACGACTTCGACGATGATGACAAAGATGACATCGATGACGATCTCGACACTGATGACGATGATGAGCCACTCAAAAAGCCAAGCAAGAAAAGCAAGGCCGATGCTGCGCTCGACGACGATGAAGATGATGAAGACGACGAGGAGGAAGAGAAGCCTCGCCGCCGCCGCAGAAGAAAGTAAGACCAAACTCAAGCAACAATAACTCGAACTCGATAAGGTGATCTCATGATTTTTCTCGTAGACATATCTGGATACATCCATGCAAGCGCACACAAAATGAAAGGTGCGAAGCTCAAAAACGAAGACGGATTGCAGACAGGTATTGTCTACGGAGTCTTGAGATCTCTTTCCAACCTTTGCGACACCTTCCAACCATCAGCGATGGCGCTTTGCTACGACGCAGGCAGGACGCTACGCGATGTCGTCTACCCAGAATATAAAGCCAACCGCAAACGCGATCCCGAAATCCAAGAGCAGATCACAAACCAAACTGAGATGCTCTTGGATTTCGCAGCCCTCCTTCCCTATGTCCAAGTCCGAGAACAAGGCATCGAAGCAGACGATGTGATTGCGCATATCTCTTACAGCCTTGCGGCGCTCTGCAAGATCAGATGCACGATTGTCACGAAGGACAAAGACCTGCATCAACTGCAAAGGAAGCGATGCAACATCGTAGGTCTCGATGGCAGGAAGCCAGATCCAGAATTTACTCCTGCACAGATTGTTGCCTACAAAGTTCTGGTTGGTGACAGCTCAGACAACGTCAAAGGCGTCCTTGGCTTGGGAGACAAGACGGCAAGAAAGCTGCTGATCGAATTTGAAAGTTTGAAGGAGATCATGTCGCAAGCCAGGCGCGGCAACATCAAACTAGGGAAGATGAGTTACGAGGAGGCCAAGCCAATCGTTGATCGCAACATGGATTTGATGCGGCTCGATGGTCGCTTGCTCACGCAACAGCAAGCCGACAACATCCTGCAATCCTTCAACGACCAATTGCAGCAGCCTTTCCAAATCGATCGCGATGCCCTTCGAGAGAAGTTGCAAGAGTACCAGTTCAAATCCTTCCTCATGAGATTCACATCTTTCTGCGACACCTTCGGGTGCTTGGAGCGATAACGTGGCACGTAAAAAGAAAGAAGAAACGAAAGCAAAACCCAAGTCAAAACTTTCTGGCTTGGCAGATTTACTCAAAGGCCAGCTTGGCGCAGAGGCAGTTCACGTCGGCGACCAACATGACCTTGGCGAACCCAAGATGTTCATACCTCCAGGTGTTCCAGGGTTGGTTGAGATCTTGGATCGAGATGAAAGGGGCTGGCCGACCGGACGCATCGTCGAGATCTATGGTGCCAATGCGACCTGCAAAACAGGCATCGGGTATGCCCTCGCCGCAGAGGTGCAGAAGGCTGGCGGCTCCTTTATCTTGTTCCCATCCGAAGGCAACGTCGATAACTGGTTGATGGACAAGTACGGAATCGAGAAAGAGAACGTTCTTGTTGTCGATGAGAACACTGTCGAGAAGGTCTTTGCAGGCATCAAGATCATGGTCGAGAATGCTGGCGAAGAGCCGCTGCTCATCATGATCGATTCTGTTGCTGGCCTTTGCACCGAAGAGGAACTCAACGATCCAGACTTCAATCGGGACCGTGGCGCGCAGGTACGGGCGATGCTCATCAGCAAAGCCATGCGGAAACTGGGTGCGATCATCCCTCGAACAAATGTGATCCTCTTCCTCATCAACCAAGTTCGAGAAGCAGATAGCGCAGGCCATGCCAAGAAGAAACCGCAACCCCCTGGCGGCAGGGCCATTGGATTCTATTGCAGCGTCCGCATCCGGCTTGAGTACCTCGGCAAGAAGAATCGGCAGAAGTCTGGCAAGAAGTTTGTGTCTGGCATCAAGCTCAAAGCCACTGCTGAGAAGAATCGATTGGCCAGGCCTTTTCAAGATGTTGAATTTGAACTAGACTTTGAAGAGGGCATCAAAGCAAAAGACTGATCCTCAAACTCGAACTCGCATAACTCGAATGGTGAAAAAAAATGAAGATTGCATTCCTTGGCGACACCCACCTCGGTCGCACAATCCACGGTCATGACATCTCCGAAGACATCGAAAAAGTGATGTACCGCTTTTGGCAGTTCTGCGAAGAGCACGATGTGACCTGCGCCGTCCACCTCGGCGACCTCTTCGACTCTCCGAAGCCCACCCTCCGACAACAAACAATGGCATTGAAGTGGTGCAATCACTTCGAGAGGTCTTGCAGAAGGCTCTTCATCATCACGGGCAACCACGAAGGCATCGCCAATGCGCAGACGCCTACCGCCTGCGAGATCATCAAGCAGGTTCCTTACGATTGGGTGAAGCTGATCGACCGACCTTACTACGACAGAAACACATTGCCAGCAGCAGGCATTTTGTTTTTGCCTTTCCCATCGCCAGGCATCTCTCCCAATGCATTGCATTGGCACCACAACATCGAGATGCATATGCAAGGCAACAGGGGCGAGCCTTACTTCGTGGCTTCGCATTTGAATGTGGATGGCGCTCGCCTCGGTCGGCAAGATTGGGTGTACCGAGGCGGCGATTATCTGGTGCCAACAGCAATCGAAGATGACGAGCGCTGCCAGCTCATCGTCAATGGTCACATCCACAAGAAGCAGCACGTCAAGAAAGTCTTCATGCCGGGATCGGCATTGCCTTTGAACTTTGGAGAGGCAGATCACCAAGCGCAGTTCACAATTGTTTCTGGTTCCGGTTCGCATCTCATGATTGAGAACTTCCCGATCGACACTCTTTCCTTCCGCAATTACGATCTGGATGTTTCTGCCTTCACCAACGGATCTGCATTGACCACAGCGCAAGCCGTCGCGGTTGCCCGCAGCCTTTCAATTGAGGGTGTTTTTGTTCGCGTAAAGCCTGCGGTCGATGTCGAGTCGCATGTCGAATGGCATCGCGTTGCAGAGGCGCTTTATGGCAACGGCGCAAGGCACGTAGTAATCGACAGCCCTATCCGGGTTGGCCATGAGGCTGCGCAGAAAGTTCAAGATCAGAGTGTCGGCGACCCAATCAAAGCCGCAAAGATATTTGTCAAAGGCCGCATCCCAGATGCCAAGAGGCAAGCAGATGTGCTTGACAGATTCTTGCAGGCCAAGACTGAGGTGGAAGCAGATGCGTGATCGTCTTCGCAAGCGCTGCAAGAAGCTCAAGGAGGCAGGGCTTTTCTACCGCAGGCAATTCCAATGGCTTGACCATCTTGTTCGTAGCCAATCTGTTGTGGCATTGGATTGCAAATGCGTGGATGGCGATCGTACTTCGTTGAGAATATCTTGTGTGTTCTCGCACATGAAAAAACCAATCCTCGTCCCAAGAGATATGATCGATGTTGGATCTGAGGTATGGGAAGATGGAGACGAAGGCGCGTTGGTTGTAGATGCCTTGTGGGCTTACAGAAATAACTTGATCGAGTTTGAGGATGCAATAAATGATTGATCTATCAAACAATTATTTGATGGCGCTGACCGTGTTTGGTTACATCATGCTGGCTCGGTTCATCGTTTATCTTTTGGACAGAGGAGAGTTCAGCATGGATGACTACATGGAATTTTATGTCGAGCTGGTTGCAGAAACAGAGAAGGCATTGCTTCTGGAGTTTGGTGACCAAGAATTGTGGGTGCCGAAGTCTTTGCTGCATGACGAATCGGATGAGCTTGGCGAAGACCATTTGTACGAAGGCAAAATCTACCTGGCAGAATGGTGGGCCATCGAGAAAGGTTTGGTCTGATGGCAAGCGGGCAACGAACACCAATGCAAAAGCGAATGACCGAATTGATCAAACGCAAAGCGGCAATCGAGAAAGGCATTGAGACATTAGAGAAGCAGCGCAAAGACCTCTCCGCAGAAATACGCCAGCAAAGAAAGTGGCTGAAAGAATGTGGCAACGAGATTGCATCGATCGCTTCGTCTGATGAATGGAACGAGCGCAAGCTATACAGGGAGAAGAAAAACAAATGAAACAGAAGTTTTTGTTTTCTACAGACTTGGCTTGGTGTTTTGACACCTCTTTGGCGGTGACTTTTGAAGAAGGAGACAGGACCGTATTGAAAAGCAACCGTGATTTTTTTGTCATTGAAGAATGCGCGGTTGGGTTTGTCATAACAATCGATCTGCCTAGCAAGATCAAAAATGTCTACCTCCAGTCAATGCGTTGTAGCGGTCAGCAGCTCAAGGAGATTGATGAATGATTGTCACGCCCCTGCGCATGGAAAACTTCATGGGGTACCGCAAGCCTTGCGACCTCGACTTCACAGGCAAAAAGATCATCGGAATATGCGGCAGCAATGAGGCAGGGAAGAGTTCAATCCTGCAAGCCATCTCCTACGCTTTGTATGGCAACACGAGAGCCAGCCGCGAAGTGGATTTGATCCATGACCACGGCACTGGAGATATGGTTGTCGAGATCGGTTTGGCTTTTCGGGATGGCAGCACACTCGAAATCACCAGAGGAAGGACCAGAGACAACAAGCCCATCCTCAAGTCGTCTATCACTTCTGCAATCGCCAAGCCTACCCAAGTTGCAGAAGCCATCGCAGAAAAGCTGCGGCTGGACTTCGAGGACTTCCAAGGACTCTTCTACTTTCAGCAAGGCGACATCCACCAATTCATGAATGGCGACAAGCGATCTTACTTCAAGCGATGGACTCGCAGCCTAGAGATCTGGTCGCGCTTTGAAGCCGAGGCAAAGACCAGGCTCAAAGACTTTCAGATCGATTTGCAATCTTGGGAGATCAAAAGAGAGCAAGCCCTCAAGATCCGAAACCAAGAATCGACGATCCGAACAAAAGCATTGCAAGTGGCTAATGACTTAGCGGCATGTGAGATGTTGGTGCAAGGGCAGAGGGAGTTGGTTGCAGAGCTGAAGGCGGCGATCAAGTTCGAGCAGGACGCAGGCGAGATTGAGCATGGCCTTTCAGATGCGCAGCTTCGATTGGATGGACTCAAAAGAAGGTTGCTTCGCCTCGACAACAGCATCCGAAAGACAAAGAAGTCGATCAAGGATCTGGCCGACCACAAGTGTCCTGTCCTCTCTATCAAATGTGACTTCCTCAAAGAAGCGAATGCAGATGAGCTGCAAGAAGACAACGACCAACTCGAAGAGGCTACCAACGAGAGAGCGGAATGCGAATCCGAGATCAAGCAGTTGGAACTCACAATCGAATCTGCAATGGCCAGACTCAAAGTCGCTAGAGAGAAAGACAATCTGAAAGAGTTGCGGGTTGCAGAAAAGCAGATGGAAGATCTGCAAACGCAAGTTGAAGAGCTGCGGGAATCAAACGCCAAAGCGCAGGCTGCCCTCAAGCTGATGGAGAAGGCCAAGGCCGATGTGAAAGAAGCCAAGGTCAAAATTGCAGAAGCCAATAAAGAGATCAGCCTTTGGAGCTTCGTACAATTCATGTGCGGATCTGGTGGCGTTCCTGCTTTCATTGTGGAAGGGGAGTTGCAGCGCGTTGAGGATCGCTGCAATTGGGTCTTGGAGCGATTGGACTATGCCAAGCGGATCAAGTTCCAAGCCTACCGCGAGCTGGCCGCATACGAAAAGGTGTGCCCGGTTTGTGGCGGCTCCAATTGGTCGTCCAAGACCTGCACCGGATGCGGAGCGCCTCGCCCCAAGAAACGCAAGGACGAGCCCACCGTCATGATCTGGGATGGCAGCAAGCAAAGACCCTTCGAGATGGAATCAGGAGGCGCGCAGGTCTTGCAGTCGTTCGCAGTCCGGTTGGCATGCTCTTTGTTCATGTCGTCGATGCAAGGAATGCCTTTCGAGATGGTTATGCTCGATGAAGTTTTTGCGATGCTCGATGCAGGAAACCGGCAGAAACTTATGTGTCTTGTCATCGATAAACTCGGATCTGAGTTTGGCTTGCGACAACAATTTGTTGTTTCGCATCACGAAGATGTTGTAAACTCCGTCGATGATATTCTTTTCATCCGCAAAGAAAACGGTAGCTCAGTCGCAAGCTGGTCCTGATCTTTTGTGAGCTTGCACTCTAAATCGAACACGAACAATGGAGAACTCAAATGGCAAATCACACTTCTCTCTTCGACAGCTCCTCGCAGATCATGGAGCTTGATCCTGGCGACATCAAAGTCACTTGGCGTGCCAGAAAAGACTTTGGTGACATCGAAGCCCTCGCAAATGACATCCAGACCAACGGCCAGATCCAACCCATCACTGTTCGGCAAGGCAAGAAGGGATGGGTTGTTGTTGGTGGGCTGCGAAGGACCAGAGCTTGTCGCCACCTCGGCATCAAGGTTCGTGCCATCGCCATCCAACCTCGCGATGCAATCCACTCCCTAAACATCCAGCTCTCCGAAAACTTCAAGCGAAAGAACTTCGCTCTGCTGGAAGTTGGAGAAGCCCTTCTGCACATGAAGGAGCTGTACGAAAAGAAAGACGAGGAGGGCTTTGCCAAAGAGGCCAGCTCCTTCATCGACGATGCTTGCGAGCAACTCGATTGCAGCAAGTCATTCATCAACGACATGATCCAGATTGCCAAGATGGATGACGATGCCAAAGCCAAGATCCGAGAGGCTGGCGACACCAAAAAGCAGAACGCAGCAGCCCGCAAGGAGCTGGCTTCGCAGCGCAAGGATCGCAAGAAGCAGAAGCTCCAAGACAAGGCGCAGGCCAAGCAGGAATCTCGTGTTGCAGAAGCGGCAACCAAGCCGGAGCCAGAGTGCGATCATGAGAAGCCTCTTGGCGTCAAAGACGATGGCCCAAGCATCCGATTGTTCCATGAGGACTTTCGAGAAGTGCTTGCACGAGAAAAGAAAACGATAGGCAAAGGCTTTTTTGATTTGGTCTGCGCTGATCCACCTTACGAATTGGATTGGTCTCGCATCTCCCATAACAACAGATCCGACATCAACGGCGAGATCGAATGGGATAAGCTCGACGTGAATTGGGTGCTTGAAGTCGAGCCATACTTGGCGAAGGACGCGACGATCGTTGCCTTCTGCCCTGCGGAAGCCATCGGAGACTACCGCGCCATATTCGCGAAGGCTGGCTTTGAATATCGCGGCCACAAAGCCTGGCACAAAACCAACCCAGGCGTGGTCCATCGCGACACCTATTTGTCCTCGATGGAATACTTCGTCTGGGCAACCCGTGGCCATGCTCACTTCACACCTTGGGAAGATCAGAAGTCTGCTCGCTGTCACAACTTCGCAGATGGATGTACGGCGATCGGCGATGAGCGGCTCGACCATCCCACGCAGAAACCTCTTTGGTTGATCCAACAAATCTTGCATCGCCATTCCGCAGAGAAGCATCGCGTCCTCGATCCCTTCGGTGGTGTCTTCACGACGGCAGCAGCTTGCAAGCGCATGAATCGTGTTTGCGTTTCGATGGAGCTGGATCAGGATTACTACGAGCAAGGCGTAGCGCGCATCGCTTTGATCGGAGACTGATATGCGAACGCTTTGCATTGGCATTGACCCTTCCCTTCGTGGCACAGCAATTGCTGCTGTCGTTGATGGGAAGGTGTTCAAGTATGAAGGCTGGACCGATAAGAAGTATGCTGCCGAAGCTCACCCTGAATTGCATTGGTACAAACCAAAAGACAGCCAAGACGATCAGCGAATCCATCGCAGCGTCCAGGTCGCAGATTGGGTGATCGAGAAGGTCCAGAGTTGGCAGCGGCTTGTCGGGTTGCCAGCCTTCGTATCCATCGAAGGCTATGCCATGAGCCAACGATAAAAACGCTATTCAGATCTTTGTGAGTTGGGTGGTTTGATCAAACAACATTTGTGGCGGGCCAGGATTCCTTATCGCATCTACACACCTCAGCATCCGAAGATGGCCTGGGCTGGTTCTGGGCGAGCAGAGAAGCAGGCGATGATTGAAGCCTGCCTTCGTCATACAGGGATTGACCTCACGCACCATTGTGATTCTGCTGACAACCTTGCAGATGCTATATTGCTTTCGATGCTTCTTGATTGTGAGTTGGTTGCAAGATTTGATCTGCAAAGGCATCTACCTTCCAAGCCGCATGAAGTTTTGACGAGGCAAACAAAGAAAGCTGTTGCAATCTTGGATCGCCCTTTCATCCTGTTCAAGAGAGAACGATTCCGAGATCCCATTTATTGAGAGGTGGTCATGCAAGAGATCGTAGAAGTTATTGTCAGCCATGTGCGCAGCTTGGTTGAGCTGATGGTGGATCGCAAAGACGAAGTGATCATCAACCACCAGCTTGTACCAGAGAGCGCAACTCTCCTTGTGAACATCCGCGTTGCAGATAGAGAGTTTGGCAAAGTGATCGGTCGCGGTGGATCAAACATCAAAAGCATGAGAACAATCTTCGAGGCCATCGCTGCCAAGAATAGATTGCGGCTCGTGCTTGAGGTGGCAGACAAGTGAGGTGAGCGGTGGCAACCGAGAGAAAGAAGAAAAGAACCAAAGACGAAGTGCAAGAGGCGGTTGCCATCTTGGAGCAACGAATCAAAACTCGCTATCCAAATCTTGATGCCTTCCCAACCAACATGCGCGTCAGCGATGAAGACGTTTTGCTGTGCGATGTCGATGCATTCAAAGATCTGGATTGCCCTGCCTATGACCTCTGCTTGAGCATTGCAGCGACGGCAGCCTGGTCAAGATTGTCTTGTCGAGCTTGTCCAGAGTTCCAGAACAAAAGACAGATGCAAAGGCACATCAGAAAAGTCAAAGCAGAAGAACTCGTATCCCGTTTGAGAAAATCGAAATAGGAGAACTCGAATTATGAAATCAAATGTCGTGCCATTCCAGAAAAAAGGTAAGCGTAAAAACCAGACCGAGCAGGACAAGAAGGATCTGCAAAAGCAAAAAGCCGACAACAAGATCCTCTTGGGAATCCAGCGCGAGTTCAAAAAGTGGAAGCAGCAGCTTCGCGAGATGATCAACAAAGGGGCAAAGATCCAATGGGGGGAGCAAGACGGTAACACGACTTACACTTTCATCCTGCCTCGCGAGCTTGTCAAAGTAGTTTGGACTTCGACTATCCAAGAACGCATCAATGCAGAGAAGGCAGAGTTTGGTGAGGAAGGTGCCATTGCCCGTGCTCTCGAACGCCTGGCCAACGAGGTCGATGTCACTTCGTTGGAGCTGATGGGCGTTGCTGATCCTGCTGTCCGCGAGCAACTGGTTCTGCGCATGCCCAAAGACATGCTGATGAAGTTGCTCGCCTCGATTGATGCCATGCGCGATATCCATTCCAAAGCTCCAATGCAGCAAGCCACAATCATGGAAAACATCGACACCACATACCGGGCTGCCCTCTCCATGCTGGAGGAGGCGAATGCCGTCAACCCAGAAGAGGAGAGCAGCGATGCTGAGACAGAAAGTCAAATCAACGAACCTGAAAGCGATCGGCTACAACCAAGAGACGCAGACGATGGAAGTCCAATTCCAGAATGATGATCTCTATGCCTACGACGAAGTGCCGCAGGAGATCTACGATCAGTTGATGCAGCAGCAAAGCAAGGGAAGCTTCTTTCGTCGTGAGATTGCACGCAGTTTCAAATACAAGAAGATCGGCAAGGCTGGCGATGTGGACATCGAGCGCATCAAAGAGTGTGCCAGCCAGACGCAGCTCGAAGGCATGACCTTCCTTGATGACAAAGGCGAGATCTGTTCTGGCGAGGGCATTGAGGATCGCGTCAAATTTGTGGTCATCGAGTTTGTCGACGGGCAGCAATTCTGCATCACCCTCGATCAGTTCCAAGACCGCATTGCAGAAGTCACTTTCACTTTTGTGGAGCAGCATCAAACGCTGCAATGAAACTGAGAGAAAACAGTTGACTCATTGTGACATAAGAGCGAAGTAGACTAGCGGTGGCAAACGAAAGTCTTTACACAAGAGGAGATCGAAATGAATGATCAGATCACAGAAACCTACCGAAACGAGATCCGCACTTACTTCAAGGGCTTGAAGCGCGGCACAACAGGACCAGAGAAGGACGCCTTCGCCACAGCAGCCGGGGTTGGATACAGCACCTTCAACAGGTTCATCGCGAACGCAGAAGGCAGCCAAGTCAAGGCTAGAAGCACCGAGAGGATCATCGCCCATTGGGGCACGGTTCGACACCAGAAGCTTGGCCTGCCAAAGACTGAAAAGAAGTATTGCAAGCAGGTCTACAGCCCTCCTGCGCAGGAACCCACCATCGAGACGCCGCCCATCAACACAGCCGTTGGGGTGATCGAGAAGGGGCCTGCCCAAGAACCAGAAGTGATCGAGACCCCGGAGCAGTTCAAAGAGAAGTTCCAAAGCCCTGCCTTGCCTCCCGATGATTATCCGGTGCCCACCTTGGCAGCGAATCACATAAACCAACACGGCGGCTTTATGGCGCAGACAAATTATTCTGGGGCCGAGATACGAACGCACGCCAAAGTGCAACAGGAGGCGCAAGAGCGGACGCCGTTACAAACGATTGATGTGTCACCGCAGATGGCAGAAGACATAGCCAAGCGCGATGCATTTTCTCTACCCAAGCCTCCACCTCTTCCTGCCATCATGGAGAAGATCAGATGGTTCGGCTTCAATCAGGTGCGTTTGTACGCAGAAAAAGAAGAGGTTTGGTTTCGCGCCAAGGATGTAACTGACCTCCTCGAAATCAAGAACCACAACGATGCTCTTGGCAGGCTTGAGGATTTCGAGCGGCGGCTTTTGTGGGCATCAACTACCAAAGGCGATAGGCAAGTCCTCTTAGTAAACACAAGCGGCCTGATGGCCCTCGTCTTCTCTTCACGCAAACCAGAAGCAAAGCGGATGCGTGTCTGGGTTACGAACGAGGTGCTGCCTTCCATCTTCAAATACGGACGCTACCAATTGCCAAGCAAAAGCCCTCTCGAACTAGACGGCGATGTGATGGTTCGGTCGTTGGTCAAGACCTTGCAAGGTAGCCAAGAGCAGATGTCGATCAAGCAAGAAAGCATCATGCGGCAGCAGCAAGAGCTGGATGCACGGATCGGCGACGTGCGCGAGATGGTAGAAGAGGACCGACACCAACGAGCAAAGGCAGCTAAGAACCTAACCGCTTTGGACAAGCCAAGCCTAGAACCACTCAGCCCTCGCCAGTTGATCATCCAACGAATGCGCAGATTCTTGGTTGCAGCATTTGGTAGGAATCCTTCAGAAACACAGGCCAAATGGACTTGGCACATGCTGGATGAAGAAGTCTACTTGCGGCTCAAGATCGACCTCAAGAAGCGAGCAAAGAACGCCAAGAAAGCACATCTGGGCAGAGGAGCGCGCCGCACAGCTTTCTGCCAGCGAGAGATAAGGCAGCCCTCTACCAAACTCGAACTCTCCTAACTCGAAAGGAAAGAGACATGCCAAAGAAGACTCCACTATTCACAGATCCCATCCGCGAAGGTGACTTTGTTCTCATCCAGAGACCAGACAAGCCATTGCAAATCAACCAGATCCAAAAGCTCAAATTTGATGAGGTCGATTACACTTACCAATGCAAGATCAAAGGTAGATGGATCTCGCAATACAACATCGAAAGATGGGTCAAGGCTTGCGGCTCCAAAGAGGCGATGGATGCTTTGGAGAAATTCTTTGTGGAGAAAGATCGCAAAGAGAGAAACGGCAACGTCATGGGGCTTGGAGAAATCCTTATCCAAGCGTTGAAGGGCGGCCTCATCGCATCGCAGAAACTCCAATCGATCCGATTCGGGAAGATGAATCTCAAAGCAAAATCCAAAGGTGAATATGCAGGCATGACAGAAGTCACCTGGAAGTTTCACGTCAAGCAGGTCGCTGATGAAGTGCCAGAGGAAAGCAAATGACACGCAAGACCTATGAACACGGCGGACGTATTTGGTGCATCGATTTGTCGCTGGTCAAGTACATGTACGTGAGGCCAAAAACGAAAAAGTCTTACGACTCTGAAGGTGCAGAAATAAAAACGTTGGTCGAAGGGCATATGACCGCAGTCATAAAAACTACGGTTGATCCTGGCTCCCCCATTTTTATCTC
>ERZ1740068.220-NODE-220-length-33423-cov-6.754855_pt1 | contig 33423 bp, 28 predicted proteins | sample MGYA00581735_ERZ1740068 | MGnify/ENA primary metagenome ERZ1740068 (study PRJEB43018, sample SAMN04849740) | marine metagenome | isolation source: floating plastic debris | place: Pacific Ocean | collected 2008-08-30 | study: EMG produced TPA metagenomics assembly...
CCCGTGGTCGATATGGGCGACGATGGAGAAATTGCGGATATGGCTGAGCGGTGTCTTGGGTGGTATATGGAAGGGTGTTGGGGGGTGGTCAAGCGGGCGGTTGTTTGGTGCGACGAGATGGGTAAAGTTGAAGCATTTGTTTGTAAGCGTGAGGCTCTTGGGTGGGTAGCGAAAATATTCTAGCTCGGTTGAGCAGCCTAAATGCAGAGACGGTCGTTTTTATTGCTGCGCGATCAGCGCTGAGAGTCTTTCCTATAGCAAAGCACGTTGACAAGAGCAGGCCCGGCAACGCGCAACTTACGCTAGCCACAGCTCGTGCTGTATTGACATCCAGCGTTGCTGCAGTGGAGCCTTCGACAGAAGTTAAGAAAGCGGCTAGAAATGCACGTGCCGCCGCTCGGTCAGCCTTTACGGCGTACGGCGCTCAGCAGGGCAATGCATTCAATGCAGCCAGTCGTGCAGTTGGCACTGTTTTTTCGGACGATCAAGCGCGCTCGGGAGTTCGCTCGATACATGCAGCGGCGGACGCGGCAAGTTGGACTTTCAATGACAGGTCAAACGAGGCAAATAGCGACTCGTTCACCAGTCCTGCCCTTTCAATTCTTGATGCGGCCTATGAAGATACTTGGTTTAATCTTCCTGACTTGGTCATGTCTCCAGTATGGCGAGGAAACAAAGAGCCGGAGTGGTTACTGCGTGCAGTCGAAGGCGAAACTGATTTGACAGCATACGGACAAGAATGGAGTTTTTGGCGCAGGTGGTATGATGGTTTTTTGCGCGGTCAGCATGTCAATTGGAACCTACAAAAAAGAATAGCCCTGATCGACGATATGGTCTGGGAAATCGGACCAGACGCCATAGCAGCAGAAATCGAGCGTATTGAGGCGGAATGGCTTGCGGAAAAACTGCCGCAGGCCGAGGAGATCTGGCGCGGTAAAGATGGAAGATATGAGGTTCTGCCGGTCGCCACCGATCCTGACTTGATGATCGATCGACTGTTTCGGCAGCTGGATTTCTCGCTCGATGTCGCCCTACGCGGGCACAATGTGAGTGGTTTCAACGACATGTGTGCCGCTTACAAGTACCTTGACCATACGCGGAAGAATTGCCGCGATGATCCAAACGCAGTGCACATGCATCTGCGATTGGCGCGAGAGATCATTGAAGGTCATTTAAAGTCCGGGACGTATCGATCGGAAGACGGCTTAACGGCATTGGTCAATGCGATGGAGCGCCACGAGGTCCAACTTAGAGCGGATCACCCGGTTGTTCGCGCCGCTCATGAGACTTTCGTCGCGCAACGCATCCGCGAGTTAGATGACGAAAAGCGTTTGCAAATCGCGGCTGAGTTTCGGGGAGTTTCGGAGTATTCCAAAGACCGACTTCAAGAAGAGTACGGGCTAGATGCCGAAACCTTAGAGAGTGACACGAGCGCCGAAGCGCAATCTGATGCAGTCAAACGATCTGGTGGGCGTTCGCAAAAGATGAGCTTGATCGAACGCGCTTCGAATACTGCCAAAGACATCGATGGCTCCGCTGCATACAAAGCCACTGGGTTGATGCTTCGGTTGAACAAGTTGGCTGAATTGCTTTCTGGTTTGTTCTAGGTCAGCCGCGGTTTCATGAAGATTGAGTTTGGTGGGGTGAACCCCACCCTACCCATTGAAGCGGGAGCCGCGCGTTTGGCAGGCCGTGGCGTGGCGATCCTGAGATTTGGCAAGCAGCGCTTTATTGTTCTGTAACGATGAACATCTGAGCGACGCTCTGCAACTGGGATTTCGCCAGGCCCCGGGACGGCCTGACGAATGCGCGGCGGGCTGCGCCCTTGATTCCGCGCGGGGGTATCTTTGAAAAGAAAGAAGCTTGGGCGCGGAGGCTTGGGTTTTCTGCGGGGCTTAGGGGCGGCGGGAGGCGATCTCGGTGCGGATGGCGTCCAGGTAGGCGGCGCGGAGCATCTTTGTGATTGGGCCGGGGGTGCCGTTGCCGATTTGGTGGCCGTCGATCTCCACTACAGGCTGGAGGTAGCTGGAGGCGCCGGTGGCGAAGGCTTCATCCGCCGCGTAAGTGTTTTCGAGTTTGTAGCGGTCCTCGATGATGCGCAGGCCTTGTTCGCCTGCCACGCGAAGCATGGTTTGGCGGGTGATGCCGGGGAGGAGCTCGCCCAAGAGCGGGCGGGCGTAGAGGGCGGCGTCTTTGATCATGAAGAACGACATGGCGCCACATTCGGTCACGTAGCCGTCGCGGTCGACCATCAGGGCCTCGTCGGCGTCGGCTTTGCGGGCGATGTCTTTGGCCATGACTTGACCCAAAAGGTTCGTGGATTTGATGTCGCGGCGGGCCCAGCGGATGTCGGGCGCGCTGGCCAGGCGGATCGTGGGGGCGTCGTGGGTTTCTTGGGTGAAGGCGAAAATGTTGGGCTGCAAGCCCTCCGGGTAGAGGTAATCGCGGTCATGCTCGCCGCGGGTGATATGGAGGTAGAGGAAGCCTTCGGAGACGTTATTGCGAGTGATGAGGTCGATGAGCGCGGTGTGGAGGGCGGCCTCGGCTGCGGGGTCGGAATAGAGGTTGGGCATCGAAAGCTCTGAGAGCGAGCGGCGCAGGCGGGTCATGTGGTGGGGGAAGTCGATGATCTGGCCGTCGAGCACACCGAGACCCTCATAGACCGCGTCGGCGAAAAGGAGACCGCGATCGAAGATGGGGAGTTTGGCCTGCACTTCGGGCATAAATTGACCGTTGAGCCAGACGGTTCTTGCGGGGGCGTGGGTCATGGCGGTCTTTCGTTAGGCGCGGTGGAGGAAGCGGCCGTTGCGGCGGCCGGTTTGGACGCCATTCTGCAGGGTGATCTGACCGCCGACAAGCACGTGGGTGATGCCATGGCTGACCTCTTCTGAGTGGTCGAAGTCGGCGCGGTCGATGATTTTGGCGGGGTCGAAGAGGGTAAGGTCGGCGTGCATGCCCGGTTTGATGATGCCGCGGGTCTCGAGGCCGAAGCGGGCCGCGCTGAGACCGGTCATTTTGTGGATGGCTTGGGTATGTGTGTGGTGCGCGCGGTCGCGCACATAGTGGCCCAGCACGCGGGGGAATGTGCCCCAGAGGCGGGGGTGGGGTTTGGGCGTGCCGGGGATGCCGTCAGAGCCGATCATGGTGGCGGGGTGTTGGAGGATGCGGTCAAGATCGGCGTCATCCATGTCAAAGTAGACGGCGGCGGCCGGGGTAAGGCGCGCGAGCGCCTCATTGCGGGTGAGGCCCCACTCGGCGGCGATGTCATCGAGCATGCGGCCTGCCATGTCGGGGTGCGGGGTGGACCAGATGATGAGGACCTCGGGGGCGGCTTCTGCGAAGTGCGGGAGCAGCGCGCTGGAAGAGGCGGTGTAGGGGTAGACATCCATCGCGACGTCTTGATCCGCGCGCGCCGTGTCGATCATCGCCAGCGTGGTTTCGCTTTTGCCGAAATTGCGGGTGCCGCAGGTTTTGTGGTGAGAGAGCAGCAAGGGCACGTCTGCGGTTTTGGCGGTGGAGAGCGCCTCACGGACGGCATCTATGACGTGGTCGGCTTCATCGCGGATATGGGTGGTGTAGAGGGCGTTTTCGTGCCGGGCGAGGACGCGGGCGAGCGTGACCACCTCGTCGGTTGGGGCGGCTGATGCGGCGGGGTAATCGAGGCCGGTGGAGAAGCCTGCTGCGCCTTCGGTGAGGGCGTGGTCGAGCTGGCGGGCCATGGTCTCGATGTCTGAGGGCGTGGCGGGGCGGTCCAGATCTTTCATGGCGTTGGCTCGCAGGGTGGAATGACCGACAAGCAGGCGGACATTCACGGCGGGTGCTGCCTCGGTCACGCGGCGAGCGTAGTCGGTCACGGTGGGGGCGCTCAGCGTGTCCACACGGGGCACGATGCCGAAGGGGGCAGGCAGATTTTCTCGAGGTGCGAAGGGCGCGGCGGAGATGCCGCAATTGCCGACGACGACGGTGGTGACGCCCTGGGTGATTTTGCAGGCAAGCGCGGGGTCTTCGATCACGGCCCAATCGTCATGGGTGTGCACATCGATGAAACCCGGGGCGACGGTGAGGCCGGTGGCGTCGATGATGTGCTGCGCCTGCGCCTGGGGCATTTGGCCCACGCGGGTGATCTCTGCGCCGGTGACCTCAATATCGGCGCGGAAGGCGGTGCGCCCTGTGCCGTCGATCACCCGGGCGCCGCGAATGAGGATGTCAGCTTGCAAAGGGGTCGTCCTCGCGCGGCCAGAAAGGGATTTTGCGGTTGGTGAGCGCGATATCGTCGAATTTCGGGCAGGTCCCACCGGGGCTGGCCACCTGGATAATCTCAGAGGCGATTTCGGAGAATGGGCCGTAGAAGTGGAAGAGGGATTTGACGGTGATGATGTGTTTCTCGGAGAGGCGGATGCCGATCTGCTCAAAAGCCTCCGGGTGATAGACCTGCGTGCGCAAGTCATTGATGAGGATGTCAAAATCATCGCCGTAGCGCGCCCAGACGAGGGTGCCGCGCGGCTCGAGCCCGGTGCCCAGATGCTGACCCAGACCGGTTGTAATCTTCATCACGGTCACGGTGAGATCCACAGGATCGCCCGACATAGGACTGGTTTTGCCCCCCAAACGCAGGGTGATCTGAGCCCCCTCGCCTGCGTCCTGGCATTGCCGCACGACCATGGGATCCCAATAGATGCCGGTGGCCACGTTTTCGCAGCCCCGGTCGAGAAGCGCGCGGAGCATGGGCGTGGCATCACCCGGCGCGCCGCCACCAGAATTGTCACCCATTTCGGCCAGTACGATGGGATGTTCTTTGGCAGCGAGGGATGTGTCGAGCCCAGTTTTGATATCGGTGTACTGGCCTGTGACCGCATGGCGGAGATCGAAAAACTCACGGGCCAAGGTCTGCGCGGTGGATCGGGCCAACGCCTCATCATCATGGGTGACGACCAGCATTTGCGCGCCCACGTGCTCTACATCGCCCCAAGGAAAGCCGTGGATGAGAGAGATCGACAACGTATCGTCCGTCTCCATTGCGCTGAGACGATCCACGAAGCTGCGCATGGGCTCTGACTTTGTGAGATAGAGATGGATCATGCGGCAATCGACAGCGGCCATGGTGGGGCGGATCTCGCCCATATGGGTGCGGAGAGCGAGATCAAAGAGCTCTTCGGCGCGGGGTGTGGCGTCATCATGGGGGTATTCTTTGAACGATATGATCAGATCGCAGGCGGTCATCATCTGAGGCGTGAGATGCGCGTGGAGATCGAGCGCCATGCCGATGGTGGCATTGGGGAAAATGGTGCGCATCTCGGCGGCGATGTCGCCTTCGCAATCATCTTCGCCCTCGGCCACCATCGCGCCATGAAGCTGAAGCAAGACAATGTCCACCGGTCCGGCCTCGCGCAGATCATTGAGAATATGGGTCTTGAGCCTCGCGTAGACCGAAGCCACGGTGCGGCCTGCGGGCTCTGCAATCGCGGTGAGGCTTTCCACCACGTCCCAGCCCAACGCCTCCGCCCGCGCGCGCCAAACATGCAGCGCCTCTGTCATCAGATTTGGGGGCTCGTCGGTCGCCGTGCCGGCGCGAAAGCAATACTCGTAAAAGCCCGAAAGCCCGGTGGGCATGGTGGAAAACGTATTGGTCTCTGTGGAGAGGGTGGCGATGAAGAGCCGCATGCGGGCCTCGGGATTGGTGGTCTTGGTTTTGATGCGCACCCAGATCACCACGGCGGGCAAGATTAAGACAAGGTTTTTCGCAAAAAACTGCTGAATTCTGCGGCAAATTCGGGAGCAAGGATAAACCTGACAAAAAAAGTCAGGTTGACTTTCCTGACGAGATCTATCAAGATTTAATCACAACAACGGGAATAGGGAGCTTTGTGCGACTCGGCCCGAGGTTATCGCTAGGCGTAACGCGCCCCTGCCTGCGGTGACGACCAGGTTTGGCAATGCGGGTTGCAAACGGAGAGAGAAAATGAACATGAGCGTGGCCAAGACAGTTGAAAGACGCACCGTTGAAACACTGCCTCTTTATGACGCCAAGGATCTGACCCAAGGGGGGGATCTGGCGCAGATTCAGCTGGCAGATCAAGTCTACACGCTGCGCATCACGCGCGCAGGGAAGCTTATCCTCACCAAGTGATGCGATGTCGATTTTGCGACAGGGCCCTTCGTTCATGCGGCGGAGGGCTTCGTTGTTTTTGACAGGTATTTCCGTTTGAAGACATCTTTTCGTTTGCAGACATAAGGACTACATCGCAGGGAGCGGGCGCGGGTCGCGCCTCTTTTGTTTGGCAAGGTCGCTCATGTCCAAGAAGCTCCCCAGCCCCTGCGTGGATGTCTGTAAATACAAACGCCAAGGTCATTGCATCGCCTGTTCGATGACCAAGACGCAAAAAAAGCTGTTCAAATCATTGAAAAAAGAAGAGCACCGTGCCGCTTTCCTAGAAATGCTGATCGCACAGCAACTCTATATGGGTAAGTACCCTGCCTGGCCGGACATGTATGCGCGGCGCTGCGCCAAGAAAGGCGTGAGCGTTCCGAAAGTCGTCAACGTGTGAGACCCTCTGGGCACAGGGACGGTCCGGCGGCATAGAGAACGCAGGCGCAGACAGATTAAAAAGAGGTTGTCGCCGAGGATGAAGGCGTTCTACCGAACAGGCGTCGCGGTATTTTATCAAAAAAAAACCGATGCGCCGCGTGTGCGCCGCATCGGGTGATTTTTTATGAACCGTTTTGGTTCTGACCGATCAAGAACTTTTCCGTTGCTCATTGTGAGCGTGCTCTGACAAAGCGCGCCGAAACTTCAGCCCCAGCGAAAGTTTTCGCACGCCTCGCAGCATCTTATCCACAGCCGCGGAGTGCGCCGGAATGGAGCGCGACCGGGAAAATTCGTCAGCGGCTGCGGGCGTTCTTGAGGCTTCGATCGCCGGTGTTTGCAGCGCGTCGATGCCGTGCCAGCCATCCCATATTGATTTCTTACGGGGTTCTGACTGATTGGCGACGCAATCCGGTGTCATGTAGTTGCACAGCGCGGCCTTGCGAACTTGGCCCTCGACCGAATTGATCGTCGGCGCATGCATCAGCAGATGGTGGAACAAGATCACGTCGCCTGGACCGCCAGTGAGTTCTAGCGGCGCATGGGCATCAAACTCCTTCGTCACTTTGCGGAAGGCGCTCAGCTTGCCATTCGCGGGCGCTGAAGCGGCATCCTTGCACGCGTCAAAGAACGCGCGGTGGCTGCCTGGCCAAACCGCGAACCCACCACCGCCAGCTGGCACATCCCCGAAATAGGCCACCACACCGATCTTGAAGGGGCGTATTGGCAAATCGAGATGGCCGTGGACCGGAATATGGGCATGCTCCGGCGTCGGGAAAATCGGATAAATACCGCGTGACCGATCGGGATGGAGCACATTGCCCTCGCCCAGCAGACGTTCCATCATCGAAAAGAGCATCGGGTTGTCGTTCAAAAGATTGTTTAGGGCAGGATGCTCCCAGATTTCGTCACGCAACTTAACCTTGCCGTACCGATCACTGATCGGGAGGGCACCCAAACAGTCTTTGGCAACACCGCGCCAAGAGCTTGGATCGTCGGGCACGAAATGCCCACCCAAGGTTTCCCACATCAGATCTTCGGCGTTTTGCATGAGGTCGGCGTCAAGTGCGCCGCGCTTCACGACAAAGCCGTTGATCGCGAACGACTCGATGTCGCTGTCTGTTATAAATTTATTGTTCTGCTCGTCCTTTACTGTATTCGCATCAAGCATTGTAAATCCCCTTGCTTTCAGCGTACGAGTTGTACGATTGTTACTGGTTTAACTTATCAGAACGTAATATTATAACTCTATGCGCACTTTTGGCAATGTTTACAGTCTTTTGCAGGCTGTGCGATTTTCCATCGATCGAAACCAAGCAAAACATGCTGCAAAAATAAGCAGCAAGACATGGAACGCCTTTCAAATCGGCATTTATGCGGTCACGCAGGGCCATTTGCCTCAACGCCCGCGCATCCGAGACGGTGCTTTGGGCGGGGCAGACAGGCCTCGAATCCTGCTGTATAGACGGCCAAGGGGCGCCATTGGTCCTGAACTTTCAGGTCTCAAAGCCACTCATCCTTGCCCTCTGACATCAGCCGAAGGAGAATGGCGAAAGGCGTGCATGAGCTGAAAGTCGGGCTGCGTTGCCCGACAGTTTGTGATCGTGCGTTGATCGCGAACCGCTCTAGGTGAATTTTGGCGCGCGGCGGGCCATGTTGGCGGACACCACCTCCATCTGGTGGGGTTTTCCGATCAAACCGGCTTGGGCGCGGCTTTCTTCGAGCAGGATCGCGTCCTCGGGCATGCCGGCCTCGACATCGGTGATGATCTTCTTGGCCGCGCGGATGGCGGACGGGCTTTTGCCCGCGATCTCTGTGGCCAGCGCGCGGGCCGCGTACAGCGGATTCTCAGTCAGTTCGGTCACCAGGCCCCAACGCTCTGCTTGGTCGGCCAGAACAGGAGACGCGGTGTAGATCAGGCGCCGCATGACGTCTGAGCGCGTGAGTTTCGGCAAGAGGACAAGGCCGCCCATATCGGGAATGAGGCCCCATTTCATCTCCATCACCGCCAATTTGGTGTCGGGCGCAGCAATACGAATGTCCGCCCCCAGCGCCAGTTGGAACCCGGCGCCATAGGCCGCACCGTGGAGCGCCGCAATGACAGGCACGGGCAGTTTGCGCCAAACCATGGCAAATTCCTGAAAGAGATTGGCATTGCCATGGGTGCGCGGCATCAGCATCTCTTCGGGATCGCGCGCGGCAAGGCTGGCAAAGCTCATAACATCGAGGCCTGCGCAGAAGCTCGGCCCCTCGCCAGAGAGCACCACAGCGCGGATATCGGCCTCGATCAGGTTGTGGCCTGCCTCGACCACCGCCTCCATCATCGCAGTGTCGACGGCGTTGTGCTTGTCACCCCGGGTGAGGGTGACATGCGCCACATGATCTTTGATCTGCGTCTGAACCCTGGCGTCATCTCTGTGGTCGTCTGTGGGCATGGGTGTCCTCCTCCGCTTTGGTGCAGAAAACCGCACCGACCGGCAGATGGCCAGCGCTACGTTACGGCATCCTGCTTGCCAGCAGCGCGTGGGTGGTTTTATCTGGCGGTCATGTCAGATTTTAAGTTCACCCCGCTCGTCCAATCGCTTCCTGCCACTGTGCCGTTTGTCGGCCCTGAGACGCAAGAACGCGACAGAGGTGCCGCGTTTTCGGCCCGTTTGGGCGCCAATGAAAGCGTCTTTGGCCCCTCTCCCCGCGCGGTGGAGGCTATGCGGGTGGCCGCAGCGGAGATTTGGCAATATGCGGATCCGACCTGTCATGACCTGCGCGAGGCGCTCACGGCCCACTATAACGTGCCTTCGGCGTCGGTGATGGTAGGGGAAGGCATTGACGGGATCCTGGGCAATCTGGTGCGGCTGTTGATCGCCCAAGGGGATGCGGTTGTCACCTCTAATGGCGCCTACCCGACGTTCAACTACCATGTCGCGGGGTTTGGCGGCGCGTTGCACAAGGTGGATTATGCAGGCGATCACGAAGATCTCGGTGCGCTCCTCAGCCGCGCGCGCGAGGTTGGGGCCAAGCTGATTTACGTGGCCAATCCAGACAATCCGATGGGCAGTTGGCACCCGGGCCGCGATATCGAGGCCGCACTGGATGACATACCCGAGGGCGCGCTTTTGGTGCTCGATGAGGCCTATGTGGAGTTGGGGCCCGAAGAGGCCGCCCCCAAGATTGCACCGGATGATCCCCGCGTTCTCAGATTGCGCACCTTTTCAAAGGCCTACGGCATGGCAGGCGCGCGCATCGGATATGGGATCGGGGCACCGGATCTGATCAAGGCGTTTGACAAAATCCGCAACCATTTCGGCGTGAACCGCGTGGCCCAGGCGGGCGCGGTGGCCGCGCTTGAGGATCGGGCATGGCTGGCGCATGTGCAACAAGAGGTGGCCACCTCCCGCGTGCGACTAGAGCGCATTGCCGCTGACAACGGGCTCACCGCCCTGCCCTCGGCCACCAATTTCGTCACCATGGATTGCGGCCTTGATGGCGCCTTTGCCCGCGCTGTTCTGACGGCGCTCTTGGATCAGGGCGTTTTCGTCCGCATGCCCTTTGTCGCCCCGCAAGATCGCTGCATTCGCGTGGGATGCGGGCGCCCGGGAGACATGGATCTGGTGGCCGAGACCCTGCCCGTGGCCCTGCAGAGGGCGCGCACGCTTGAGAGCGCATGACGGGGATCCCGGTCATCGGGTCAAACGCTATTAAACTTTTTGCGAACCAGGCGAAAAAAGAGACGACGCCCGGCATTTTTGCGGTACGGTTCGGTCCATGCGACGCGGAACCATGAGAGAAGCCCCCAACTACACCTTGCCTGCCCTGATCATGGGCGGCATCAATCTCTTTTGGATCATGATGGTGATTTGGGTGGCCTATGGGTTGGTCGCGGTGCTCGCTTTCAGCTTTGCCCTCGAGCGCGGCATTCACTGGCTCTCACGTCGCGCTTGAGTGTGCCAGAGCATCCGTTGCAGATGTGACCCCGCCAGGGGCGTGATCAATGCCCAGCGCTTTCAGCCCGGCCTCAATCGCGCTGAGCACGCCCAGCACCATATGGCCGTTGACGTGACCCATGTGACCGATGCGAAAGACGCCCTCACCCGTGGGGTCTGCGTCGCTCTGCATGCCGATGCCCAGGCCCAGCGTGACGCCTGTGTGCGTCTCCACCCAGGCCCGCAAGCGGGCGGCATCGGGCGCGGGCAGATGCACGGTGGTCACGGCCCGGCTGCGATGATCCTTGGCTGCAGCATTGAGGCGAAGCGCACCCCCCTCCCCCCACGTCTCACAAGCGGCCCAGATGGCCCGGGCCAAATGCTCATGACGGGCCCAAACGCTCTCGATGCTCTCGGCATGGATCATATCCAGTGAGGCTCGCAGACCATAAAGGTGGTGGGTGGGGGCCGTGCCCGCAAAGTAAAGGTAAAGCTCTTCGGGGCCCACGCGCGGCACCCAGTCCCAATAGGGCGACACGCGGGTCATCGCCTGCCGGGCGCGCGCGGCCTTTTCGTTGAAAAAGACAAAGCCCAGACCGGGCGGCGTCATAAGACCCTTTTGCGATCCTGTGATCGCCACATCCGCGCCCCAGGCATCCATCTCAAAGCGGTCACAGCCCATGGACGCGATGCAGTCGGCCATGAGCAAAGCGGGATGGTTTGCGCGCTCAATGGCCTCCGAGATAGCTTTCACATCATTGCGTATTGAGGTCGATGTATCCACATGTGTGGCCAGCACAGCTTTGATTTTGTGATCTTGGTCTGATTTGAGCACATCAGAGATTTGATCGGGGTCCGCCGGGGCTGACAGACCGAAATCCAGGACTTGAACTTCGATCCCCATGGCACTGGCCATGCGGCCCCAGCCATGGCCAAAAAGACCGGTCGCAGGCACCAAAACGGCCTCTCCCGGGGCCACAAGATTACTGAGCGCTGCCTCCCAGGTGCCGTGCCCATTGCAGATATAGATCGCTGCATCCCCTTCCGTGCGGGCCACGCGTTTGAGGTCCGGGATCAGGTTTGCTGTGAGATCCATCACCTCATCATCATAGATGTTGGGCGCGGCCCGATGCATTGCTTGCAACACTTCATCGGGCACCACTGTGGGGCCCGGAATAGCGCGATAGGCGCGTCCGCCAGCTTGGGTCATGTCTGCGTCCTTTCGAGGGGATCGTCGGGTACCATAGGCCTCGGGGCGCGCGCGTCAATCGCAAGAGGCGGCTTGCGCCGGTGCGTGCATATCCTTATGTCGCCCATTCAGGCTGGCGGATGTCAGGCAAGCGGACAAGGACCACCACGCATGGGTCTCATCAAACGGATCGGGGATTGGGAACGCAATTTGCGCGCCTATTACAACACCGACCTGTCGACGCCAGAAAACCGCCGCCGCGCGCATATCTATAACCTGTGGTTTGCTCACGCCGTTCTGCGCAAATACTGGACGAATTTCTTCCCGGTGACTGAGGGCGTCTACCGCTCAAACCAACCCACGCATGAGCGGTTCGTAAAGCTCAAGGCGATGGGCATCAAATCCGTGCTCAATCTGCGCGGCGCGGCCGGCGCGGCACATTTTCTGGTCGAAGAAGAAAGCTGTCGCACGCTGGGTCTGCATCTGGTCAATGTGAACTTGAATGCGCGCACGGCCGCCTCATCTGCGGAAATTCTGCAGGTTATCGAGGCCTTTCGAACGATCGAGCGGCCCTTTGTCATGCACTGCAAATCGGGGGCCGATCGCGCCGGATTTGCCGCGGCTATCTATCTTTTTGTGATCGAAGGCCGCCAGTTGGCTGAGGCGCGCAAGATGCTCAGCGCCAAATACATCCACTTCAAATGGACGAAAACGGGCATTCTGGATTACATCTTCGACCTCTATGAGGCGCGCAATGAGCGCTCTGCGATTTCATTTGAAGACTGGGTCGCCACGGAATATGACTACATCGCTGTGCAAGAAGAGTTTCTGCAAAAGAAGAAACCGATCTTCTGAGCCGGTAAAAGACGCCGTTCCCTTGCTTCTTTCTTTTCACTAACACCGCCGGAGGTTTGAGGGCTGGCCTCCATGAATAAATATGTTTGAGCGTTGGCTCCCAACCCAGACTGTTCAGTACTTCTTCGCCAGGGTTTCAGGGTCCGCGCCACCCAAGTACCGCGTCAAGAGGCCCAGATTGCGCCCGCCGCGCCGCAGCCATCCATCGCGCAGGTATTTTTCAGCACTGGTCGTCACCGTGAAGGGCAGCGGCATCAGCCGGCGCCCCAGCAGGCGCACCATGGCCACATCCTCCATCAGCGGTTGATCCCGGAACCCGCCCACGCGCGCATATTCGTCGCGTGAGATCAACAAACCCTGATCGCCATAGGGCAGCGCAAAGGCACGGGCGCGCAGATTGGCCCATCCTGCGACACAGCGTGCGGGCAGCCCACCGTGATCAAATCGCAAAGGGCACCAGGCCGGGCGACCGGTTGTCATATGCGTGGCCACCGCATCGGCCCAGCCGGGTGGCAGAACGGTGTCGGCGTGCAAAAAGAACAGCCACTCACCATCCGCCGCCTCTGCCCCGCGGCGCAACTGGCCACCGCGCGACGCCACGCCCTGCAGCGTCCTGGCCCCGGCGGCCTCGGCAATCTGCAGCGTGGCATCGGTGGATCCGCCATCGGAAATCACCAGATCGCGGATAAGCCCCGTGGTCAGACCTTCGCTCAAAGGCGGCAAGGAGCGCGCCAGTCCATCCTGGGCATTGAGCGTTGGTACCACGATGGAAAGTTTGGCCGGCATGCATCACCTCATTGCACTCAGCCGCTCCTATATTACAGTCGGCCCGGCGAATGGAGAGGCGAGATGCGCAAACTCTACGAAATCTCTGGCAAGGACGCCGAGCCGTTTTTGCAAAACCTTGTGACCAACGATTTGTCGGCGATGGGCGACGGCCTGCTATACGCGGCTTTCTTGACGCCTCAGGGCAAATATCTGGCCGATTTCTTTTTGTTTCGGCGCGGCGAGGCCATCGTGCTGGATGTGGCCGAGGACGTCGCGGATGGGCTTGTCAAACGGCTGACCATGTACAAACTGCGCGCGGATGTCACCATTGCCGAGACCGATCTGACGGTGTTTCGCGGGACCGGTTCTGCGCCGGAAGGGGCCATGATGGATCCGCGCCATGACGCCTTGGGCTGGCGGCTCTACGGTGACAAGGACGGCGATGACGGCACCGATTTCGACGCGATCCGCGTGGCCCACTGCATTCCCGAAACAGGCAGAGAGTTGACAGCAGACACTTACATCCTGGAGGCCGGGTTTGAGCGGTTGCACGGCGTCAATTTCCGCAAAGGCTGTTATGTGGGCCAGGAAGTCACCGCACGGATGAAGCACAAAACGGAGCTGCGCAAAGGCTTGGTCACGGTCGATGTGTCCGGCAGCGCGCCTGTGGGCACGGAGATCTTGGCCAGCGGCAAACCCGCGGGCACGCTGTTTACCCAGGCAGGTGGCAAGGCCATTGCGTTTCTGCGGTTTCAGCGGGCGGCATCGGACATGGATGCAGGAAGCGCGACCGTCAATTGGTCTGAGGCGGGATAACAGCGTCGGCTCATAGCGGCGGCCTCGCCCGGCCAAAGAGGCCCGTGCAAATGACAGAGTTACAGCGCCCGCTCCTTCAGGCTCGTTCCGCGTATTCCATGGTCTCGGTATTGACCACAATGTCCTCATCGGGCCCGACAAATGGCGGCACCATGACCTTGACCCCATTGTCGAGCACGGCCGGTTTGAAGCTGTTCGCGGCGGTCTGCCCCTTCACCACAGGCTCAGTCTCAGACACCTTGCAGATCACTTTTTGTGGCAGTGTCGCGTTGAGCGCCTCACTGTCATAGAATTCCACGGTGATGGTCATCCCATCTTGCAAAAACGGGCGCCTATCGCCCAAAAGTTCTGCCGCAAGCTCAATCTGGTCATAGGTTTCAGTGTCCATGAACACGAGCATGCCATCACTTTCATAGAGAAACTGCTGATCTTTCTGTTCCAGCCGCACGCGCTCCACCTTATCGGCGCTGCGAAACCTCTCATTCAGCTTGGACCCGTTGCGCAGATTGCGCAGTTCAACCTGGGCAAAGGCACCGCCCTTGCCGGGTTTGACATGGTCAACCTTAACCGCGCTCCAAAGCCCATCATTATGCTCCAGCACGTTGCCAGGGCGTATCTCGTTTCCGTTGATCTTGGGCATTGTGTCATTTCCGTGGCGTAAGGTTGAAGAAAATATGCCTGTCCCTATATCTGGGGCTGGGATGGTGGGCAAGACAACGAGATATCGTGCTGCAGGCGCAAAAAGCCATGCGAATAGCGCATGGCTGCTATGCGTTTTCGGGGTAGCCGAATCGCGAGAAACCCGCCATAACCGTCGATACGCCTGAAAAGACAAGAGCAATAAAAGAACTAAGGACGAAACATGAAAGATTTCGTTGACGGCACGGCGTTCAATGCCGAACAAGGCAACCGTGCGCGTAAACTTTTTGCAGCCGTTGTACTGGCTGCATTGGACGATGCTATCTCTGACGACAAGAAATATGGCAATGGTCCAGAACAAATCGCCCGCTGGGCACGCTCGCGCGATGGGCGCGAAGTGCTGAGCTGTGCGGGCATTGACCCCAATGAGCGGGTCGTCACGGGTCTCATGGACTTTGTGGGCAAAGGGGTTCGCACATCTGTCGCGTTGTCGCGCGAAGAAAGTGAACGCCGGAACGCCGCGGCCATGGCCTCGCAGGCCGAAGCGGCCTAAAACCACCAGACTGAATGGTCAAGACGGCGCGCCTTTGGCGCGCCTTCGAACGTTGGCGGGCATTTTTTGAAAAAATGCCGTTTTTGCGGGCTCAGCCTGACGCGAAGACGAACACCCAGATGAAGACCGGTGCGAGCTGAACCAGGGCCAGGGCGGCGATGACGCTGCGGGACCGAACACTGGTGAACCGACGCATCAGGATCAGGCAGAAAAGCGCGCTCAATGCCATTTCAACCGGGCCGATGATCCCGGCATGGGCGGACCTATCCCAATAGCTGACGGGGCTTTCAAACACCCAATCCGACACGGGCCAGAAATGCGGGCGGCCGTCATCGTGATGCAGCGGGAAATCAAAGGCCAGATGCATGAGCGCGGCCCCGGCAAACACCATCGCGTTTTTGGCTACGAAGCACCAGGCGAGCGCAAAAGCCCCGCCCCAGACAAAAAAGGAATTGTCGATGGCAAAGACCTGTTGCCAGGCGGGCGAGAAGTAGAGCTCATCGAACACCACCTGCGCGGGGATCTGCAGGATATAGAGCGACACGGACGCCATGAGATAAAGCGACAGATCAGGCGCGAGTGCGCCGGCCACCGCGGCGATTGTGCGACGTCGGTCATAGGGCCGGGCAAAGGCAGCTGCCGCGAAAATGACATGGGCTGGCGTATTCAAGCGTTCCCCGCAGGCTTGCCTTGGCGTATGCCTTGGCAACTTAGCACACCACGTGAGCATGGCGAAATGGCACACGCAATTATGATCCAGGGCGCGGGCTCTAATGTGGGCAAGTCCATGGTTGTGGCGGGCCTCGCGCGCGCGTTCATGCAGCGCGGTCTTCGCGTGGCGCCCTTCAAGCCGCAGAACATGTCCAACAACGCCGCGGTCACCGTCGATGGGGGCGAGATTGGCCGAGCTCAGGCGCTGCAGGCGCGGGCGGCGGGGCTGAAGCCGCACACGGATATGAACCCTGTGCTGCTCAAGCCTGAGACCGATACGGGCGCGCAGGTGATCGTGCAGGGCAAGCGCTATGCAACCCTGCGCGCGCGCGACTATGCCAAGGCCAAACCGCATCTTCTTGCCTCTGTTCTGGAAAGCTTTGCCCGGCTTTGCGAGGGCGTGGATCTGGTCATCATCGAGGGCGCGGGCAGCCCCGCAGAGATCAATCTGCGCGCGGGCGACATCGCCAATATGGGCTTTGCCGAGGCTGCCGGGTTGCCGGTCATCCTGGTGGGCGATATTGATCGCGGCGGGGTCATCGCGCAGGTCGTGGGCACCCAGGCGATTTTGCCCCCCAGTGATCGCGATCTGATCAAAGGTTTTGCGATCAACAAGTTCCGGGGCGATGTCAGCCTGTTTGATGATGGCTTGCGCGAGATTGTGGAGCGCACTGGGTGGACGTCCCTCGGTGGCTTGCCGTGGTTTGCCGACGCCTGGCGCCTGCCCGCCGAAGACATCATGGATCTGCGCAGCCACCGCGCTGGCGCGCTCAAGGTGGTGGTGCCGAAGCTGGGTCGCATTTCCAATTTTGACGATCTCGATCCGCTCTCGAGCGAGCCGGATGTGAGCGTACAGATCATCGAGGCGGGCCGCCCCCTGCCTGGCGACGCTGATCTGGTTCTGATCCCCGGCAGCAAGGCCACGATCCCCGACCTGGCTCACTTCCGCGCGCAAGGCTGGGACATTGATCTGGCCGCGCATATCCGGCGTGGCGGGCATGTGATGGGGCTCTGCGGTGGCTATCAGATGCTGGGGCGCGAGATCTCTGATCCTGACGGGATTGAGGGCGTGCCGGGCTCTGTTCCGGGCCTGGGGCATCTCAATGTGACGACGGTGATGAAGCCGCAAAAACGCCTTGCCCTCACCGAGGCGCGCGAGCTTGAAAGCGGCGCCGAAGTTCAGGGCTATGAAATCCATTTGGGGATCACAGACGGGCCGGATTGCGCCAATGCCTGGCTTTCTGTGGGCGACGAAGAAACCGGCGCCATGAGCCATGGCGGCCGGGTGCGGGGCTGCTATCTGCACGGGATTTTCAGCGCGGACGGGTTTCGGCGCGCGTATCTGGCCCGCTTGGGCGTGGAGTCCGGCCTCGATTTTGAAGCGTCTGTTGAGGCCACGCTGAACGCGCTGGCCGCGCATATTGAGACCCATCTGGATCTGGATGCTTTACTGGATCTGGCAGAACGGCCCACGATCCTGGACCGTTAGGCGGCGCGATCCACTGAGACGAAAATAGAATTCTCAGCCCGGCTTTGCCGGATCACTCAAGGCCTTTTGCCACCAACGCCCGGTGAATTTCACGCCGCACCAGCTTGCGCACATTGCGCGTGATGCGCTCGCCCAGCGCGCCTTGCAGTTCTTGGCGCACAATCTCACCCACCATGTCGCGCAACGCGTCTTCGTCGATCACAGCATCGGTGCCAACCCAATGGTCAGCCTTGTTTTGTCCCGGCTCAGAGGCATCGGTCTGCGCCGTCAGATCCTCATGCTCAAAATGCGCCTCAAGATCTTCAACGGGGTCACCCAAGAGATCCACCTCGGGCTCTTCAGAGGCCTCGGGATGACCAAACTGTTCAGGCATGTCTGCGGTTTCCGCCTCGATCTCACGCCAAGGCAGCGGTTCGACCTCGGTTGCTGACAAGCGTTCCTGATCGCCCTCGTCCGGCTCCCAATCTTCGGCCTGGTCGGCCACGGCGGCCTCGAGCGTTTCAAGCTTAGATGTGAGTGTCGCGCGGTCGTAATCTGTCTCGGTGTCCGCTTGCCGCAGAGCCTTGACCGCAGCCAAGCTGGGGAATGCCTCTGCGATATCATCGTCACTCTCATCATCTGCCTTGTGATCTTCTGACGTATCCATTTCGGTGTCGGCGCGGCGCAGGAATTCCGGCATGTCGAGGCCATAGATGTCCTCAAGCGCCTGCACTTCGTTAGTGGTCATTTCGTCAGTGGTCGTGTCTGTCTCTGGCGCGACATCGCCCGCAAGGGCAACCGGCGCGGCCGCATCGGCATCAGCATCGGCATTAATGCTGTAATCCGGCTCAGAAAGCTCTGGGTCTTCGGACAGCACGTGGTCTTGCGCAATCTCAGACGTGTTGCTCTGCTCAGGTTCTTCCATGAGCTGGGCTTCTTCCGCAGGCTCAAGTCCTTCTGCGAAAAGAGCGTCTTCCGCGAAACCTGCATCTTCGAGGCTCTCGGCGTCTTCCACTGGCCCTGCGTCTTCCAATTGCACGATGTCGTCGGCGCCATCGAGGTCTTCTGCAGCCTCCACGTCTTCGCCGAGACCGGCGTCTTTCGACTGCACTGGTTCTCCCAAGAGCAATGCGGCTTCAGGGACTTCGGCCTCTACAGACACCTCAACCGCCTCAAAAAGCTCGGCATCCTCAGAATGTTCCAGATCCGCTGTCTCTTCTCGATATTCCGAAATGTCACGCGCGTCTTGACCGACGGTATCCGTCTCAGTCACGATATCAGCGCACATCTTCTCGGCGTCTGTCTCAGTGTCTGCCTCTGTGTACGTCTCAGTGTCTGTTTCGGTCACGGTCGCCGTTTCAGAGGCGATCTTTTCAGCAATGTCACCGGCGATCTTTTCAGCAAGGTTACCGGCAATCTGGTCAACAATTTCATCGCTGATGTCGCTGGCAATCTCATCACTGCCGTCTTCGCCGGTGTCGTAAGCGCTGTCATCATTGCGGTCGTGCGCAGCATGGTCATCAATCTCATCAGATCCGCCGCGGGCGCTCAGCTCGGGTATGTCGTTTTCCAATGCGTCCTGCACGTCTTTCTTGGCCTCGGCGAGGTCAGGCTCATCAGAGAAATCGTTAAAGGCAAACGCGACGTCAAAATATGGACCTGACGCGTCATCATCTTCATCGAGAGACAGAAATGCGTCATCCACGCGCTGGGAGGGCGTCAAGACCAATTTTGGCTCAGGCACTGTTGGTTCAGCTGGCTTTGCTTCAGAGGCTTTTTCCTCAGACCGTCTGAGCTCAGATCCTTTGGACCTGATAAACATGTCGAGACCTTTGGCAGGCTGCGAATCTGAAGGCCGATCCGAGGGCTCTTTGCCGTTTTGGTTTTCTGCAGTCACCAAACGTCGGATAGACGAAAGCACATCTTCGATTTCCACATTTGTCATTGGACCGCTCATCGTCGTCACCATTCTTGCCCGGGAATCAGTTTACTGACGGGGCGGCTTTGGCACAACGGGTTAGAGAAACTTCTAAACGGTTTGATGTAACTCTGACGCGGCAGCGTGACACCTTTGCCGACTTCCATTGAAATTTTGCATCTGTGTCATGCGAGTGTGGTCTGCGAGTGACACAGATGTCGCTAAGATGCGACACTGCTCTGAGGAATGTGCACGCGCCGGTGTGTTGCAGGATCGGGGCAACCTGCGAGCTCGACACGGTTGATCAAATCTGCCCCAAAGCGTGAGCGCTGCAAACCACGCCCGGACGGCCCCTTGCGCCCGATATCGCGATCCGCTAATCGGTGTTGGTTCCACGGCGGCGAGTTGGCGGAGTGGTGACGCAGCGGATTGCAAATCCGTGTACACCGGTTCGATTCCGGTACTCGCCTCCAATAAAATCAATGACTTACTGTAAATTTTCTCCCTTTCGTGTGACAGCACACCCCCTTAGGGGACACATGGGGACGTTTTCCCTAGCTAGTGGATTTTAACCCTTGCTTTAGAAGCCTCGTTGCACTTGCTAGCTCACTAGGTCCGCATAAGCTTGTTCAGCGCGCGTTCTCCTGAGTCCACTTTTGGGCTCTGGTCCACCAGATTCAGTCGCATTGCCATCATCATGGCTGCCTGATGCGTCGCAGCCACTTGGGGCAACAGGATATGCGCACGATTGCACCGAGTTGCTGGAAGTGATTGCGCATTTTGCCCGTTGGTGTCCCGCTCAGGTCTGCCCGTAGTTTTGTGTTGGTCAAATGTTCATCGAACGGAGGGGCCACACGGGTGCTTCAGATTGTCCGGCGGCCTTGGGCTTGCCAACACCGGTCAATGCTCTTCGGACTTTGGGTTGCGAGTTCGTTGCCCTATAGTATTTTGCCTTTTAGCTGAGGCAGCAGCAAATGGCGAAACGCGTGGCACATATGAACTCTGCGCGGTGTTTTGCGCAAAGCTGTGATTCAGATTTTATGCAAAACGCTTTAGGAGAAATCCGCGATCATGACGCGCTTTTTGAAGGAGGCGCTGTGGCTCGACGTGAGGTCGAGGCCAAGTTGTCTCATGTTTCAGCAAGCTTGCAGGAAGCCTTTCGGCGAGGCCACGAAGAGGCCGTCTGGGATATCGCTGGCGAACCAAGCGCTTGTGCGGCCATACCAAGTGACGATCTCGTCAGTGACGAGCAGGATTTCATGCGTCTTAAGAACGGCCTGAAACTCGGCCCAATAACCTCTTGATGGAATGATTGTCCTTCCCCCGTAGACATTACGTTGGCCGCGAGACAAGGATGGAAAAAAAACTTGCAAGCGCTCACTGTTTTTTACAGAAGAACGGGATGCATCATTTGGCCAATGATACTTATAGTCTAGTATATGTTAACAACTTTGAGGCGCCGAGGCACAATGTCTATTTCGGATAAAATTGCGAAGTCTGTTTTTTGGGGTTCCCTTATAGTAACTGGTCTTGGCACCTCATTCTTGTATGGTGTCGTTGCGTACTGGAAGGACCTTCCACCCGTTCCAGCAATGCAAGAAATCTACACCCAAGTGAGATTGGGACTGGATGTCGATGTCTTTGGGTCCAAATACAAAAACCATTTGCAACCCAACCGAGGTCAAGGTGACGGTGTTGTAACGAACAAAACCGATGATGACTCGCTGGTCTTGATGGTGGGTTTCTTTGATTCTGAAAATCAGGCGCGACTTGTTGAACGCGACGGCACAGTGGCGCACCGCTGGTCGCTTGACTACTTCGAGCACTTCCCCGCCGAAGAGCAGAGATACTGTGATGTGGACTCCTCTCTTTGGGTTGACACTCATGGCGCGCTTGTGACGGAGGCGGGAGAACTCTTATTTAACTATGAGCTTTGCGGCACGGTAAAGCTGGATCAATGCGGTTCAGTTATGTGGGCCATTTCCGATGATACCCATCACTCGATGACGCGCGCGGAAGACGGCGGCTACTGGACGCTTGGCAGATATGTGTGGGATCCATCAGAAGAGCCTGACCGGTTCCCTCCCTTCTCGACGACTGGAAGTCAGGATGTGATCGAGGAAGACACGATCATGCGCATCTCTGAGGACGGAGAGATCCTGGAAGAAATCTCAATCCCTGTTCTGATGCGAGAGAGCGGATTGCTTGGCCTCCTGACCGCCACTGGCGTTAGTTTCAAGGACACAGACAGTGGGCGAGGAGAGCTTGTACACTCCAACAAGCTGGACGAACTGCCTCAAAATCTGGCAGACGCCTACCCGCTCTTTGATGCCGGAGATCTCGCGATTTCCATGCGCCAGTTGAACCTTGTTATGGTGCTCGATGGAGAAACCCGCGAGGTAAAATGGCATCAGGTTGGACCGTGGTTGCGCCAGCATGATCCGGAATTTCGCCCGGATGGCCGAATTTCAATATTTAACAATAACGTTTTCGGCGATGCCTATGTTGATGATCAAACCGATATCAAATTGCCGTTTACGACAAACATTATTGCAATCGATCCCGTCACATCCGAGACAGAGGTGATTTTTGGTGAGCGGCCGGGCCAAGAAATGCTCTCCGTCATTCGCGGACAACATGAGCTTCTTCCAGATGATGGCATGATCATCGCCGAATTCGACGCGGGGCGCGTGCTTGAAGTCGATGCCTCCGGTGACGTCGTTTGGGAGTATGTCAATCGCTTCGACGACGACCATGTGGGAGAGATAAGGAACGCGAACGTTCTTCCGCGGTCTTATTTTACGGACGGTCTGCCTGGCACGTCTTGCCAATAAGTCTAAACGCACAAAACTGAACGAAAGGTATTGCCCCATGTCTAACTCGCCCTTACGAACGCTCGCTCTTTGGGTTGGCCTGCTCACGGTTATGGCAAATCCCGCTTACGCATATATCGGCCCTGGTGCCGGTCTGGGTGCCATCGTCGTGACGGTCGCCTTGGCGCTCGGCGTTCTCTTGCTGCTCGTGGGTCTTGTCTGGTTTCCTCTCAAGCGCATGCTCAAGAGCAAAAAAGGGGCTGATCCGGCACCCGACGGATCGTCCAAGAAGTAATGATACTTGAGATCCTGATTTCGCTCTTGGCCGTTGCCGGGTTTGGTTTTGGCCTTTGGGCGACCCGATTGGTAAGCGCGGCGCAAAAGGCGATGCAGGATACCATGTCGGGCGTTTCCGCCATGCTCGACTCCGATCTCGAGGACGACGCTAAAGAGGTTGCGGCGCGGCGCGCGGGCCTCGGCCTGATCGCCGGAGCCTTTCGCATCTTTGTCAGCTTCGCTGTGGCCCTAGGAGCGGCCGCAGTGCCGATCTTTGGGGCGGATCTTCTCGGTATTGCCGCAAGCGCCGATGTCTTCGCATTGATGTTGCGTCTGGACTATATCGTGATCGTCTCCATCGTGGCGATCGTGGTCGGAGAGGTGATACGGCGCCGACGTAAATCGGGCACCTCTGACACCGCGTCGGACAACCAGTATTCCTCCGGTGATCAGTCCGTCCATATCTTCGCGTTTTCGAGCCCTTCGGTGCTCAAAGGGGCCTCATGGATCGAGGATCGGTTTATTGGAAAGCCGGACCAGACCGCCTCCGACACGCCGATCTTCATTACATCGCTGGCACGGGGCGGGACCACGGCGTTTTTGAACGCGATGCACAATATCCCCGATGTCGCCACGCATCTCTATCGGGACATGCCCTTTCTCACATCCCCGACGCTCTGGAACCGCTTAGCCGGGGGGGAGAAGCGCGCCGTGGAACGGCACGAACGGGCCCATGGCGACGGGTTGGAGATTGATCTGGACACACCGGAAGCCTTTGAAGAGGTCATCTGGAAGATGTACTGGCCAGAAAAGTATCGGGATGGGATCGACCTGTGGCGCAGCGAGGATGATCGAAAGCCGGATGCTGAGCGCTTCCTGGGGCATCATATGGACAAACTGGTGCAGGCGCGCCAGCGTCAGGGGCGGAGCGAGGCGCGGCGCTATTGTTCAAAAAACAACGCCAATATCGGCCGCATCCCTTATCTGCGGGCCGCATTTCCAGAGGGAAAGATCGTTGTTGTGGTGCGTCGACCCGAAACCCATGCTGCGTCGCTGTTTCGGCAACATCACAACTTCCTCAAACGACACCAAGAGGATGCCTTTGTGCAACGATACATGCGCGATATCGGGCATTTTGAGTTTGGCCAGCTTCATAAGCCGATATTGTTCCCGGGATTTGCGCCCGACACATATGATCCGGTGTCAGAAGATTATTGGTTGAATTATTGGATCAAGGCCTTCGCGCATGTTCTGCACCACAAGGATGACTGTGTTTTCGTGCTGCAAGATGACTTGCGCACCAATGCGCAAGACACAATGCAACGCATCTGCGTGGAGGTCGGACTCGATCCGAAATCCGCGCAGTTTGAGGGATTTTTCCACAGCCGTCCTGATGAGACAAACACGGACGTCTACAGCCCAGGATTATTGGCGGAAGCCGAGCAAATTTACAAAGAGCTGCAGTTTGTTGCATCCTCCGCGCCCGAGCATGCATAATCAACTCCCAGAGCATTTGAGGTGTGCTTTTGAGGAATGCTATTGGCGTCCTACTGCTTCCATGCCGCCTCACGTCTTACGCCTGCTATAGACTGCGGCCGAGCTGATGCCTTGGCGCCAACCGATATCATCTGTCTTCGCGTTTGCCTCGCTTTTCTTAAGCGCACCAATGATCTGTTCTGCTCAAAAGCGCTTCCGCTTCATGGGGCTTCCTGCTTCGTCCATTCAAACTGCTCTGCCACCCGGTTTACCTGCCGTTGTTAGTAAGAGTTTTTCGCTCGCATTTTCCTTTGGCTGTGGAAGAGCGAAACGCGCGATGAAATGGAGTACCAGGTTTCAAAGAGAGGCAAGACAGCGAGATCAGACACTTAGTTAATGCTAGATCCGACCGATGTTTACGAGACCACCACTTAGAGGACCGGGTCGGCACTACCGACCCTATCCCTAAATGGCCGGAATGACTTGTACCCCATCCACAACGATATTGCTGTTTCGGTAGGTGCTTTGGCCAACTTGATTGCCATGTACGTAAGAATACACTGCGTCCGTTGCACCCTCTCCTGAGCTTAGCTGGCGGTTTCCAGTGGCCGTGAAGTCATGCACGTCTTTAAACTTAATGTTCGTTCCAGTGCAGTTATCAAATGTGCAATTGGTGATCGACGTTCCAAGTACAGACCAATTGCGAATGCCATCAAAGAGGGTCCAATATCCAGTGCCGGGAGCTTCACCGATCTCCACGGTGTTGACGCAGTTCACGAAGCTGCAATCTGCAATGACTGCGTTCCTGCTGCCACCCTTGATATTCATCGCACGGTGTCCTCGGAACTCACAACGATAGACTGTAGCGTTGTCAAATTTGTTGAAGTCTAGGTGACGTTCCGAACTGCTTGACGCGTTAAGGTCGTCTGAGAATACAACAGTGTCGACAAGTGTGTCGATAACCTCTGAGAACTTGATACCATCGCCTTCTCGACGAGCAATCGTGCTGCGCAGGAGTTGGAAGCCTTGGGGATAAATACCCGCATTTTTAAGTCTTACATGTAGTGCGGCGCGGCTGCTGTTAGGTGCCCCTTCAATGTAAAGACGATCAAGGATGACATGATCTGCACCGGCTATAAGAACCGTATCATCACTCGCTGTGTCTTTAATTCTTGCAGTGCCGGTTGCCGGTCCTTCGATAACAAATGGGTTTGCCGAAGTACCTGAACCGTGCTGTGCCACATCAACTTCAAAAGCAGCATAGTTTCCTGCCGCCAATTTTATTTTGACGCCCGCTAAGTCGCTCAGTCCATTGATCGTGCTTTGGATATTTGCGCCTGCAGACAGATTTATGACTGTGAAATCACTGTCAGGATATTCAGGAACTGGCGGTAGGCTGCTTCCAGTACTACCTCCGCCGGCACCAGTGTCACCGCCACTTTCACCACTAGCAATTTCCGGTGTACCAGTGTTTGGCAGCTGAATGACTTGCAGCTCTACTTCTAGGTCAGAGCCCGAGTTCTGTGCAAAATGCCGAACTGTGTTTTCGTCAATGAAGCGCACCGTCCGCTGACCGCGAGGATGGTTTGCGCCCGTATCGGAAATTGTCGTGGACACGTACAAAAGCGCCTCAGTGGTCAGCGCAAGTCCAAGGCTGGACACGTCAATGTCACCAGTGACAGGCGCAGGAGACGCAACGCTGTCTTGGAAGCGCGACACAGTCATGCTGGGGTTTTCGAGCACGTAGACTGTATGCCGTTGACCAGCGTTGCCGGTGTGTGTTGGGTCAAACGACCAATCAACTTCGTTTGGCGCGCTGCCAGGTCGGTAGATAGACGCTATGTCGTTGTTGTTGCCGTTGCCCAAGCCCGCCTTTGCAAAGTCGTGCATGATCCATGCGTTAGACCACGACGCCACAGAGCCACTGAGGGTCAGCGTGCCGGTCACGGCGGTATCGGCATTTTCGGTGGCATAGTGCACAGTCCAGTTAGAGCCGGTGAATTCCACCGTCGTTATTTCGACTGTCAAAATTCCTTGGGTTTCGACACTGCCAGACCCACGACCGTCAACGCTTACTTCACCGGTTGATCGGTTGATCGACGTCGCCGCAAGCGCATGGTCCCAGTTGCTTGCAAACGCAAGCGATGAACGTTGCCCGGTTACAATTGGAATGCACTTGTCCGCATTGACAATGCCACTTGGGGTAAAGCTGTCACTGGCACCCGTCAGGGCGACTGTGCGTCGATCCCGTATGATGAACTCATTGGCACCACCCGGATCTCCGACATATTCAAGTACGGACAGGGACGCATTTGTGCCAAGTAATGCGGATGCCTCCCGGTCAAGTGTGACTGTGTCCGATGACGTCAGGCGCATGCCCAAACCAAGCTCATCTGGGGCCATTTCTGTCCCGTCATTGGCACTTTGGCCGGGACTCTGCTTTACCGAATGGTTATTCAGAATGAACGCGCTGTTCAGATCCACGGCGGTGATGGCTTGCGTGCGTCCACCAGCCAAGACTGCTGGCGAGAAGTGCTGAATAGCAAAGTCATCGGTTGCGACTGCCGCCGCGATGGTGGATGCATTGGACGGCCCGGTGACGCTGCCCTGGCTGTTGGTCGCAGTGACGTCGCAAGTCCAGTCACCGATTGCATGTGTGGTCACGCTGCTCGATGTAGCACCTGGTACGTCAACCCCGTCAAGCTGCCACTGATATGTAAAGCCGAGTGATGGGTTGCCTGTCGTGGTGCCGTTGGTCACGCTCAGAACGTCCCCCACGTAGCCTGTCGCGGGCGCAACAACGGGCTCTGCCGTAAAGACGGGCGCGACTAGGATTTGGTCAAAACCTGCTGTGACAGCCGCCTGGGCCGCCTCTGTGCCTCGCATGCGGTTGGTGGTGCCGGTAAAATGCGTCCCGTCAGCCTCAAGCACAGCGCCGGCCGGCCGTTCAACGTAGATGCAGCGTGTCAGCTCCGACGCATCGCCAGATCCAGTGGCTAGCTTTTGCTGCTCCGCTTTCATGTCGATGTGACCGGCAGAGGCCGGATCCCCACCGTGTTCCATGATGACCACAAGGAATTCGCCCCACGTCGCGCGCAGCGTGTCGATCATGGCCTTAAACTGCGGGGCATAGCCTACATGGCTAGAGCTTTCGCCCTGGCACCAGAAAAACGTCTTGACCTTGTTCGCCGCGTTGAGCCCGCGCACGTGGTCCACATTGGCAGTCATGAGGTCGTAATGCTCGCCGGTGCCCGCACCGGTGTGATCCCATTCATCAAAGAGATCAGAACCGCCATGCGCCAAGCACGCAAAAATTGGCCGCTCGACGCTCGCGTCACAAATCACCTTAGCGATGCTGGTGGCTGGCGATACTCCCTCGAAGTTGGCGCTTGAGTGCGTGACAGGCTCGATCATACCTCCGCGTATAAGTCCGATACCGTCTTTAGAACCAAGCGCGGCGTTGATCGTCGGGCCTGTTTCGTCTGTGTGGAATTTGAACGCAGACTGCTCTGTTCCGCTGATCGACAGCGCGCGCAACTCGAGCTCTTCGGTCAGGGTATCAAAGCCGGTCGTGGCGGACGCACCCACCATGTTGGATTGACCAGCAAGGATGTGAATGTCGAGCTGACCCGCGACCTCGTCCGTGAGGTCATACACCTGAAAGAAGTCAACATCGCCGTCGAAGGGCGTGCCGCGCACACCAAATTCATCTATATCTCGGTTCGCCGTGAAGCTGTCGAGCACGCGGCGCGCCGCATTTATTCCAGTGCCGCTCTGCGATCCACCCGACACCCCTTCCCCGCGCCAAGCGAGGCTGCCCCCGTCGCGGCGGATTGCATCAACGTAAACAGCGTAGTGCCGACCAACCACGATATTTGTCGTAAGCGCATCACTCAACACGCTTACGCCACCCGTCGTGTTATCAAAGGTCAGCGTGCCACCCGAAACTGTGTAGTTTGCGGATGTTGGCCATTGCGCGGGATCCGTGAAATCTGCTGAACCCGCGGGAAAAAGACCTGTAAACTCCGTCAAAGAGCCACTTGCGCCCGAGATACCTGTCTCGGTGTTGCCATCAGGCCCAACCCCGACACTGTTTACCGCGCGTAGCCGAACAGTGTAGGAGGTGTTTTCGGTCAAGCTAGCAAGCGTGAAGCTTGCCGTTCCTTCAGAGGACATCCAGCTGTTGCCACCATCGAGGTCATACTCAACATCTGTAATCGTGGCACCACCGTTCGCGGGCAGTGACGCAATGTTGACCTGAAGTTCGCCGGGTCCAGAACCCGTCGTGACAGACCAATTTGAATCAACGAATGCCGCAGGAGCGGTTACTATGTCATAGATCTGAAGGTTAAAACTCTGGTTTGTCTGCCTGCTGTATTCATCGATGGCACGAACGGTAATTGCCTGCGTGCCAAGCGGCGCTGTATCTGTGTCAACAGTAACAAGAGATCCCGCAATGGTCACGCCGGCGGGTGGCGAGACAAGGCTCCAAGACAGCGTGTTGCCGTTTGCAACGGTGTCCGGTGCCACATCATAGGTCTGCTCGCCCGTATTCTCAGAAAAGGTCTGGTCTGCCAGCGCCATTGTTGCTTGGGCGCGCAGGGATGCTGAGGCGTTCGACGATGCAACATTCACACTGCCTTCACCGTTGGTAGCGGTTTCGTAAATGTTGTAGTCCGCGCCAACGTCGGCCTGGCCAGTCGGAGCATATGTTGCCTGATTTTCTGTTCCGGGAATCGGTGTCGTGCCTTTGCGCCACACCCACGAAACAACTGGGCTCGGGTTGCCCAAGTAGGTTCCAGGAACGCGCGTAAACACCTGATCATCAGCAACAGCCGATGTCGGCGTGATTGAAGGCGCGCTAAGATTTACAGGTGCCGATGGTGGCGCCGATGGGCCGCCCAAAGAGTTGGCGGCGATAGACGTTCCGATGCCGATTTGCATTAGGCCATTCCTACGATTCCGGTGGCGGCTGTGCCCGTTGCCAAGACGCGCCGCGCACGGATGGGAAATGCAACACCTGCCGCGACATAAACCGTCGCCGTGGTGCCGGAGACAGTTGTAACGCGCACGGTGCCAGACACAGCGACATTCAAGGCACGCGTCGCCGAGGCGAGATCCGAGCTGTCGTTGGGGGTAATCTCGAAGATATCTTCAGCGGGTCCTGTGATGCCCGTTGAATAGGTGGCGAATTTATCAGCCATAGTTTCGTCTCCTGGTTCTGTTACGATGCGAACGTTGGGGCGCGCCGCGTGGGCCCTGCCTGTTTCGCTGGCTTTTTCTTTTTCTTCGCAGCTGTGAGCTTGCGGTTCATCAATCAGTTCCTTCGACGCTCAAAGCGCGATATCTTTGTCTCGCGGACATCCTCTAAGACCGATGGCGCCGGAGTGCCTCACCCGTCCTGAAAAACGGGGGACGCCGTGATGGCGTGGCCTGCAAGACCCCATATCCTCCTGTCCGTCTGTATCCACATGTCCCATGTGATAACTCCCTCTGAATCGCTTCTGGCGGGTTGCTGGTGACTTTCCACAACCTCATAGCGATTTTCCTTAATCACCAGCGCGTTGCGATAGCGGATGAGAAAGAAAATTGGGGCCTAAGCCACAGCAGAATTGGCCACGAGTGCGGCACTATTCTTGTCCCACCAAATGCACTTGGCAGGTTTTCATGCCGGCGGAGTCTATCCCGAGCTGTGCAGGTTTTTTGTTTGCAAACGAATGGTTATCAGCTTGCGCCCGCTCCGCCTTTTCGACCTCTGATGCTTTGATGACTTGGTCTTTTGGATTTCCAACTGAACACGGTGCAATCTGCTCGCAATCACATAGCGGTTGCTTATTTGGGCTACAGGTGGCTGAGAAACTCCGCTCCGAAGCGATACGTTTATTGCAGCGTTTTGGCGTTTGGTCGCAGTCTTTCCCGCAATGTCGTCCCGGAATACTCGGTGCGAAAAAGGCCGCGGCGACGAAGATCCGGCAAAACGAGTGAAACGAAGTCGGTAAAGCCTCCGGGCATGTGATCGGGCAACAGGTTGAACCCGTCAGCCGCTTCGCCATGAAACCATTCTTCAAGAGTGTCCGTGATCGATTTGGCCGAACCAACCATGGTCATGAACCAAGGCTCTCCATCGGCGAGGTGTTCGTAGCACTGCCGAATTGTCCAGTTTTCGGCCATAGCACGATCAAAGAATGATTTTGCAAAGCCACGCATGTGGTCGGGATCGGGTTCCAGGCTGCGCGGGAGCGTCGTGTCGAGATTATGTTTGGACAGATCGCCAAAGAGCGGCATGAGCAACCCAAAACCCGTTTTGGGGTGGATCAGATCCTTCAGCGCACGGTGTTTGGCTGCCGCCTCTACATCCGTTTCACCAATGATCGGCATGAAACCGGGCAAGATGCGAAGGTCCCGAGGGTCTCGACCGTGGCTTGCAGCCTTGGATTTGATATCGCGATAGTACTCTTGGGCTTTGGCAAGATCACCCTGCGTCGGGGCGTATTGAATATTGGCGTATTTGGCGGCCATTTCGCGCGCCCATGGGCTGTCGCCTGCTGAAACCATGACCGGCATCCCCTGTGGAGAGGGCGCCACGTCAAGCGGGCCTTTTACCGAAAAATAGTCTCCTTCATGCCCCAGAATACTAAGCTTTTCGCGATCGAAATACTGCCCGCTGGTTTTGTCTGCGACGAATGCATCTGGGTCCCAGCTGTTCCAAAGCCCTTGAACCACATCGATCGCCTCATGCGCGCGGGCGTAACGGGCATCGATGTTGCTGATGTCTTCTACCCCGAAATTTTGACGTTCATACGGGCTGTAGGAGGTCACCACGTTCCAGCCTGCACGGCCATGGCTGATCACGTCTAGCGACGCGATTTGCCGGGCGATGCGGTAGGGGGGCGTGTAGGTGGTCGACACTGTACCAATCAGGCCGATATGCGAGGTCACCGCGGAAATGGCAGACAGTGCGACAATGGGGTCGAGCTTGACCACGTAATGTTCAAGAGAGATATCCCGCGCGGGGTTTTCCAGGTTTTCCACCGCGGAAATGTCGGCAAAGAACACGAAATCAAATTTCGCATCCTCGGCCGCCCGCGCGGCATCCGTGAAGGCGTCAAGCGACATCATGGCGTTTTGCGGAAAATCCGGCATTCGCCAGGCTGCGCGATGATATCCCAATTTGTACACAGACAAACCGAGCGCCATCTGAGAAAAGACTTGGGTCATCGGATCACCCCCTGATCAGTCCGCATAGTCGGGTTCTTTGGCATCCAAGAGCAGCTTCATCTCTTCGAAATGGGCGATGCGCATGTCGGGATAGCGCTCCCAGCCCTGCGCGGTTTTTTCGGCCAGATCGTCCGGCATGACCGAAAGCGGCTGCTGCATGGCATAGGCGATGGCCAGAGTTTTGCAGGCGCGTTCCAGATAGTAGAGCCTGTCATAGGTATCCGCGATGGTTTCGCCCGCGACCAACACGCCATGGTTGCCCATCAAAAGGCAATGTCTGTCGCCGAGAGCGTCGGCAATTCGGTCGGCTGCGTCTTCCCCGTCGGCCAATCCGCCGAAGTCTTTGTCGATCGCCACGCGATTGAAGAAGCGCGCTGTGTTCTGGTCGATGGGTTTGATTTCGGGCTCCGCCAAAGCGGTGAGAGCGGTGGCGTATTCGGAATGGACGTGAAACACGCACCGCGCTTTTTGGTTGGCCGCATGCACCCGCCCGTGAATAGCAAAGGCCGTCGGATCAGGACCATCGGCGCGATCCATCTCTGAGGGGTCATCGCCATCGACCTCCACCAGCATGGAGGCCGTCAGCCGCGAAAAATGCCGATATTTGGGATTGATCAGAAAGCGGTTGCCGTCGCCCGGCAAGGCAACGCTGAAATGGTTTGCCACGCTTTCATGCCAGTCGTTCCAAACTGCCAGGCGAAATGCGGCCGCCAGATCTCTGCGATTTTCGAAGTGGTCAATATTGCGATTAATCATCCCGCGCTCCGGTCGTCGAACAAGCTTAGGCGGCGACAGAACAGTTCGGGAAGTGAATGTTTGACATAGCTATCATGACGAATGATCATCTTCAGCATGGCGAGCCGCATTCCAGATATCGAGTTGTTGCGCGCGTTCCGGCAAGTCGCTGTCGATCTCAGCTTCACCCGCGCTGCATCCGCCATGCATGTCACGCAGTCGGCGGTCAGCCACCGTGTGAAACGGCTGGAACGTCAGTTGGGCAAAGTCTTGTTTCGGCGCAACCCGCATGATGTCCAACTGACCACAGCAGGCAAGGCGCTTTTGACCCAGATATCTCCGGCGTTGGAGCAACTGGAGCGGACGTTTGACCAGACGAACGCGCAGGCAAAGAGGGTCTTAAAGATCGAGTTGGAAAGCGCTTTTGCATCAAACTGGCTGACCCCTAGATTGGGCGATTTCATGGCCGAACATCCCGACGCGAACGTCCAATTCGCGTTTTCCACCCGAGAGCCAGAGTTTTCCGAGGGCACGGAAGTCGCCATAAAGTGGGGCAAAGGGGGATGGTCCGGATTGCGGTCGACGTGGTTGATGGGCTCGGAGGTGACGCCCATGTATGCGCCGTCTTTGATGCGCGAAGCCCCGTTGAATTCGACAAAAGATTTGACCCGTCATACGCTCTTGCATGACAGGGATACCGCAAGTTGGAGGGAGTGGGCGAAATCCGCAGATGTAAAAGGGCTGATGATCGACGGAGGCCACGTCTATGATGACACGCTTGCGTTGCAACAGGCCGCGATCGACGGCCACGGCGTGGCACTCTACCCGGTTGAATTGGGGCAAAGGTCTGTTGCACGCGGCGATCTAATTATACCTTTCCCATCACTCGTTTTTCCAGGGCCAGGATCCTACTACCTAATTACAAAATCTCGGGCCCTGTCACCAATGGCGACATCCTTCATACTGTGGCTTGAGGGCGCTGTCAGATCGCTTGCTTGAAAACTGATAGGGCCAATAACCTTGCATGTTTTGGAACAAAGCGGAAGATCAATGTTGCGTTTTCCTTGGTCCGACCGAACCGGGTCAGAAATGACTGCGAAGAGAAGCTTGAGCCGGATGAGAGACCCGATCCCAAAAGGCGGAAACGAAACGGAGAAGCGAACTTGACCCAAATGCCCGATTAGAGCAGCTGGCGTTCATTCCGGTCTGAGATGGTGGAAGAAGTCTGCCGCCGGATGACGCTACCAATTCGCCTGTGATGAGCAAGTCGATGCGGACCGATTTAGCCGGGTCGTTCAATGGCAAGCTCCGCGAGAAACGAATGGCTTTGAACCTGCTCAGGAGCCTCGCAGTGGCGTGTTTAAAGGCAGTGGCGTGTTTAAAGAATGAGTGGCGAGAATGCCGCGAAATGCCGTTTGGCTCAGTTGTCGGGCAAGCATCAAGAGACCTTGGCCAAATAGGCTTTTTTCGACTGGTTTTGTTTGA
>ERZ1740068.221-NODE-221-length-33192-cov-9.200109_pt1 | contig 33192 bp, 31 predicted proteins | sample MGYA00581735_ERZ1740068 | MGnify/ENA primary metagenome ERZ1740068 (study PRJEB43018, sample SAMN04849740) | marine metagenome | isolation source: floating plastic debris | place: Pacific Ocean | collected 2008-08-30 | study: EMG produced TPA metagenomics assembly...
TATCGATTTGGAGATGCCCCACTCCAGAAATGCAAATAATTTCAGGTACAAGAAGCATTACAACAAACAATCACACATCACTCATTATGCATCAATAATTAACAATTCCGACATTACACATCAATAATCACCTGTTAAGAAATCGAGTCTTCTGCGAAGACAAAAAAATCCTCCTTCTCATTGGGATGAATTTTGAGGACGTTGTTGGAGGCGAGTAATATCAACTTCTGAGAAGACTGATAATAAGATATCTTGGCCAGCTCGCTGAACTGCTTGACAGTGACTCTTCCGTGGGTCTCCAGATATTTCAACAGGAGTTTTTCCTTATCACCATAGCGAAAGGCATAGTCTTCATCTCTTTTCCGATGTTTCAGAATACCTACTACCTCCCTGCTGGCCTGTATACTTTTATCTGCCAAACGAATATAGGCCTTGCCATATTTATCCTTGGGCTTTTCCCGCGCATAGTAGGGCTTGCGCGCACCTTCAGGGATGTCATAGACCAAAATGGCCCGTTCTTCGAACTCTGAAAGCCGGATGACTTCCAGTTCATAATCAATGCGGGGACTACACAACTCCGTGATGGCTTTGTTGAGGATGTACTCCTCCTCTTCGGGGAATTTCACGCCAGGAATTTCACCGCTATCGTCCACACCTACCAGCAGTTTACCGCCAGTACTATTAGCGAAAGCGACCACTTCTTTCATAATCTTTTCAGGATGCGCAGCTTTGCGCTTGAACTCCAGGTGATCGTTTTCGCCTTGTCGGACTAAGTTTTTGATGTAGCGTAGTCCGCTATTCACAATTAGTAATTAAAATCGTCCATGTCGCCTTCCTCGGGCATGGAAAACATGCCGCTGATCAGGTCTTTGAACTGCATTCCTTTTTCCAATTCATGCTTGCTCAGCTGACTGAACTCTGCCAATCCATGCAAGGCAAATTCCATGAACAAAAGCTTTTCGGCTGTACTCTTGGTCTTTACTGTGTCATCCACCAGTTCAGCTAATCCTTCTACTGCAAGGAGTGTTTCGCTATATTCTTCAAAGGAAGAATCCTGGAAGATATCCACCATGTTGCCCTTACCGAACCATGTGGTAATGGCCGCATAAGGATTATTTTCTTTCTTCTTGCGTGTTTCCTCTGGATCTGGGAAATAGTTGAGGAACTGCTTCCTGATGGCTTTTCCTACCAGATTGCCTGCGACAATGCCTGCCCCTTCCTGCTCACCTTCGTAAACCAACTCCACCTTACCGGTAATGGCGGGGATTACCCCTGCAATGTCTGCCATCCGTATTGTAGTAGCGTCTTCCGCATTGAGAATAGCCCTGCGCTCAGCCGAACTGATCAGGTTTTCATAGGCACTGATCGTGAGACGTGCAGAGACACCACTCTTCTCGTCTACATATTCACTGTCACGTGCCTCAATCGCCACCTGCTCTATGAGGTCACGGGCCATTTCGTGTACGCTGACACGCGCATTCTGCTCCTCTTTGATATCGGCTTCCTGACTGGTAATCTTTTTACCGATCTCAATGCTCTTGGGGTAATGCGTGATGATCTGGCTATCGATCCTGTCTTTCAACGGGGTAACGATACTTCCTCTGTTGGTATAATCTTCCGGGTTGGCAGTAAAGACAAACTGAATTTCCAGCGGCATTCTCAGCTTAAACCCACGAATCTGGATATCACCCTCCTGTAAAATATTGAACAGTGCCACCTGAATTCTCGCCTGCAAATCAGGAAGTTCGTTGATCACAAACAGTCCCCGGTGCGCACGTGGAATCAATCCATAGTGCAACACGCGTTCGTCAGAATATGGCAACTTCAATGTCGCCGCTTTGATAGGGTCTACATCACCAATTAAATCGGCAATGCTCACATCAGGCGTAGCCAGCTTCTCCGTGTATCTTTCAGACCTGTGCAACCAGTGAATCGGCGTATCATCTCCCTTGGCTTCCACGATATCTCTTGCTGATCTGGAAATGGGTTTGAGTGGGTCATCGTTCAAGTCGGAGCCTGCTACCGCAGGAATATATTCATCCAATAGCTCAATCATGAGCCTCGCAATACGCGTTTTAGCCTGCCCTCTTAGTCCCAGCAGGTTAATATTGTGTCGGGCAAGGATGGCACGCTCTACCTGCGGGATGACAGAATCTTCATATCCCCAAATACCTTCAAAAACCTGTTCCTTGCGCTGTAGCTTTTTGATGAGGTTGTCTCTGAGTTCCTCTTTGACAGGTTTGGGTTGATATCCTGCTCCTTTGAGCGCACCCAATGTCTCTATCTGCAGCAGTTGATCTGCAGTTAAGTCTTCGTAATTCATTACTTTTTTCGATTACAGGTTTTTCCTTCTGTTATTTTTATAGTCTTCGAAGATCAGATTGCCCAAACCTTGCAAGCCACTGTAGTAGGCATTGCCGTTGTTCACCTCCGTAAACTCTCGGACGAATTGCTTCAAATAGGGGTCTGAAGCAATCATAAATGTGGTAATAGGAATATTGAGTCGGCGACATTGCGCGCCCAGATTCAGTGTTTTATTGACAATCTTTGGGTCCAGTCCAAAGCTGTTTTTATAGTATTTGATCCCTTCTTTCAGACAGGTGGGTTTTCCGTCTGTGATCATGAAGATCTGTTTGTTTTTGTTCTTCTTTCGTCTCAACAAATCCATGGCCAATTCCAGGCCTGCCACGGTGTTGGTATGATAGGGTCCTACTTGCAGGTAGGGCAGGTCTTTGATCTGAATCTGCCAGGCGTCATTCCCAAAAACAATCACGTCCAGGGTATCCTTGGGATACTTACGCTTCACCAATTCGGCCAGTGCCATCGCCACCTTTTTGGCAGGTGTAATGCGATCCTCACCATAGAGAATCATGGAGTGACTGATATCGATCATCAGCACAGTAGAAGTCTGAGTTTTCAGCTCGCGCTCCTGTATCTCCAGGTCATCTTCGGTCATCATAAAATCCTGAAAACCGTGATTGATCTGGGCATTCTTGATGCTCTCCGTCATCGAAATCTGATCGAGGGTGTCGCCAAACTGGAACTCTCTGAAATCAGTAGACAACTCATCTCCTCTTCCACTAAATTTAGTATTGTGGTTGCCTCTACCCGATTTTTTGAGCTTACCAAAGATCTCTTCCAGCGCACTTTTTCTGATCTGCTGCTCACTCTTAGCAGTAATTTTAAATTGTCCTTCCGGTGTTTTATCAGAAATAAAGCCCTTGGCTTTGAGTTCTTCTATGAAGTCACTAAGACCTTCGCCGCCAGTCAGGTTATATTGCCGGTCCAGATCGGTCATCCAGTTCAATGCTTCCGAAACATCACCGGATGTGATGGTGATCAACTGCATGAAGATATTCAGCAGGTTGTCAAACTCCGACTGCTCCTTAGTCTTTTCCGGTATATATTCAGTGAATCGATAGCCTATCATCAGCTTTTTAGTTTCATTACATTATTAAACCAATCAAACGGGAATTTGATTTCGTGATTGACAAAAAAGATGTCCACAAACCCCTAAATAACAAAAAATGGGGCGCATCTATTAAAGATACAATCCCCATTTCAGTTTTTTATTATAATCGAAGACCTATTTCTTCGGCATCGTGCGGAAAATGAAGTCCCAGAAAGGTGAGCTTACGCCAAATGCATTTCCCGGATCTTTGTAATGGTGAATGCCATGGTGTACCCACAATACCTTGAAGAAATTCTTCGGTGGCTGGAATGCGTGTACCATGTAATGAACACCTAAGTAAGATGCATAGCCAATCAGGAAGCCTGGAAGAAATGCAAATACGAAATTCCCCATGATCAACTTATATAAGAAAAAGAAACCTGTTGACAGGGTCAAACTCATCGGAATTGGCATGGCCAATCTATCTTTATCTTTAGGATAATCATGGTGCACACCATGTACGGTGTAAGCAAACTTTTCCTGCTTCGGTGTCTTGGGCGTCAAATGGAATACAAATCTGTGCATGATGTATTCAATGAGCGTAAATGCCATTAAGCCCGCTACGAATAATCCGGCTCCCAGAAGCCAGCTATAATGTCCTTCTCTACCTCCATAGACAAATAACAGTGTTGAGATCACGCCGAATAAGATCAGCGGAACTGATATATGTGTCTTGGTCAACTTCTCCAGAAGTGGGTTCTTAAATACGGTACCTGAACCGGAATTTTTCGGTTTGTTCTTTAGTGCCATGCTTTTATTCTATAAACTCGGGCAAATTTAATTCAAACTTTGGGAAGTAAGTCTATCTATCAGATTAAAATAGCTTTGGATGCTTTTTCAATGACTTCTGAATACATGTTTTCATAAAGTGGCAACACATTAGACACTTCAAAATCCTTGGCGCGGGCTAAAGCGCCCTTTTTAAATCGGCCAAGGTTGTCTTCACTGAGAATGTGAATGGCTTTGGCCGACATGTCTTCGACATCACCAATTTCACAAACGAAGCCGGACTGTCCATTGATGTTCAGCTCGGGTAATCCTCCAGCATTGGAAGAAATTACCGGCACCTCACAGGCCATGGCCTCCAGTGCTGCAAGACCAAAACTCTCTTTTTCGGACGGCATGATGAACAAGTCTGCCACTGACAACACTTCTTCTACTGCCTCCAGCTTACCAAGGAACCTGATATCGTCACAGTCGCATAACTCTCTGCCCAGCTGCTCCATTCTGTTACGCTCAGGGCCGTCACCAACCAGCAACAGTTTGGCAGGGACTTCTTGCCTCACCCGGCAAAAAACCTGAATCACATCTTCTACCCGTTTTACTTTGCGAAAATTGGAAGTATGCACCAACAGGCGCTCATCATTGGGGCATATGGCCTTTTTGAAATGCTCTTTTTTCTGCTTCTTGAATCGATTAAGGTCTATGAAGTTGGGAATGACCCGAATGTCATTGGTGATGGGGAACAAATCCAGCGTATCTTTCTTGAGGTCTTCTGATACTGCCGTCACACCATTGGATTCATTGATAGAAAAAGTTACCACAGGCTCATAGCCAGGGTCTTTGCCTACCAGGGTGATGTCAGTACCATGCAAAGTGGTAATAAAGGGAATGAAAATGCCTTTGGTTTTGAGAATCTGGCGCGCCATGTAGGCCGCTGAAGCATGTGGAATTGCATAGTGAACATGGAGAATGTCCAACTGTTCGTGTTCCGTTACCTGCACCATTTTACTAGCCAGGGCCAATTCATAGGGTGGATAATCAAAAAGCGGGTAAGACTTGATACCTACTTCGTGATAATACAGGTTCTCGCTAAAGAAGTCGAGTCTGGTAGGCTGGGAATAAGTAATAAAATGAATCTCATGCCCCTCCTTTGCCAGGGCTTTCCCCAGTTCCGTGGCTACCACGCCGCTACCACCATAGGTTGGGTAGCAAACAATCCCAATTTTCATTCAACTTGTTTTAGATTAATGTATGTCCCTATCAATTTAACAACAAAAATGCAAAGAGGTTCGAACTAATCAAAATGGGAACCCCAGGACAAAACGTGGACCGAAGCCTCTCGTCTGCCGAAGTAACCCTTAACTCGCTTCGTTGGAGCGATGTGAAGGAAACCCGGGTAGATTAAAAATCTGACACCATTGCCTGATAGATGACATCCTGGATTTTACTACGGATATTGTTTTGAATAAGTTTCTTATTTTCCGCAGACGGATACACGCGATTGGACAAAAACACGTAGATCAGATCATATTGAGGATCTACCCAAACGGCTGTACCAGTAAAACCTGTATGGCCATATGTCAACGCACTGGCCTGACTTGAAGTATTGGACTGCGTCAAATCTGGCTTATCCCAACCCAAACCACGACGGTTTCCCGTTTTCTGTTGTCGGGTAAAATGCTGCATTGTAGCATTGTGAAGGAACTTATAGCCTCCATAGATTCCTCCATTCAGGTTCATCAACATCAATTTAGCCAACTCATGCGCATTGCTGAACAGCCCGGCATGCCCAGCTACTCCTCCCAGCACCTGGGCATTTTGATCATGTACGGTCCCCCACACCTGAGCGTTCCTGAAATAATAATCGTACTCTGTCGGCGCGATGACTTCTTTCTGATATTTCGTCAACGGATTGAACAGCGTTTTCTGCAACCCCAGTGGCTGATAAACGTGTTGATCGAGGAATTCATCCAGCGGTTGATGACTCACCGTCTCCACCAGCATTTGTAAAAACATAAATCCCAGGTCGCTGTACCGGTAGTTATAGGTAGAATCTCCTTTTTTCAATTTCCGCAAGTCAGAGTCGATGATTTCCTGCCATACCGCTTCTTTCTGTCTTGGCGTAGGATAATACAGACCAAAAGTTTTTCGGTTAGCCGCAGAATCAGTGGCGCTTTGATACACGTAAGGGCTCAGCAAATCTTTTTCCAGGGTCACCTGATAGAACGGTAGCCAGGGCCTCAAACCCGCTTCATGCATCAAAATATTGCGAATGGTCAGGTCGGCTTTGTTGCTTTCCTTGAGTGCAGGCAAGTACGTCACCAGTTTTTCATCCAACGATATCAGCCCCTGCTCCTGCAAAAACATGACCGCCTGCAAGGTCGCCGCTACTTTGGTTACACTGGCAATATCATATAAGTGTGAAGATTCTACCTGAAAGATACTGTCGTAGGTAAAATAACCAAATGACCTGTTGTAAACCAATGCATGGTCTTTGACTATTGCGATCTGACAGCCAGGAAATGCCCCTTCGCGAATACTTTCTGATACAATGCTGTCAATCTTTAGCAACACACCAGGATCAATTCCTTTTCGTTCCGGTGCATCATAAGCCAATCTGCTACCGCCTTCAGTCCTGATGGCTGCACCGGCCTGCAGTTGGTCTCCCAGAGCAAAAGGAACATAACCACCTGCGCCCACACCTCCAAAAAGAATCTGACCAGCCAAATCCTGCTGCTGCTCACCATCTGAGCTCCGGTAAACCACGGTCCCCTGAGAAAGAAGTGGCTCAAGCGAAGTAGAATCGTCCACCAGGATGGTCAATTTAATCTCTTTTTCAATCATCCTGTCAATCCGCTCAATGTCTTCCATGTCGCGATAATCAACGATCAGATGTTCCGTATTTAACAGCTCGGTAAACACCTCCTCCGGCGCATCATCAAAACGCTCCCAGGTAAAAAACGATACAGGCGCATAGCGCTGCATACTTTGAGACAACGCCCCTATTTGCTCATCTCCAAGCAATACATATCGGTCTTCAAGAGACCTGAAAGGTAGAGAACCTGGTCTGTTCAAGATCACAAATGACTCGCGGGCAAATTCCCTTTGCAATTTATTCCATACAGGTTTTGCGACCAGCTTTGCGCTGTTACCATATTCCTTGAGCCAATTAATCCGCTTGGTCTCTTTTTGTCTGGCGATCTTCCTGTACCACTTGTTCCCATTGACCTTACGGGAAAAATAGTTCATCGCATCCAGCTGCTCGTCATCTATGATCAATATATCATTTTGCAACCAGTCCTCCATCCAGTCGGTGGTGTGGTCCAGCTTGAGCACTGACATTTCTTTTTTAGCGGCAAAAGATTCAAATTGCTTGCGCGGCTTCAAGGGTTTGACCGATGCTCCCTGCTGAAGTGCGGTACCATGTGGCATCTCATGGAGCACCGAAATCCCCGCTTGCTGAATGCCTGAAAAGAAAACATCGTGTCTGTCATTACCGAGGTATTTGCTTTCCTGCACCAGGCAACCGTCTACGCCAATCTGTCCGAGCTGATGTCCCAGAAAAAGGCCATATTGTATTAATGTAGAGTCAGAAGCCGTCTGTAATTGCTTACCAACGATGGCTTCTGCTACATTGAGCAGCGAAACGGACGATTCTATATTGAGTTCTTTGTAAAATAACAATTCGGATTGGGCTGATTTCCTGTGACCGCGGATAAAATCTGCTACTTCCTGATAATTTCCATCTATAATTATGATACCTCCAATCTGTTCCTCGACCGGCTCAGATTGGGTCACAGACCGCTTCAGCCAAAAATGAAAATTAACTGCTACCTCCGCATCGTTATCAGCAGAAACCGTCACTGCAGGCGACCCTGTTGCAGACGCTAAAAGTGGGGCAAATACCAGTCCTGTCAGCAGTACAATGAGCATGCTGGCTAATCTTTGAAAGTCACAATTTCTATTAAAAATATCCACCTGATTCCAAGCGTATAGTAAAATTAAATTTAACTTTGAACTAACAGATAAACAGGATTAAGTCGCTTTAACCATAACGAAAGCACGCTATTTTTAGTTTATGTGTGTGTTGTTCCGCTTGAAGATAACAAATTTGATGCCTTGATCATTTAATTTTGTATCTTTTAAATCATTAAAGCGTAAAAATTTAAAAAGAAAGTCAGTTAAGCAATGAAATTCCCTTCCATTATCAGGCTTCCACGCCACAAATCTTTCGAATATACTCCTCGTCACTATGACCCGATCAAAGAGGAAATAGAAGAGAGAACCGACCGCATACGTCAGGAGTTGCGGGCTGAAGGTGCCATCAAAAACATGGAAGGAGAAGCGCATGAGGAAGGCAGGCGCTATGCAGCCAACATCAGCTTCCGTCGCACCACCACCAGCGATAATAATGCAAGTCTGATCCGTCTTTTGATTGTTGTTGTACTAAGTTCTTTGGCCATCGGTTGGTTTTACTATGGTGACGCAGTCTTGTACGCGCTATTGCTGGTCTTTCCTGTCTATTTTTATTTCCGGTTCAAAAAAAGCGGTGGAAAAGGAAATTGATGTCAGACATAATTCAACTACTCCCTGATAGCATAGCTAACCAAATTGCCGCCGGTGAGGTGGTACAACGCCCTGCGTCCGTTGTCAAAGAGCTATTGGAAAACAGCGTAGATGCCGGTGCCAAAAGAATTCAGCTGATCATCAAAGATGCCGGCAAAGCACTCATCCAGGTCATAGATGATGGCAAAGGCATGAGTGAAACGGACGCCCGCATGAGCTTTGAAAGGCATGCGACCTCCAAAATCAAACAAGCCAAAGACTTGTTCTCCATCCGCACCATGGGCTTCCGTGGCGAAGCACTGGCATCCATTGCGGCAATTGCGCAAGTGGAAATGAAAACACGCCAGGAAGAGGAGGAACTGGGAGTCCTGCTACTGGTAGAGGCTTCAGATAAAAAAAAGCAAGAGCTCATCAATACCCCCAAAGGCACCAGTATTGCCGTTAAGAACTTATTTTATAATACCCCTGCCCGAAGGAACTTTCTTAAGTCCAATCCGGTAGAAATGCGCCATATCATTGATGAATTTCAGCGGGTGGCACTGGCAAACCCTGAGATTGCCTTCAATTTTCATCAAAATGACCTGGAGGTCAATCACCTGGAAATTGGTAAGCTCAGCAAACGGATCGTTTCGCTATTTGGCAAAAACTACCAAAAGCAGCTGGTCCCCTGCAATGAAGAAACACCTCACCTCAACGTACAGGGGTACCTGGGCAAGCCGGAGTTTTCCCGCAAAACAAGGGGAGAGCAATTCTTCTTTGTCAACGGCAGATTCATCAAGAGCAACTACCTCAATCACGCCGTCAACAACGCCTATGAAGGCTTGATTGCCAAGGAGCACTTTCCTTTCTATGTGCTTTTCATAGAAATAGATCCCAAGCACATTGATATCAACGTGCACCCCACCAAGACAGAAATCAAGTTTGATGACGAGCGTACCGTTTATGGCATCATTCGCTCTGCAGTGAGGCAGGCATTGGGGTCTCACAATGTAACGCCCTCGCTGGACTTCTCCGCAGATACCAATTTTGAGGCTTTTACCGATTTAATACAGCGTGACAGCGACACCCGCCCCAGCCAGCGGGAGAGAGATTACAGTCAGTTCAAGTCTACGCCACAGGACCGGTCCAACCTGCAGAATTGGGAAAAACTTTATGACATTGCCAAAGAGGAAGCAAAGGTGGATGAGCAGGAAATCAATCGCGAAAACATCGGTTTTGATGCCGACATTGCCAAAGAGTATTTTACAGCAGCTCAGCTATCTAACAGTGAGGAAGAAGCACCGCAGGAGCGCCTCACCTTTGAGAGCCAGGTAAATACATCTGGCAGTCCACATGCGGAAGAAGCTGTTTCCAGCGGCAGCGGCAAATCACTACAACTCCATGGAAAATACATCTTCCGGCAAATCAAATCGGGGATGATGATTGTGGAGCAACACTATGCGCACGAGCGAATCCTGTATGAGCGCTATCTGGAGATGCTACAAAATAAGGCCGGCGCCTCACAGCATTGCCTGTTTCCGCAAACGATCGATTTAAGTATGGCAGACTTTGCCCTGGTGGCAGAGCTGAAAGAAGAGATTTCCGCACTAGGCTTCAACTTTGAAGTTTTCGGACAGCAGACAATATTGATCAACGGAATTCCGTCTGACTTGAATGGCGGTAATGAAAAAGAACTTTTTGAAGGGCTATTGGAGCAATTCAAACGAAATAAAAGTGAGTTATCGGTGTCTAACTCTGAAAACCTGGCGCGTGCCATGAGCAAGCGCTCGGCAGTAAAGGCCAACAGCTACCTGCAACGCGAAGAGATAGATGCGTTGATCGATCAGCTTTTTGCCTGCGATCAGCCCAATTATACACCAGATGGAAAACCTACTTTTGTAATCTTAAGTATTGATAAAATAGGTGAATTATTTAACAATTAAGCCCAAGGAATGAACAGAATAACGCCTGTAGTCAAAAATCTATTGATCCTCAACACCCTGGTGTTCCTCATTGATATGGTGACAAACGGTATGATCAACAGACTATTGTCTTTGAAGTTTGTCTTAGCTGATGACTTCATTATCATTCAGTTTTTTTCTTACATGTGGCTTCACGGTGACTTCTTTCACCTGTTGTTCAATATGGTTGCGCTCTTCTTCTTTGGCCCCATTCTGGAACAGCTATGGGGTGGTAAGAAGTTTTTACAGTTTTACATCATCACAGGCGTAGGTGCCGGTCTTTTGTATGGACTTACCAACTTTGGTATGATCTATCAGGACATTGCAGCGTCTGACAAATACCTTGAAAATCCTTCTTCCAAGGCTTTTACAGAATACATTTATCGCGACTTGTCCAGTCAGGCATTGAGAAGACTCAAAAAAGGCATATTGGCCGAGCTCAATGACTCCTATTACGAAAACCCGGATGACCCAATCGTCCGTAACAGAACATTGGACGCCGCTTCCCAGATTCACGACATGGCGGTACAGGGTTACAGCGCACCGGGTATCGGGATGGTAGGAGCCTCCGGGGCCATCTATGGTGTTTTGTTTGCGGTTGGCTTTCTATTCCCCAACATGACAATAATGCTGCTTTTTCCACCAATTCCCATGAAAATGAAGTATTTGGTGTTTTTTATGGGAGCATATGCCCTGTGGAGTCAAATAAATCGTGTAGAAGGTGACAATGTGGCACATTTAGCACATTTGGGCGGAATGTTGATAGGATTTATTATGTTGAAAATATGGAAAAGAAGCAGTAATTCGTATTATTAGTCATGGCAAGTATATTAGACGACTTAAAATACAATTGGCAAAAGCCTAATAGCCTGCTGGCCAGGTTCATTCTGGTCAATGTATTCGTGTTTGTATTCATCAATATTGTTAGAATTTTTGTTCCAACAGAGGCCTATTACGCTTTCTTCCAAAATTTTGCCATGCCTACCAGCTTGCTGGAGGGAGGATACGAGCCAGTACCTACTAAAGGCGGATTTATTGAAGTTTACATCTATCCGATTATCTATAAACCCTGGACCTTTTTCACAGCTTTCTTCACTCACCAGGGGTTTGGGCATATTCTCTACAATATGCTGGCGCTCTACTGGTTTGGTAAATTAATCAGGGATTTTCTTGGCGACCGCAAGCTGTTTGCACTCTATTTCCTCGGTGGCATCGCCGGTAGTGTATCCATGTTGGTTTTGTACAATCTGGTACCGAGTTTCAAGGCCGATGCCCTAGGACTTGGCTTAGGTGCTTCAGCGGCCGTATTTGCCATCATGGTAGCAGCCGCAACTAAGTTTCCCGAATACCAGTTCAATTTACTGTTTTTCGGCCCCGTAAGAATCAAATACATCGTCCTGGTATTGGTGCTCTTGTCATTCTTTGGATTGAAAGGAAGTAATGTAGGAGGTGAAGTAGCCCACTTGTCTGGTACTTTGGTTGGTTTTCTCTACATCAGGCAATTACACAAAGGGATGGACCTTGGCGCGCCTATACTGGTGGTCTCTGATTTCATTATGAACTTCTTCAAGCCAAAGCCTAAGATCAAAGTAACTCATCGCTCAGGCAAAAGAAGAGCTACTAACAAATCTGCCGGTAAAAAGAGTACTAAATCCGGAAGCGTGGATGATCCGCCACAGGAAGAAATTGACGCCATCCTCGACAAAATCTCGCAATCAGGTTATGACAGCCTGAGCACAGACGAGAAGCAAAAACTCTTCAACGCGAGTAATCGATAGTTTTCCCAAATGAGACGTTTGCGTTTGAGGACGCTACACCTAAGCGAAGTAATTTAAGGATTTGTCATTCACAAAATACTCTGGGTATTTGGGAATGTGTATCTATACCTCAGAGATGAAATGGGTAGATCAGTGCAATAAAGCATAAGGACATGAGGTGGCAATCGGCCAGATATCGCACAGAGACAAGATAATGATGAATGTCTGAAAGGAATACGCAGTTTGGCACTCTTCAGATCAAAGGTTTATATTGGAAAAATTAGTAGGAAGAAACGAATAAAGATTATTCGACATTAATAGGTGTAAATATTTCTGCCAATTCCTTGAAGTGTGCTCGTAGTTCGGCTTCAAGTTGTGTTTTGATCCATTTCCACCTCCAGTAACCCAAACCAATAATTGTCAATGCCAATAATAGCACAGCAATCAACCAGTTGGTCAATGATGCTACCTGCTCACGCGATGCAATTTGCTCATAATATCCAGCGAGTACCACGTCGATTTTGAACGCATTGCTTTGCTGCGAAATAAACTTAGTTTCTTCTATAAAGGCTTGATTTTCATCATGATAACGATCACCAAACTCTTTAACTTGAGCATATTGGCCAGTTTGAAAATTAAGGTCACTCAACAGTTTAAATAAGCTGAAGTTATCAAATTCCAGAGGCATCTCATCATAGATAGCTAAAGCTAAATCTCCCATTTCACGAGCAGAATCGTACTTTTTCTGTGCCAGGTATAAAGCACACAATTGCTTGTAAGATACAAATAGGTTTCGATTCAGTTGAATTGATTGATATAGGTCAATAGCCTTCAAAAAAGATTTTTCTGCCTCATCGAAATTCTTCAATTCCACCTGCACTTCAGCAATGTTATGATAAGCATTGGCTTTATGTGAACGAACATCAATTGCAGGAAATGACGATTCAAGGATAGTTTGATAATACTTAATTGCCTCGTCGTAATGGTTATTTAGATAATTGATCAACCCAATTTTATTCCAAACCTGAACTACCATACGTTGATCATTTTCAATAACGGCTAAATCATGCGCCTTCATCGCTTCTTCAATAGCTAAATCATACTCACCTTTAATTTTATAAGTAGATGATTTGTTATAAAATACCATGATAAGCCTCTTTTCATAACCGTCGTATTGATAATTATTGGCCAAACTTAGTGCGTCATCGTACAACTCAATAGCATCGTCATATTTATGATGATCACGAAGAATGTTTGCACAATTAATTAAGATTTTAGTCTGGTCTTTTTTGGATCTATCGTCAGACAACTGCTCTAAAATCCTGACAGCATCCAGATACAACAATATCGCTTTACTATGTTGTCCCTGTTCGTGAAATACGTACCCTTGAATAAATAAGGCATTGGCTTGATGCCAATCAAATCCTTTGTCTTCTGCAATGGCGAACGCTTCCTTTGCGTAGGATAAGCTCGCTTCCATGTCACTATCCAGCGCAGCATAGGACTGATCAAACAAATCTTCAACATACTGTTCTGTTGAACTTTGACCATCACCAACCATGATGGAAAGTGAGATTAACCAGGTGAACAAAATTTTCATAATCCATAAATATAAAACAAGTGACTGTGACGGGCAAAAAAACCCGCCACTTATATCATCTCAAATCACTGGTTTATTCTTGGTTTTTTGTTACTGGCATCGTTAGTTCCTTCGTCTCCATTCACCACTATACCTTGAAAATCATTGCTATTTAAACATGAAGACCATACAAAGGTTATGATGACAACTGTTGACAAGTGTCTATCATTGCCACCTGTAGTCAGTCATTGAAAATGCTTTTTACCAAGCTGATAGACATTAATCTATGACTGCCAGGTATTGTTAATACCATTTTTTAAAGGAATTCCAGGGATTTAACTCCCTCCTGGTCTTTCATTTTCTTTATTCTCTACTCCAGTGCCTGTCTCTTCCGATCCTACCTCATCAATTTGATTAATGACGACATCCTCAAAGTCATTGTTATGCGAACATGAAGGCAGAACCAAGGTGAAAATAGCGGCAATTGCGATTACTGATAGAAACTTTTTCATAATGTTTTTTTGATACTTTTTAGTGAAATACTTTGTGCTTTCTCGGTAAATTCTATTGATATATTGAATGTTTTGATCGGCTGTCGCGAAATTAGCTACCACCGGGTCTTTCATTTCCATTATTCTCCTGACCATTGCTGGCCTCTTCGGAGCCTAACTCATCAATCTGATTGACCACCACATCTTCAAAGTCATTGTTGTGTGAACATGAAGGTAGAACCAAGGTGAAAATAGCTACGACTGCAATTACTGATAGAAACTTTTTCATAATGTTACTTTTCTTAGATTAATTAAAGGTTAAAGACCGAAGTAATGTTCTCGGATAATCATGTGTTCCGGCCTGTTTTTGTAAAGTCGCTATTTTAGTGAAATCGATTTTTATATGAAAATTACAGCGACTAAATGGGAATAAATCCAGATGAATATTACTCAAAATGAGTGAGTTATGTGCAATTCCGCCCTAAATGTCCATTCATTTTTCAGTAAGACAATTGTTCCTAACGGTCTAGTATCAATTCTATTTATTATCATATGATAATATGATATGTTATCATATGATAATTTAAATAGCTTGAAAAAAATTATCCCTCTGTCTGTTTACCTTTCGCTCTCTTCTGAAACTATACCGAAAGAGACCCTACTAATCAAACTGTTGGGAGGGGTGTGATGCATGAGGTGTCCCGTGATTTGAGGTCTGGAAACAGGCTAAGCTACATTTGATTGTGATGATCTACTATCAACTTGGAAAGAAGGTAGCAATGACGGTCATTTTGAGTGAAACCTAAATTAAAAACCGGTTATTGCACCCCCTGAGTAACAGGAGTTTTTTCAGAAATGTCAAAACCTAAACAGTCACTAATACTGCAAACAATAAACATCATGAAATCAAAACACACAGATCGATATGGGCTCTACAAATTATACTCACTAAAATCAATATTATTATGAAAAACAAACTTTTATGCATCGTAGCTACATTGCTCTTGTGCTACCATGCGCAAGCCTTCACTTTTTCAATCGAAGGCCCAACCACTGTCTGTCCTAATGTTGAACAAACCTATCGGATCAACTTCTTAGGAAATCTGAACCTTGGTCAAGATGTCAGTTATGGCTGGACTATCGAAGATGAAGATGGCTTACGGGTTGCAACAAGATATGGCTCGGAAATGTCGTTCACATTTCCTCATCCGCAAAATCGGTCTTATACCATAACGGCTTACGTAAATCTTCATTTTCTTATTACAACAACTCTGACCAAAAGCATCACCGTCAATACCAAGTATCCCAAACCGTCCCTGAGTGCACCTCATAGTGCATGTCCGGGAGAAACGATCGACATCACAGGAACGGTGAACGCGGAATTTGAGTGTTTTCATCATAAACTTGACTGGCAGGTGCCTGGTGGTTGGTCATATACCACTTTTGGCGGTATAGCAACGATCGTTATTCCCCCCAATACACCCACAGGAAAATATGCAGTACGCTCCCGGGTATATTACGATGACATCAACGAATACGGTGACTTCATCACCAGATATGTCTGGGTAGGCCCACCTGTGGTTTCCAGCCTTTTACATCCAGCCGTTTTTGGATGTACAGCAGGAGAAATCCATGCCGTTACAGGAGTGAGAGACGAGACTTTTGAGTGGAAAGTAATAGGTGGGATCATCTCGGAGTCAGGCACCACCACCTACACTGGAGGTGAGTCTATTTTTGTAGACCCAGCAAATGGTCCTTACGGTTTTACAGTGCAGGTAAGAGCCAGCAATTCCTGTGGCAAAAGTGATTGGTTTTCTAAAAACATCTCTACCAATTGTTCTTCCTCCGGCTCCGGACCAAATACCATTCAGCGCCAGCAGGAACAAGCCAACACCGGCTCGCCTAGTCAGCTCAAGGCAATTCCATCGATTTATCCTAATCCGGCAAATGAAAAGGTATCTATCAATTTAAGCCAAATTCCTGCCAACATAGATCAAGTCTTCACTGTTGAAGTGTATGACTTGAGCAGCAACTTGCTGATAAAAGCTCAGACCTCTGAAACAAGCGTAACTTTAGATGTCAGCCCACTGAAAAACGGAGTGCATATTATGCAGATTTCCGGACCTGAAGGAACAGTGAGGAAGAGATTGATGATCAGACATTGAGTATGATCAAATACAAAGTATGGCGGTCTCCAATTGCGTAGGCAGCCATACTTTCATTTAACTACAATGGCACCTCTCCGCTAAACTCCTCCAGCGAAAAAGCGATAGGTTTTTCTGCGAATAGTACCTTGGTTTTTTTCCAGGTAGCTTTGAATAATTCAGAATGCCGGTAACCATCCAGGTGTTCCTGACTTTCCCATTTGCTGTAGGTCACAAAGATGGCTGGATTATGATGATCGCGCATCAGCTTCAGGTAGTTGCAGCCTTCAAAGTTCCTGATTTTGGATTTCACCTGATCAAACAAGGCTGTGAAGGTCTCCACTTCTTCCTCTCTGAACTGCATTCTTACGATCCTTAATAACATAAGATCAAAGGTTACTGGTTAAATTGAACAAATATGGGCGCATCGCGCCTCAGGCCAAGCAATTCCGATGCATTTCCTTTGTTGATGCCGATCTGCAGCAGGCCGTTACTGTTGAAAATAAGGTAACAATCTCCCGGGTCTACCTGATAGAAGAACTGATTGATCTTTCCAAAAACTTCCCGTCCCGCTCTAATAGAAAAACCCTGCTGCTGATTGAGTTCATGTATTTTTTCAAACTCCTGCTGCCGGATATTGGTGATCAGGTTACCGTAATGATCCACCCGCACCACATTTCCAACAATTTCTTTTCTGGTCGCCTTTACCTGGCGACCAATCAGTTGAATATATTGTTCCACGGGCTTGCCCATTTCATGGATATTGCTTCCGCTACACAACTTGGCGGCAGCCGGTGCCATGATGTCTTTGGCCGGAAAGGTGGTCTTATTCTCCAAAAGTGAATTAATATCCACCACAATAGTTGGCTGTTGGTCAGTGATCAGGGAAATCAAACCGTTATCAGGACAGATGAAATAGTGTTCCTCCACCTTGATGGCCAGGTATTTATCTGACCTTCTTCCAACCGAGTCGACAGCGATCAGGTGAACGGTGCCTTTGGGGAAATCCCGATATACCTGCTTCATCACAAAGGAGGCGTGACTCAGGTCAAATAACTGTATATCGTGACTGACATCAATAATGTTGAGTGCGGGATTGACGCGGATGATCCCGGACTTAACGGCAGCCACATAATGGTCTTGTGTACCAAAATCAGACATGAATGTGATGACCGCCATAGAATTGTCCCTGTGTAAATGCTTTTAACCTGAATGCAAAAGTATAAACTACTATTGAAAAATCAGGGACATATTGATACAATGCTTGATACATTGGCTAATCTCTCGTTTTTAGCCGTTGATATGAATTAATCAATCGGCGAATACTAATCAATGGTATGAACCCCAGGGCAAGCCCTGGACCCTAAATCCGAGGCAAGCCTCGGGGAATCAGACCCAAACCTTCTCGTCTGCCGAAGCTTCCGCGAAGGTAGATTGAAGCTCTCCTTTATTTCGAATTGAAGTTTCAGAAATCCACTTTACATCAAAACTTTATTATCTTTGAAAGATAATTTAATTTGTACCATGTTCTTCTTTTCCAGAAAATACCTACCCTACGTACATTTTTCATAACACTTCATTCTGTTATCGATCTTGTCTATGCTTTTTTGCATTCCCAGAAGCGCTGAATAACATATTTTGGTATTCATTTACGCTTGTTTTGATGAATTTGCCTTGTTCCATTAATGAACCAAACCCGTCTTAAGGGTACGGGTTATCTTAATAGAAGAAAATTTTCTAACCGACTCAAAGGTTGGGATGTTAGGTATCCCTCAGGGATTAAACCTTCCAAATAGCAAGTCAAAGACAATAGATAGATCCTGTTGATCGTTCAATTTTGCTGTTTTTTAAACGAAATTGCGATTAAATTACACATCGACTATTTGAACGATTCAAAATGGGTTTGATAACCCGCTGTTAAGATTTAACTTTATATTAAATAGACTACTCATTTGTTAGAAAAAGTTATCACATTAGAAAATGTTTCATTGGTGGACTTCCTGGGAGTTCAAAATGAAAACATCAAAGAATTGGCAACGGCCTTTCCCGATAGCAAAATCATATCTCGCGGTAATGAAATCAGGATACAGGGCACTGCTCCGCAAATCATCAAGATCAACGATATTCTTAACTCACTGATTGCCCATTACAACAAATATGGCAAGGTGAGCCATGATAACGTATTGAATTACATCAAGCAAGATCACGAGGAGTCGGAGATTCACGCCAAAGATGAAATACTCATCTACGGAACCCGTGGCTTCAAAATAGTCCCAAAGACCAAAAATCAGCGTGCACTGGTTGATTCTGTCAAAGACAATGACCTGGTTTTTGCCATTGGACCTGCTGGAACCGGAAAGACTTATATCTCTGTGGCCCTTGCAGTAAAGGCGCTTAAGAATAAAGATGTTAAGAAAATCATCATCACAAGGCCTGCTGTAGAAGCCGGAGAAAATCTCGGTTTCCTACCCGGTGACCTGCAAGAGAAGATTGATCCTTATCTGAGACCAATATACGATGCATTGAATGACATGGTGCCCGGTGAAAAACTACGGTACTACCGTGAAAATGGCATCATCGAGATTGCACCTCTGGCGTACATGCGTGGAAGAACGCTCAACAATGCCTATGTTTTGCTGGACGAAGCACAGAATACGACGCCCATGCAAATCAAAATGTTTCTCACGCGTATGGGACCTAATTCAAAGGTGATCATCACCGGCGACGGCTCTCAGGTAGATTTACCGAAAAAGCAACATTCGGGTCTGGCTGATGCAGTGAAGGTATTGGATGGTGTGAAAGGAATTGGTTTTGTCTACCTGGATGGCGACGATGTTGTACGTCACAAACTGGTGAAAGACATCATCAATGCCTACGACAAGCATTCTTAAAAAAGTCAAAATTTATCTTTTTTACCAATCAGACACTAAATTATTGATTTACAAATATTTAAAATCAATTTTATTATCATCTGAAAATCATAGAGATAGATATAATACAAATGCAAACTCATTCTTTATCAAATGCTAACGGGACTAAAAATTAATTTCGTACTTTGGCATCGAGATAGTTTTAGTTCCCGTTAATGTACCGGTGGCGTTCATTCCCGTTTGTTCGAATTGTCCTATGCTGCCACCGGTATTTTTTTCTCCCTGCTTTTATGTGACTTTTAATTGATTCGAGGATTTATCTTGTATAGCATAATCATTTGCCATATGAAGAAACTTCTTGGGATAATCTTTACGATAAAAGCCTTACTGGCACTATGGATTGGAGTGGCCTTTTACTATCAGAACCCACTGTATCAGGATCGTCCCGGAGAGCCTGTCGTATGTGGCTTAGAGGACTTCAAACCTCCATCCGAAGTAGTTCACACCAGTGTTACCAACTGGCAGAATCTTTTACCTGATCATCTTCTCACTAAATGGTGGTGGATTCTCAGCAACGAGGAAATTGCCACCTACACCGAAACAAAATATGCCCCCAGTGACACGTCAGCCTACCACGACACAAGGACAACTATTTTTGCCACCTACCTGAATATTTTCCAAAATCAGTATGGCGCAGAGATCAACGTATTTAAGAAACATTTACCTGATAGCTTACTGATCGAACTTACAGTAATCCATCATGCATCCTATCAGGGACAGGCGTCCTATTGTAGTTTCGACCTTGACACCATCGATCTGTCAGTGCCATGGAGCCACTTCGACTGCGTGGGAATCATAGATGGTAGCCCTCATGAGAATACAGCAACGTCTCTTTCGAAAGGCAATATAGACCAGGTACAAATGCAAATTATTCTGCAGGAATGGGGTTTGTTACAGTAAGGGCCATGGACAAGACGATCAACCATACTTTAATGATCTCCATAGGCGTCATTATCATCGGAATCCATTGTTTCCTTCCTTTTCTGATGACAATCCCGTATCTTGGCTGAAACTGAAAGCCCAAAAGCTTTCTACAACTGTTCAATATTAATAATTACGTGAATGTCCATCTGGTCTTCTTATCCCTTTGCGAGGATTGCTATCTGTTTTGCAACAGGCATCCTATGTGCTCCACTGTTTCCACCTGATCTGCTGATTTACTGCCTCCTGGGAACCATGCTACTTTTCTATGTCATCCGCTTATTCAACTACCGAAAGCATAGTCAATTGACCGCAGTCATACTTGGCCTACTGCTGATGATCTTCTTTTTGCTGGCCGGTAGCTACAGGGCAAATAGGGATGACCCAACCCACCAACGAACCAACCTACTCAATCAAAACCTCGACAGCCTGCAGATGATCGCACTGCGGATCGATGGCTTTCCAGCCGAAAAAGAAAAATACCACACCTATGAAGCTACCGCGATCACTGGCTACTTCTCAGGTTCCGATAGCACAGACACTGTTGAAGATGAACTCAGCTCACAACCGGTTTCAGGTAAAGCACTGATCTACGTCAAAAAAGACAGTCTCCCAACAACGATCAGGTATGGAGATGTCATTGTCACCTCTAAAGCCCCCTATTCAATTCAACCGCCCAAAAACCCACATCAGTTTAACTACCGGTCATTCATGCTACGGAAGGGAATCAGCCATCAAGTCTATGTGACCTCCAACGATTTTACCGTCCTGAAAGCACAACCCAGGTATACCATCGTCCAATATGCACATCAGGTGCGTCGCCTTTTCCAGTCTGTGATCAATGAACACATTGAGGAGAAAACATCCCGCGACATTGCATCAGCACTGCTTCTGGGGATCAAAGACGGGCTGGACAAAGACCTCAAGTCTGCTTACTCCGCTGCTGGCGCCATGCATGTATTGGCGGTTTCAGGCCTTCATGTCGGCATCATTCATATGATCCTACTCTGGGTATTGGGGTTTCTTAAAAGATATAAATACGGCCGAATCAGCCTGATCATTTGCTCGCTACTACTACTGTGGAGCTATGCTTTCATCACCGGGTTTTCCCCTTCCGTGTTGCGCGCCGTCACCATGTTTTCGATCATCCTCATTGGCCAGCAGACCGTGCGTAATCACAACGTGTACAACTCACTGGCGGTATCTGCATTTATCATTTTGCTCTATCAACCTATGATGATCAGAGAAGTCGGTTTTCAACTGAGTTATGTAGCCGTTTTGGGCATTGTTTCCATACAGCCAGGACTCTATGCGTTGTACAAACCAAAAAACATAATTCTGGACAAAGCCTGGGCGATTACCTGCGTCTCACTGTCAGCCCAGTTAGCCACTCTACCCATCAGCCTCTATTATTTCCATCAATTCCCCTCCTACTTTCTGTTTGCCAATTTGCTGGTAATTCCGGCTGCCTTCCTCATTTTATGCACCGGTCTGGCCATGATGGCCGCGTCACTGCTTAGCGAGTGGATGGCACATGCTCTGGGATTATTGCTCGATGGACTCATCCAGTTCCTCAATATGGGCATTTTCCTCATCAAAAAATTACCGTATCACCTTCTGGACCGCATATGGATAGACCTTCCACAAGTCATCCTTTTGTACCTGGTTATCTGGCTTATCACCAGGCTTTTGATCCTAAAAAACGCCGCATCCCTCAGGGCCAGTTATGTCTGTTGCATCCTGTTTCTGGTCTTTTCATTACATCAAAGTCAACACCAACGGGACCAGACCAAACTCGTCTTCTATGAAATTCGAGACAACCTCGCCATTGATTTCATTGATCAGGGAACTGTGAGTACTTATCTGTCACAAAGTCCGACTACCGTAAACCTGATCAACACCCAGGTAGGCCCCAACAGACTGGCCAATGCGTTGCCAGAGTTTGACGAACATCAGCTTATCTATCATGAAACACTGGACGGTTTGGGAGACCTGATCTTCTGGAAAGGCCAACGAATCATGATCCTAAACGGAAACCTTCGTCATTATGAAACCGATCAAATACTGACCACCGATGTATTGGTACTATCGGGCAATCAATATGTAGTGCCAGATCAGCTCAAACGGGTTTTAAAGTGGAAAACACTCTTGATTGACGGCACCTATCAACGCTACAAGGCCCGTTCACTTTCCAATGTGCTGACGCAAAATCACATCCAGCATGCAAATCTACAGCAAGATGGAGCCTTGACTGTTACGCTCGAAAACTGATTTTTCATTAGATTGGCAATTCGATGACACCAGCAGGGATACTGAAGAAATATTGGAATTACGATGGCTTTCGCCCGATGCAGGAAGACATTATTCAGTCTGTGCTCGATGGCAACGACACATTGGCATTGCTACCCACCGGTGGAGGAAAATCGATCTGTTTTCAAGTGCCGGCACTTGTCATGGAAGGTATCTGCATCGTCGTTTCACCGCTCATTGCCCTGATGAGGGACCAGGTGGATCAGTTGAAAAGTCGTGACATACCCGCAGCGGCGATCTACTCTGGCATGCAGAAAAGAGAAATCGACATCACACTGGACAACTGTATTTATGGGAAAACAAAGTTCCTTTATGTATCTCCGGAGCGGCTGAAAACCGAGCTTTTTCTCGCACGGGCCGGGAACATGAAAATCTCCATGCTCGCCATCGATGAGGCGCACTGCATCTCGCAGTGGGGATATGATTTCCGGCCTTCATACCTGGAGATTGCCCGTTTCAAGGAGTTGATTCCCGATGTTCCTACCATCGCACTGACTGCCTCTGCACCTGAGATCGTGCAAAAGGACATTGTAGAAAAACTTCAATTCAAGGATACTAAAGTATTCCGGAAGAGCTTTGCCCGGAAAAACCTGTCATATTCCGTCTTTCAGCTTGCCAACAAAACGCAGAAGATGCTGGAAATCCTTCACAATGTGGCAGGGAGCGCCATCATTTATGTCACCAGCAGGCGCAAAACCATTGATACGGCCATCTCCCTTCAAAAGAAAGGAATCAGTGCTACCTTTTATCATGGAGGCCTCAGCGGTGAAGAAAGGATGAACAGACAGCAAAGCTGGATTCAAAATCACGTAAGGGTGATGGTGGCTACCAATGCCTTTGGGATGGGAATTGACAAACCGGACGTGAGGTGCGTCATCCACCTGGACATCCCCGATTCTATTGAAGCCTATTATCAGGAGGCCGGACGCGCCGGGCGGGATGAACGAACTGCCTATGCAGTACTACTCTACAACGAAACAGATGTAGAAATACTCAAAAAACGGGTCATGCAGTCTGCTGTTCCTGCTTCATTGCTCAAGCGGGTTTATCAATCGATTGCTAATCACCTCAAGATCGCAGTAGGCAGCCACTCCATGGAAAGCTTTGAGCTGGACATTGCTGAGATGATCAGGATGTTCAACCTGCCGGCAGCTGAAACCTACTATGCGTTGAAAAAACTGGAAGAGGAGGGGTTGATCCAACTCAATGAATCCGTCTATCTGAAGTCCAAGGTTCATTTCCTGGTAGAAAAACCGGAACTCTACAAATTTCAGGTGGCCAATGCCAATGTGGACCCACTTATCAAAATGCTCCTAAGGCTATATGGAGGAGATCTATTTGGTAATTTCCTCACCATCAAAGAGCAGGAGCTCAGCAGGATGCTGGCCATGCCGCAGTCTGAGGTAGTACAAAAACTGGAATACCTGCAGAAAGTCAACATCCTCGTTTATGACCACCCTGGCGACCGCCCGAGACTGACCTTTCTCACACCGAGACAAGATGCCAGCAGGTTACAAATTGACAATGTAAAGATTGAAGAGCGCAATGCGATTATCCTGGGCAAAATGAACAAGGTCATTGACTACCTCAATAACAAAAACAGATGCCGGACACAGCAGTTACAGGAATACTTCGATGAGATCAGCTACATCAATTGTAACATGTGTGATTACTGCCTTACTTTGAAAAAATATACAGAAAAGACTTCTGAGGTAACTCAAATCAAAGCAGAGATCATGAAGCTCTCTTCTCAGACAGAAATCAACGTTTTCAAATTACAGGAAATGGTCAAAAGTCAAGATCAGTATTTTTTCTCCGAAGCACTCCGCGAACTCATGGAAGAAGGGCTCCTGACCATGGACCTTGACAGGATCATCTTTCAATAAAGCACGCCGCATCTCAGAAATAATCTGTATTTTCACTCAGTCACTTAAAACTAATTGCATGGCGAAGCCAATCATACTCGTAGGAAATGGAATCAACAACATCAGTAATAGTGTCTCCTGGTCGCAACTGCTGGAAGACCTCATCGATGACCTGGGCGTCTCTGTTGATAAAAATGCGATTAACAACAAACCATTCCCACTACTCTATGAAGAGATCTACATCAAATCCCTGCAAAAAGGTGATCTCAAAGAAAGAGAACTTAAGCAGACCATCAGTGAAAAGGTAGGGGTCATTGCCGCCAATGAAATCCACCATCGCATCACCAATGGTACATTCTCTGATATCCTGACGACCAATTATGAGCTAACCCTGGAGAGCTGTATTAGCATAGAAGACAAAATCCGCAACAAGGCCATCAAAAGAGAGATCAAGTACTCGGTCTACAGACGTGGCGAAATCAATGACATCAACTTCTGGCATATTCACGGTGACATGACACGCCCGGCCTCTATCCTGCTGGGTTATGAACACTACAGCGGTCAGTTACAAATGATGCGGGAGTATGCGCATTATGGCCCCAAGAAAAAAAACTACAACCCGCTGGAAAGACGGCTGGGAAAAGAAGGCTATAAAACCAACTCCTGGATCGATCATTTTTTCACAGGCAAAATTCACATTGTCGGTCTTACACTGGACTTCATCGAAACTGATTTATGGTGGCTGATTACTTATCGGTCAAGGAAACTGCATGAAAAGCCCCGCAGTGGCCAGGCCAGTGAGCGCTTTACCGAAAAACTGCATCAGTCAGAGATCACCTACTATTATCCAGCGGAGTTTGGTGACAGAATAGCAGCAAAACGGCAGCTCATGGAAGCACTCAATATCAAGACCGTCGCTATCCACCAACCCCATGGCTTTGATTATTACAATGACATCTTGTCGCAAATAGAAGCCGGCTGATGCCTGAATAAAAAACCCCGAGCACAGCCGCACCCAGGGGGTCATTTTTTTCATTAAAAAGTGGGTATCAGAACCAAATGCCATTATCAGCAAAATTGGCTGATGAAATACCTGATTTGTCTATGTTGTCCCAGGTTAGGTTCATCTGGCCATCAAGCCCGATACCATCTCCTGAAGAAAGTGTCGCTGAGGCCTTAGCCCCACTGCTAGTCACTAACTCCACTTTATCTCCATAAGCAACAAAGGGATAGCCTCCATAAGATCCTGAATCCTGCCATTCACTCTTGGTAAATACTACAGGTGTTGTGCCACCGCCCGGATAGACATTGACCGTTGTCACGTCGGCAGTAATCTTGACAACATTCACAGGCGTTGCTCCTACCCCGCTGGCAGTTACTTTACGGCTGAAGGGAAGTGTAATCCCCTTTTTCAAAGTGCTGCCACTGTTATACAAACCCCAGTGATTGTCCATACTCCCTGAAGTGGCAGATTTAAAAGGCTCATCAAACGCTTCAAAACAGAAGATGCCAGCAAAGTTGGAAGGTGCATCATTTTGCACCCAGTCAAACATGAAATTCCAGTATTCCACTGACTGCGTCAAATCACCATTTTGACTTGGCGGATTACTACTCCCCGTGCCATCCGTTGGCCAGCCAGTCTCACCGATGTATACTTTCCGCGAGCCTAATTTCACATTGTCCATCAATCGTTTCCACTTCGCCTGAAAGCTCTCGGTATTAGCGGCATCGGTTCCCTGCGTGGCGTCGAGGTCTGCCCAGTATGGATAGATATTGGTGAAAATTGGCAGATCATTGGCCAGTTTTGTCAAGACATTGTATCCTGGCTTTCCGCTGGCGCTATTCCAGACACCGTTTTGCTCATCCAGCGTCACGGTAGGTTTGGTAGCTGCCGACCAGTTCTGGTTCACCCAGGTCTGCATGTCACTCACAGCTGTGAGCAAGTCATTGGATTGCGCCACAGTAGCTGGCATGTTTTCGTGGCCTATAAAGATGAATTTAACAGCAGACTGCAATGCGGGATACTTCTGCATGATGTACTTAAACAAGGCAATGTGCTGAGCATTAGTCGCAGTGGAACCCTGCACCCAGGCTATCTCCAATATGACGTCCATGTCATACATTTTTGCATAATGCAGGACAAGGGGCGTATACCACTTGTGGATAGAATATACGCGTAGGCTATTGAAATTGGGGGCCAACAATTGTAGATCCGCAGCCACAAAAGAAGGAGGTACGGAATGATTTTGCTCGGTAGTACCGTAATGGGACCAGGCATAATTAACACCAAAAAGGTAATCGGGAAATGATGCGCTCATTTTTAAAACTGATTTTATTACTCGAAAAATGTGTGTTGAACCCTGAATATGCGATAGACCGGGTTAAAAAGTAAGGTAGAGAGATTCCTGAAACAATGACAGCAATAGCCATGGATAACTTAATGGACAAATGAAACAGTCCCACTTCGGTGCCTAAAAACCATAGTTACGGCACTTACGAAAGCGTGCGGATACTCATTCGGAAAATCAGATATCCTTAAATCCTAAACCTTTGGTCGTAATGAGCCGTAAGGCAGCCAGGTTGAAAGTGGTAAAACCAATCTTACGCCTTCACCTTTTCCGCCGGTTGCTTGATCAGCGGACTCATCATGGCACTATCTACTGTATTCTTGATCTGTGCATCCACCGATTGGTCCTTGGTGGTCTCTCCGCCACAGGCCAAACCAAAAGAGTAGCCTGGGCTCCAGAGTGGGTGTTTAGCTGCCAGTTCTACAATGCTATCAGCTATGTAATGCACCTCCTCATCAGTCATGGTAGGATGTAAAGAAACACGTATCCAGCCTAGCTTATTAGAATAGTCTCCCAAATTGATTTGTCCACCAATCTTATTGGAAGTAGCCTGGTCTAAATCAAACAAATAATGACCATAGGTACCCGCACAGGAACAGCCTCCTCTGGATTGAATCCCAAACCGGTCATTCAAAATCCTGACGGCCAGGTTGTAATGCAAATCGTCGATGTAAAAAGAAATGATGGGTAAACGTTTTTTGTGCTGACTTGCCAAAATGTGCAGATTGGGCACTGCGTTAATCTTTTCCCATAAGATATCCAGTAAATGTTCTTCCCGCTCTTTGATGAGATCCGTTCCCATCTCTTCTTTCAACTTGATACACAAAGCCGTTTTGATGGTCTGTAAAAAGGCAGGAGTACCCCCATCTTCCCGAGACTCTATGTCATCAACAAACTGATGCAGTCCCCAGGGGTTGGTCCACTCTACGGTGCCGCCTCCGGGATTGTCAGGGATTTTCCTGTCATACAATTCACTGTTAAAGACCATGACACCCGCAGAACCTGGTCCACCCAGGAACTTATGTGGAGATAGAAAAACTGCGTCCAGCCTCGCCTCGGGATCAGCCGGATGCATATCGATGTCTACGTAAGGCCCTGAGCAGGCAAAATCGACAAAGCAATAGCCTCCAGCACGATGCATCACACGTGCAATGTCATGATACGGTGTCTGTATACCTGTCACGTTGGAACAAGAAGTAACGGAAGCAATTTTGAGTGCCCGGTCACGATACTTGTCAACAAGTTTTTCGAGATGAGCTACGTCTACCAAACCATCTTCCGTAGCATCAATGATCTCTACATGCGCAATCGTCTCCAGCCAACTCGTCTGATTGGAATGATGCTCCATGTGCGTGACAAAAACCACGGGGCGTTGATCGTTGGGCGGTAAGTGGAAATATTTTTCCGGCAACCTCAGGTTGAGGATGCGTTGCAACTTATTCACAAGGCTGGTCATTCCGGAACCTGCCGTGATGATGATGTCTTTGCTGGATGCATTGACATGACCTTTGATGATTTTCCGAGCCGTCATGTAGGCATGCGTCATGGCCATACCTGTCGCACTTGTTTCCGTATGGGTGTTGCCCACCAACGGCATCAGTTCATCCATGATTCGCTTTTCAATGGGCGCATAGTTCCGACCGCTGGCCGTCCAGTCTGCATAGACGATGCGCTTGGTGACTCCATCAGGAGATGGAATTTCTTTGTCTAGTCCTATGATTCCCCGTCGAAATTCGGCAAAGTGCTCTTCAATCATTTTAGGTCGTGTTATATTGAGCCGTAAAAATAAGGATTTTCCACGTAAGTCGCGATAGCGACATATTGTCATTTAAACAACTTACAAGCTTAACCGCATCACTAAGCATTTGTTTTCGATCAACTACCCAAAACTGGACATCATTAAAGCGAGGAAATTATCTCCCCCAACCGATCCATTTCCTCCAGGGTATTGAAGTAATGGGGAGAAATTCTGATGGCCCAGTCTACCTGCTTTTTCCCAAAGTCTATGCGCGCATTGGTCACCGATGGCGTAGAATAGAAAACATTGTGTTGATCCAAATGTTGGCAGAGGGCCTCCTTCTCAACTCCTTCTTTGATAAAGGTGATAATGTTACATGTGTGACTTCCCCGATCCAGTCGCTTTATGCCAGGAATTGCCGCAAAGTGCTCTGCAAGTCGCTGTCGCAGTTGCTGATTGTGATCTTCTATCTCCTGCATACCCACCTGATTGGCATACCGGGCTGCTTCTCCCATTCCCAACACCAGTGCATAAGGTTGTTCCCACAACTCAAAACGACGGGCATTGTCCATGACCTTAAATTGGTCTTCACTAATCCAGTAAGATCCTCGTAAGTCAAGATACAGAGGCGCCATGTCACTTTGCAATACTTTATCAGAAATATACAAAAAGCCCGTTCCGCGCGGACCCCTCAGAAACTTTCGGCCCGTCGCACTCAGGAAATCACAGCCAATCTCCGTTACATCCAGCACCAGCTGCCCCACCGACTGGCAGGCATCTACCAGGTAAAGGATATCATATTGCCGACAAAGCTTGCCCACTGCCACCACATCCTGTACCAACCCTGAATTGGTAGGGACATGTGTCACCGCTACCAGTTTGGGACGGAGCGATTTAATTTTTTCTTCGAAGTCATTCATGTCCAGATCGCCACTCGCCAGACAGCGCACCCGACTGATGTTGACACCATAATGCTTCTTCAGCGACAAAAAAGCCAGTTGATTAGATACATAATCATCATCGGTAGTCAGGATGACATCTCCAGCCTCAAATGCAATAGACGACATGGCGCGGGCGTAGGCATCGGTGGCATTATAAGCCAGTGCGATGTTATGAGGTTTACAAGCAACCAATTTTGCCAACTCCACATAAGTCTGTTGAATCTCGTCGGCCTTGAGCGCTGCCAGCTTATATCCCCCAATCTGTTCCTCCTCCTTCAAATAAGAAACCACCGTTTGCGTGACACTTGCAGGCGGCAACGAAGAACCAGCACTATTGAAAAATAATTTATCCTGACAACCAGGAGTATCCAGTCTTACCTTAGTAATGTCCATTAGAGTCTGCTGTTTATTGACCGAAAATTAAGCCCAATTTATAGAATGATCCCGGTTTATGCGTTAGAACTTCGTTTTGAGGTGTTAAATGGTAAAGAATCAGCCTTCATGGCAATAAAAAGTCATTATCCGATACCATTCACAAAAACTGTATCTATCACTATCTTTGCGGTATGAATCCAAGAAAACTAAGGGCAATAGGTCTGCTGGGTGCCATCGTAGTTACTATCCTGACAGCAATGGTCTTTTATCGTTCTGTCCAGGCCGACCAGCCTAACTGGAAAATGCTGATCATGTCCTGTGGCATGGCATTCTTCCTCTTTTACCTCGTCTTTTCCAACCGAAGCAACTACAGAAAAACAAAGTAAAGCAGCGTTAGACATTATCACCCCGGCTAACCCTGCGTATACTCTCTCCTTGAAATGATACTTCTTCCCAGGGTTACTTCATCAGTATACTCCAGCTCGCCGCCTATTGGGATACCACGAGCAATGCTGGTGACTTTTACAGGGAATTCTTTGAGTTTTTTAGTAATGTAGAAAGCAGTAGTATCGCCTTCCATTGTGGGGCTTATTGCCAAAATGATCTCCTTGATCTCTCCTTTGGATTCTTTGACACGATGTAACAACGAGTCAATCTTCACATCTTCCGGCCCTATACCGTCAAGGGGTGAGATAACACCACCCAAAACGTGAAACATTCCAAAATACTGACCGGTGTTACGAATAGCAATTACATCAGGCGTATCCTCTACCACGCAAATAGTCGATTGATCTGTTCTGGCAGTACGGCATTCACATTCTGTGGTGTGGGAAATAATATGGCACGTAGCGCAGTACTTGGTGTCTTTTCGCAGCTTGAGCAAAGCCTCTGACAACTGCTCGGTGTCTAGTTCGTCCTGTTTTAATAGGTGTAGGGCTAACCTCAAGGCTGTCTTCTTACCTATCCCCGGCAATCGGGAAATTTGTTTGACAGCCTCCTCAATCAGGACGGAAGGATATTCCATTTATACGATAGCAGCTTTGATCCCAGCATCAGTGATGCCTTGTCTCATCGGATTGAGGAAATGATAACCACCCTCCTTCACACTACACTTGCCCTTATAATGGATCAGCATAGTACATTGCTCTGCCTGCATGGGATCATGTTTACATACTTTGATTAAAGTTTCTATTACATGGTCCACCGTATTGAAATCGTCGTTGTAAACCACAAGGCTCTTTTTTTCTTCATCGCCAATGTGTTCTTCTACCTCAACTAATTCTTCAATTTCGCTTTCGTAAGCCATATCTTCAGGATTTGCCACAAAATTAAGTGTATCTGCATTAATTTACCAGCAATTTTATTCTGATAAGACGGTTTTTATTGAAAAAAGCAGGCTTCTACCACTTTAATCAGGTTGATTTTCAGCTTATTGTTTCGTCTGCACCTTTTAATGTTAACCGCGTATTAAATTCGGGCATAGACTATGGACCCCATACTGGTACTCTCAATTGTTGGTGGATATTTTATTTTTCTGATGATCATCTCCGCATTGACTTCACGCGTCGGCGGAAATGAGGCTTTTTACATTGGCAATAGAAACTCACCCTGGTTTCTCGTCGCATTTGGCATGATCGGCGCCACCCTGTCGGGAGTTACTTTCATTTCTGTACCGGGTAAAGTGGGTGCAGATAATTTCTACTACTTCCAGATCGTCCTTGGTTACATCCTGGGTTATCTGGTCATTGCTTTGGTCCTGCTCCCTTTATATTATAAGTTGAAACTGGTTTCTATTTATGCCTACCTGGACCAGCGCTTCGGCCCTACGTCTTATAAAACGGGAGCTTCATTTTTCCTCTTGTCCAGAATCATCGGTGCCTCTTTCAGGCTCTTTCTGGTAGCAATTGTGCTCAAGAAATCCCTGTTTGACCCCATAGGTGTTCCCTTCTGGGTCTCCGTGGTGATCACCATCGCCTTGATATGGGCCTACACCTTTCGCGGAGGCATCAAAACCATCGTCTGGACCGATACCCTACAGACATTTTTCATGATCACTTCAGTACTGGTCACCATATTTCTAATAGGTGACAAGATGGACAAAAGTCTTTCAGAACTGACAACCCTGATCATCGAAAGTGACTATTCTAAGGCATTCAACTGGGAGTTTAAAGAAAAAGCCTACTTCTGGAAGAACTTCCTGGCCGGCGCCTTCATCACCATTGCCATGACGGGGCTGGATCAGGACATGATGCAGAAAAACCTCTCGTGTCGCAACCTGAAAGATGCACAGAAAAACATGTTTTCCTTCACCGCCGTACTGGTCGTGATCAACATTATTTTCCTCAGCCTTGGCGCACTGCTCTACCTCTACAGTAATTCCATTGACATGACCATGCCAGAACGGGCAGACCTGCTGTTCCCTACCATCGCACTGGAGCACCTGGGGCTTTTTGGCGGCATCATGTTCCTGCTAGGGATCACGGCAGCAGCCTACAGCAGCGCTGACTCTGCCCTTACGGCACTTACTACCTCATTCTGCGTGGATATTCTCGACAATAAAGACATCAGCAAGAAGCGCAGAAATTTGGTTCACCTGCTGTTTTCTTGTATTATCTTCATCGTGATCATGGTCTTTGAAGCCATCAATGACCAAAGCGTCATTGACGCCATTTTCCAAATAGCCGGCTACACCTACGGACCACTGCTGGGGCTTTACAGCTTTGGCCTGTTCAGCAAAAAAGACGTACACGATCCATATGTGCCCTGGGTCGCAGTAGCTTCGCCTATCCTTACCTACATCATCAACGCTAACAGCGAAGCATGGCTCTTTGGCTACAAATTCAATTTTGAGTTATTGATCCTCAATGGTGCGATCACTTTCCTGGGGTTGTGGCTGATCAGGAAAAAGTAATCTCTCAATCAACACACGATTGATGCAACCCAAAACTATTGTGGTAATATGAGGGCCTAACCTTTTTTTGGAGCCTCCCGAAATCTTTAGGGACCTGGCTTTCGGCGCTACATGACCACAAGGGCCCTGTAGCCAATCCGGCGTGGACCGCCTCTATCCATTAGGTTTGAATTGTAGATTGAAGAATTAGAGAAGAAAATAT
>ERZ1740068.222-NODE-222-length-33125-cov-8.630965_pt1 | contig 33125 bp, 32 predicted proteins | sample MGYA00581735_ERZ1740068 | MGnify/ENA primary metagenome ERZ1740068 (study PRJEB43018, sample SAMN04849740) | marine metagenome | isolation source: floating plastic debris | place: Pacific Ocean | collected 2008-08-30 | study: EMG produced TPA metagenomics assembly...
CCTCCAAATCCTCGAATTGAAGCTGTGTTTGACTGCAGAACTGTGAATAAAGAGTATAGGAATGGTTGTTCATTGATTGGTGGCGATCTGTTCTTGAGTGCAACTTAGTGAAAATATGTTGACACTGGCACATTCATTTTCTCAATCCATCTACCAAAATCCAACTTCCAGCATCGAAGACCTCATTCCCTCACCACATTAAACTCTACGCTGTCCACTGCAAAAGCTGTAAAGATACCCAGGGCATTGCTGATGTTGCTTGGGGGTTCGTTGAGGTCGCGGGAGTCTTGCTCCAGGTTTTCGAAGAGGTCTATGTATTCCTGATTGACCGTGAATACCTTAGCCACATGCAGTCCATAGGTTTCCAGGGCCACTCCGATGATTTCAAAAGAATTGTCGTCAGAAGGTTCGCTGATGAAACGAAACTCACCGATGAGTTGCCGGGTATTGACAGGAATTTGCTCTGGCAGAATCGGGTCTAATTGATCTTCTTTCCTTTCAATCACCACAAAAAACGACTGGCCCGGTATGGCGTCCCATGAAAAAGTCAGTCTGGCTTCATCAAACAAAGCACGAATCTGGTCACCCAGCTGTGGATTGACTGTCAGTTGTGGTATGATAATTTCAGTATCGGAGAGCGTCACCCCTGTTGGAGGGTTGGGAACCACTGTCTCAGCAGTGGCCTCCCTTCCATCTACATTTACTTCCAGCCGGTAAATACCACCTACATTGACTGCAAAATCACCCTCCGGATTCACATATTTTCTACTGACCTGATCAAATTCCAGGTCAGCCTCCTCATTGTCATGAATGATACGAACTTGCGCATCTGTAATGGACTCATCTTGCGGCACCACGCGTTCCAGCGGAAGAATGCCTTTGATCGTGACATTGTCTATTGACTCATTGGCCACAATGAATGCTTCTATGACATAGTTATCAGAGGTGTTCATTGTTTCTTCATCGCAGGCGATGCCCAGCATCATCAAGCTAACCAGAAGGATCAAACAGCTATTTCTCATTGTGTTATTCTTAAAATTTCACCCCAAAAGAAAGATTGGGGGTAAAGCCCAGGTAATTGATCTCACTGACCAGCACGGGATCTCTGCTAAAATCATATTCTACATACCAGACATTCTGACGGCCCAGAAAATTGAAGATAGAGAGACCGATGTCATATTTGAGCTTACCTGCCTCAAACTGATAATGTGCAGACAAATCCAGACGATGGTAAACCGGCAATCTGGAACCGTTCTTGTCTCCAACACCGATGTAATTGAACTCACGGCCATCCAGCAATTCTATGACATAGCGACCTTCCGGCTCTGAGAATGGCTTTCCCGAACCATAGGTAAAGGTCCCGGACAGTTTCCACGGACCGCTTTCATAGCTATGGACCATTTTGAATTCATGCAGTTGATCGTGCAGCGCAGGAAACTCACGCCCTTCGTTGAATCCGGGAAACGTATTCCTGATCCGACCCAGGGTGTAGGAAATCCATCCCGTATAGCGGCCCTGCTTTTTCTGGACCAGGAACTCTATCCCTTTCGCAATACCGTCGCCTGTAAAAAACAGCTCTTCCGCCTCTATTTCAATTCCTCTTCGGAAGCGCAGGGAAAATTCTGACAAGCCAGACAAGTCTTTGTAATAACCTTCCATGTCAAACAACCAATTGTTGAGTTCATAAGAAACACCCAGCACATAATGTTCCGCACTGCTCACATCGACCAGGTCACCATCGGCCAATAACCAAAACTCCCTCGATCCTTCAGAAATATTTTCGTTGATAATCTGGTTGACAAACTGATAGTGTCTTCCATAAGCACCCTTCAATTTCAGCTGTGGATTAAATTGATAGGTGGCATTGAAACGAGGCTCATACAACAATTCATCACTGAATTCATAATCTGAAACCCGGAGACCAGCCTCCAGGGACAACTTCTCTCCTATTCTCCTCTTATGAGAAACATAAAACGAACCAAAAACAGCCTCCTGGTCCCGCTCCAGAATCACTGTGGTATCGTTCCTGATACTGCTGTAGTCTACCTGCGTGTCAGTCCAGGAAAAACCAAAGTCAATGCTGGCTTTGTCCGACAACTGCCACTCAAAATCTCCACGTATCGAAAGGTCTACCACACTGTTATCTTCCAGCGTACGCTGATTGAGGGCAAAAACCGTAGTATCTTCTTCAATAGCGGTTACTTCCAGGTCCAGCAAGCGGTCATAATTGCTAAAATATTCCGAACCGGCCACCAGGATATTAGAGTAAAACTTCGGATTCCACTGGCGAGACCATTTCAGGGAAGTTCCCCTGTTGCCCCAGTCCGTTTGTTCTCCCAGGTCGGCCAGAATATTGACAGGCCCGTTGTCCTGATCTACCACCCTGGACTCATCCAGAAAATCACGACCATTGAACAAGCTGAAGGTAACAATGTCATTGACCGAAGGCTTATAGGACAACTTGGCATTCCAGTCGTAGAAATAAAAGTCGGGCTGTACCTGTGTTACATTGGCGGGGTCAATATTGGTATTGGCCAGGTTATCCTGCCCGATGAGGTTGTCCTGGATACTCTGAAAAACACCACTTCTGAGGATATCGGTATAGGACCTTCTACCTGCCAACATCACCGAGAACTTATCTGACAAGGGTACTTCTGCATAGCCGTTGACGCTCAGGAAATTGAGATTGAGCCCTGCTCCAAACTTTTGAAAGCTGCCAGTTTTACCAGTCATGTCAACAACACTTGAGGTACGGCCACCATATTTTGATGGGAAAGCCCCTTTGTACAACTGTACATCTTTGACGGCATTGGCATTGAAGGCGCTGAAGAAACCAAAAAAGTGATCGACTTTATAAATCGTCATGCCATCCAGCAATACCAGGTTCTGATCCGGTGTGCCTCCTCGCACAAACAGACCGGAAGAATTTTCATTGGTACCGCTAACGCCGGGCAGCAATTGCAGCGAACGAAAGATATCTGTCTCTCCTATGTTGGGCAACAAGGAAAGTTGTTTTGTAGAAATCGTTGACTTACTGACACCAGACGTGGCATTCAAGACCTTGTAGGCATCGGCTGTAACAATCACTTCCTGTAACTCAGAACTGAGGGGCTGCATTTTGATTTGCAACAGCTCTCCATTGTACTCTTCGGGAACTACCACTTCCAATGGTTCAAAACCAATGTAGGTAATCAGCAGCTTCACAGTTTGCTCCTCCACATTCAGCAGCGTAAAAAAACCATCTACGTTGGTCGTTGTACCCCGGGAGGTCCCTTCGATGACTACTGTAGCATAAGGCAACGATTCGCCGGTAGCTGCCTCCTCTACCTTACCCTGAATAGACCGCTGCGCAGATACCTGCGTGAATGCCGCCAGGCAAAGGAAACACGTCATTATCAAACTGTTTCTCATCAATTATCGGTTAGAATGATCTGCCAACATTAAGTCTAATCTACCAAAAATCCACCCTTTTTCATCCTGAAGCTGCCAAATTAGTAGCTGAAGTTACCATGGAAAAAGTAGGCACTAGGCAGTAGCCAGTAGGCAACACTTCTGCAAGGCATTATGGCGCTACAAAATTTAAATCACTCATCAATAATTATACATCAAAGAAGTAGGCAGTAGGCAGTATCCAGTAGGCAACGCTTTTTTCTCGAGAAACAAAAGCGTTCTTACAACCGCTTCAGGAATGACTTGCCTCCTATTTAGATTATCAGGATCACACGCTAATCACTCATCACAAATCAATAATTATGCATTAAGAAAGTAGGCAATCGTTTCTGCAAAGCATTACGACATTACGGTATTACACAATTACGTCATTCCAGTATTACACATCAATCCGTCCCACGGGCGACTCCGTGCAAAAGTCAGGATCACTAAATTCGCTGCATATAGAAAACACCGCTTATGAATGAATGGTACATCCCCATAACGATTTTGCCTGGCATCTGCCTGCTGATATTATCCACCACCAATATCATGCTGGAACTAAGTAAGGAAATCAACTTACTCATTCAGACAGGTAATGATCACCAACTGATCAGCAAGAAGCTGAGACAATTAAAAACACTGAACCGCTCTATGGTATTTCTATACCTGGCATCGGCGAGTTTTGTGGTATCGGGGCTTTTATCTGGATTGTTTGAAAGTACAGAGGCACCACTTATCTCTTCAAAATATGTGGTCATAGCGGGGATTATTTTGACCCTGACTGCACTTGGGCATTTGATTGTCTACTCAACCAGAGCCGTCAGAATCCGACAGGATCAACACCAGAAGCAGCTCAGGACAGAGTGAGAGTGACAGTGAGTAAGACAGAGTGAGAGTGACGGTGAGGTATGAGGTTTTGCTTACCCTGCGTGGGCTCTCGCCCTGCGTGGGCCGCTCTCACTCTGCTAACCTATTTCGCCGGGAAATGTATTTCTGTCACCAGTTCATTAGCTGCCACATCAGCGGGGTCGTTGAGGTAGGTTTCAAATGGGTGGATCTTTTTGTTCATTTTGAATTCTTTTCCGCGTTCAATATTATACTGAGCAGACCACGCATTGCCCAGGTGTTCATAGGGGCCTTTGTGTGCCACCGTATGCACTTTGGTCTGTGGAATGTTGCCCACCATCATATTGGATGGAACATCTGAAGGCACAGAATTGACAGGGATACCAGCAGTGTAACTAACCTTCCCATTGACAAAATCCCACTTATGATAGATAGAAAAGTCCCGGCCATTGATCAGCGATGACTTCCCGGCAAAGTACTCTTTCAAAGCAGTGAAGTCTTTTTGCATCTGTGTGCCTACTGCATCCATGGTGGTGTCCGTTTTGATGCCCACATATTGACAACCGTCAAAATTTTCTATCCCTTTAAAATCCAGTGCAGAGTGTACTTCTCCGTCTTCCACATAATCTTTTAAAAGGGCCAGCCCTCTGTCATAGTCTGCGCCCACAAAAGCTTCCATTTGCTTTTTCATCCAAAACATAAAAAACGGCAGGCTGCTGTCCATGGACCAGGAAACCTTTGTTCCTTCACCCTCGGGCTTCAGGTCAAACCCTACTTTGGCGTAAGATTTCCATGGTTTCAGGAAATTTAGGTCATAGGTTACTTGCTGATTCTGCTGAGTATCGGTGATCTTCATATTCCCCGAACCCACTCTCGTTCCCTCCCAGCTGTAGGATTGGGCATCTGTAGCAACGTCTACCTTCGCTTCCGGGTCCATGATTAACCATGGCGACCATGCGGTCCATTTATTGAAATCTACCACCACATCGTAGACTTTATCGGCAGGGGCATTGATCAAAATAGATTTAGTAATGTTCATTTTAGGCATAGCAAACAATAATTAGGTGACTCAAAAAATAGCATTTACCAGCAAAAGATAACACATCTCACCCAAAGTTCCAGCAGTTCTGCACTGGATTTCCCGCGAAATGGAATCGAAAAAAGGCGAAGGCAAACGAGTAACCGATGAAGGCGTGCCTATTTTCCGGCTTCATTGGAAACGAATATAGATTGATCTACCACACATATGTCTTCCCCGGGTACGCTTATGGATTCGGGGTTTCATCAGAGTACTAAACACGGTAGGTTTGTCATTGTAGTTGCTGAAGTGATCACCAAAGCGAAAAAACAACCTGATTTACAGAATCTAACCAATTTAATTTTATCGCAATGAAGAAGAAACTTTCATTAGACAGCTTAAAAATCAAAAGCTTCGTCACCTCTGATGACGGACGCAAAATCGAGACAATCAAAGGCGGAGGAAAAGGCCCCTCCTCAAAAACGTGCTATGAAACCGGGCCGTGGTCTGTTCCATGTCCTTACTATACCGAAGTGGATACCTGCGAACCTTCCCGCGCCTGCCCCACAGCAGATGCGAAATTATGCGCCAGTCCTTCAGATTGGATAATAAGTGCCTGCGCTTATTGCTAAAAACCGGTCTAACAGCTTAAAAAGACCAGACATGGCATACTGCCGGTCTGGTCTTTTTTTTGATCGATGACACCATTCCAGTTACGGCGCAAGTGACCAGTATATCTTGTCTGCCTCTTTGATCAGAGATCAGCACTCCCTTTTAAAAACCTTGAGATCGTATCCGTGATAGATTGTTTGATGATCTGTCTCAATGACCGACTATGGAAAATCATAAATTATCGGAGTTTGTCGTGAGATAATGGTGGCTTATTGACTATATTGCCCTATCAGCGAGTGTTCATCGTGCCTCATGATATTCAATACCTGGTGCGCAGACTGATAAGAGATTAAACTTGGGTGGTATTCGGTATTTTGGCGACCATTTTTCTGGTCTTTGAACTCTCTCTGGTCGAAAGTTGTTTACTATTTTGTGAAAAATGGAACAATTAAGTAACACTCAACAGGAAGTTGTAAATGATTTTGTTTCGGTTGCGCTGACCAAATCTCTGTCGACCATGTTTCGGATGCTCAATATCCGTTTGAGAAAGGAGTACGCCCGCTTTGGAGTAGGACTTATACGTCCAATCGCAGAATTTGAGTCACTGGGACGGTTCAAGGTACATATTATCAAGGTACAGGTCAATGGTGACCTGGGTGGATCACTGTATTTTGTCATCAACGCCTACGAAGTAAACATCATCAATAAAGAATGCCTGCCGGAAGACGTCACTTCCACATTGAATCATGCCAATAAGGAAATGAAAAACGACTTCATTCTGGAGATCGAAAACATCATTGCGGCAAGTTCAGTCACAGACATTGCAGAGTTCCTGGGTGTAGAAATACTGGGAGGTGTTCCTGAGGTTCAGATACTGAAAGGCAATGAGGTCAACTCCTACCTGCGGGAGGAATGCCTTAACTATAAATCGGGCTTTCACATGGAATCAGTGCTGCTTGGCCCCGATCTCAATATCTCTCCATATGTCATCTGGATGTTTGACCAACGGTTTGTCACCAAACTGAAGGAAAACGTAGTGGAACCTGGGTGATTTAAATCCAATTACACAAATCTTCCCTAGTGGAGCCAGGGATCATCAAAAGCGTTCAAAAAAAGGTTCAGAGATTTTAAAGCCGATGATCAGTGCATCATCCAGCGCCTGATTGGCACCTCTCCACCTTGTAAGGAAATCGGTAATGAAGCCCTTTTGTTTGCTCATAGAAAGCTTTGAGCTGGTCTCAAGCAAATCTTTCAATCTGGCGCTGCCCAGTTTCTTCTTATTGGGGCCACCTATCAGGTCTTTGATCCCATCACTCAGCAAGTAGTAGCTGGCATCCCCGTTCTTCTTCAGGTCAATGATATTGGTTTTGTACTCATGGTAATAATCAAATAAATCTCCGATCTGCATACGATCGGCTTTGATGATGTTGAGCTCACCATTTCTCACCTCAAACAGGTTCATCTTGGCACCTGTATATTCCATTTCCCGAATATCCACATTGATCTTTACTACACCGATATCTGCGCCGGTAGCGAGCAACATGTTTTCTTTATTGCCAAATTTTGACTTGATCTCTTCGTGGATATCAATCAACATCCTGTTGGGGAACTCGTCTTCATTTCCAGGCACATTGCTTTTGATGATATTGGTATAAATGCGGGTCATCATACTGGCCAGATGGCCGTGTCCCATACAATCAAATATTACCAAATACAGACATCCCTCTGCCTTATGTACCCAGTAACCATCCCCTCCTACGGTGTTCATAGGGCGGTTGATCACAAAGGACTCAGGGATCATTTTTCTCAAAGAGTCATCATCCGGAAATAGCGTAAAGTAGTTTTTCCGTGCTTCATCAATTACTTTTCCTTGAGAAAAGCTACCATTTACTGTAACTCTCTTCATATTTAACTTCTATTCGAAGCACCTATTGGTTATTCCAATCCTACAACTACGAATGCTTCATGAATCTTCCATTTCAGTGGGATCACGTAAATGGATACATCTTTAGGAAACTTAAGCTCTTCAGGCCGACCCTTGAAAACAATAGGTACTGAAATCATAAAATTTGCGCCCAGGTTTGCCCTCACGTTTCCCGCTACTACATTGGAGATTTCCCCTGCCATATCCAGAATATCTGCATTGGAAGGCTCTTCTATGCCAATGAATATATTGATCAGGTCTTCAAACATCTCTTTGCCCGCAGATATGTAAACAAATCCTTTGCGGTTGCCCGAGATACCGATCATTCCTGTATAATCTTTCAATTTGATCTCTGTGGCGTCCTTTAAATATGGGATGCCCATCTCAGAGTTAATCTCTGTCAATACCTTGAAATAGTTGCTCACCGAGTCGATAAACAACTTGCAGGTCGCTTCAAACTCCTCTTTTCTTCTTTCAATCATTGAGGCATTGTCCGTTTAAGTAGTTTATCAAATGCTTTCGTCAGAGACTGTGCATTGACCGGTTTATACAAAAAGCCTCTCGCTCCTTTATCCAGTGCCTGCAGTCCGGTCAGTTTGTCTGACAACGCTGTAATGATCATCACTTTCGCTTTCGGGTGAATCTTCATGATGTTTTCAAGACAGGTGATACCATCCATCTCCGGCATGGTAATGTCCAGGGTGATAATATCTGGCTTTTTCTGCCTCACAATGTCCAGTGCCTCCACGCCGGTGGATGCAGTACCCACAATATCAAGATTGAAATGCCCAAGGTTTTTCTCTATCGTCCTGCGCATTATCGATGAATCATCTACGATCAAAAGTTTTATCATGCTGCACTTTCTTTTTCTGAGTTACCTGTCAATGGGAAACGGATTACAATTTCGAAGAATTTCTTATTCTCCGAATTAATGGTAAAGATGCCATTATGCTCTTCTATGATGGCTTTCACCAGACCAAGGCCTTCTCCTCTTCCAGCATATTCGTCTACCTGATCTGCGGTAGAGAATCCACTCTTGAAGAGCAGGTCAACAATCTTACTCTCGTCTTCCAGCTTGGAAGTGATCATTCCACGAGAGATGGCACTTTCTTGTATTTTCTTGAGATCCAGTCCTCTGCCATCGTCAAAGTAAGCAATAACGATCTCCTCATCATTGTTCTGGTCCAGCGTAATGGCAATAGTGCCCTTCTCTATCTTACCAAGTGCAACTCTTTCTGTACGCTCTTCAATACCGTGTGCAAGAGAATTTCTGATCAACTGAATCATGACATCTTTGAATGGCGTGATATAATGATCGGGGATCACCATGTTTTGCTCATTCTCAAAGTCAAAGTTGACGTCTTTGCCCATCTCTTTGCAGATGCGCTGCAAACCTTTCTCCAGCGAGTCGATGACCAGGATATTGGAGACGACATGGCCCGTAGTTGGGAAATTCTTGTAAATATCTGCCACCTTGCGAAGCAATTCGCTCATGTAGATCAATATCTTGTCCACCTCGTCAATCTCATAGAGCAAAGACAGGAAGTCGTTTCCGGTCACCTCTTTCTGACGCAAGTTGGTGATCGTTTCTTCTATGGTATGCAACTTGTCTGTCACCAGCTGCAAGCCAGTCAAAGAGGCATTGCCTTTGATGTTATGGATGGTGCGGAAAGTGACGTCCAGTAACTGGCTCATGTCCTTCTCACCATTGATTTCATACTCCTCAGAAATAGACCTCAGGCCTTTTCTGGAGTTGAACAAAAATCCTCTCAACAGAGACGGGTCTATTTTCAGGATACTGAGCAGTTGCTCTGTTTCCAGTTTCTTATTAGCCTCAGTTTCGTCAATGTGCTGTTGCAGCAATACAGACTCGGTTTCGTCTGATACAGTCACCAGAATGTTTTGGATCACACCTTCCCTGATGACCCTGGAAAATGATACACGCACATATTTGGTATTGATGGCACCGTCGTTATCGGTGAAGATCTTCACTTCCTCTACCGGGTTGAGCTGGTTGACCACTTCTTCGTCCATGTCATCGTTGAACAAATGTCTCATGAACATCTCCAGCGCTTCCAGGTCTCTGGGGATGATGAGGGGACGCATGAAATTGGCAAAATTCTCACCTGCAATGAAGCGATTGTCAAAAATTGACTCCGTTGCTTTTGAGTACTGGCTGCTGATTTTAAAGTCTTTGTCTAACAAGAAAATTCCCTGCTGTACATTTTCCAGAATTACTTCTGATTGTTTGTAAGTATTCTCATAAAGCTCTTTCATCTCATCGCGCGCTTTGCGAATTACTTTATGAGACTTGTTGATCTCTTCGATCATTTTGTTGAAAGTCTTGGCATATTGTCCCAATTCATCTCTGGATCGGATACGGACTTTCTTGGACAAGTCACCAGCAGATAGTTTTTTGGTAAAATGCTCCAGTCTTCTCACATTGTTGAGCAAGTTGGCGGCGATGGTCCAGGTCAACAAAAATGTAATGATTCCAACTGCAACATCCAGGATCACTACTCCCCAGAACTCCAGATTGGCTCTTCGTGCAATTTTTTCTGTCTGAGACTGAATGCTTTCGGAAAGATAATCTTCTACTTTTTTCAGGGAATTAATCTTACCGGTAATCACCTTGTACCAGTAGTTGGAATTTGTTTCAGCAATCTGTGCCTTCAGAATTTCTTCCCGTATACGGTCCACTTCTTCAACCTCCTGGCCGTCTACCATGTATTGATAATAGCTGGTGGCTTCAGCGTTGGCAATGATCGAAAAGGCATCTGTGTAAGACTCTTGTTGGGCGACCAGGTTACTGAATTTCCTGAAGAGCGTGGTGTCCGGCGATTCTGCTGAGAGGATTTGCGTACCCACAGCCCGCTCTATACTGGACAACTCTTTGGACTTGAGGAAATAAATCATCGCATGCACTTCCTGGGTCACTTCTTTGTCCCGGCTCTCATTGATCAACAGGTTCACGGTATTGAGCGCATTGAAGTTGATCTCCGCAAATGCCTCTATGCATTGGTCAGAAGTGATCGATAAGGCGTCGACCGTATTCCTCAACTCCTGAAGCTTTCCAAATTCTATGTCCAGTTTATCAACATCACTCCTGTGCAACTTCATGAGACCTGTCAGACGAGGGGTGACAATCTCCTGATAATAAGCATTCAGCGTGCTGTCTGTCACCAGGCGTTGGGCGGTCATTTCCTCTGCAAACTCCGATCCTTCGGAAGATAAGTACCCAGCGGTGATCCCTCGTTCTTTTTGAATTTCATGCACTACATGATTGATCTCCACTCCCAATACAATGGCTGTATTCAACCTTTTGGAGTCGTTATAATCAAGGTAATGCTGCTTGATCTGGAAGAAATCAAAAAATACAATAATGAGCACGAGTGGGACAATGATGATCCCAAACTTTGCCCTTATTGGTAAATTGTATAAACTATTCATGTTCTTAGTTGATCCGGTTATTTTTAGTGGCTGCTCACACCACAACTCTCCACTGCAATTAGGCAGACATGATCTTAGTGGCAGTCTCCAGTAATTGATCTGGTGTAAATGGCTTCACCACATAATCACTCGCGCCCAGTGCCAACCCTTTGTTAACGACGGTCTGTTGTCCAACCGCGCTGATCATGATCACTTTTGAATCCAGTCCTTCTTCCTTGAAAACTTTCAGAATTTCCAGGCCCATCATATCCGGGAGCACATTATCCAAAGTGATTAAGTCAGGCTGGAGCTCCAGAGCTTTTTCAATAGCAGATTCGCCATCTGCGGCTTCATCTACCACTTCAAATCCCTTGCCCGACAGCGCATCTTTAATCAGTGTTCTCATGTAAATAGAGTCGTCTACGATTAATACACTTTTACTCATTTTTATCTCAAATTTATATCCTTGTCAAATTTATTGTTTGTCGATCTGCTACATGTTGTTGCATTTGAGCCACAAACATATAATGATTACAACTGTCTTAATAATCTTCTACAGATAGTTAATGTTTTTTTATTCACAATTTAGCTCACGAAATCTCTTTGATCTTGTTGACAAACTCATCTTGTACCATCCAGACGAAATGCGGTGTAATATCCAGCTCAGTACCATGGAAAATCGCCTTGAAGTGAATCACAGTATTATACACTTCAGACTCTGCGCCCAAATAGTCATTGACAGCAGTAGCATCCAGCACATGCAAAGAGGGAACTTTTCCATAGAGCTCCAGCCCCAGAAAGTTGGCAAACTCGGTAATGACTGCGGCGGCCACCATGTTGTCAATTTCTGTAAGGAAGCCCATTTTCATCATTTTTGCCTGGTCAGAATCATCTGAAAGTATTTGCGGGGGCAGGCAAGCTTCGTTGATCTTTTCCACTTCATCTGAGGTAAAAATCAGGTGGCATGAACCTTTCAAATCACCCATCAGCTCGGTCTTTAAGAGATGTACATTGTCCCCATCCGGCTTTTCGTACCTGTGCGGTGCCTGCGTGTCCTTACCATAGTCAATCTTTCTGATGGTAATCGGACTTTGTAAGATCTGCTCCATAGAAGACTTCGCCATGGACAATCCTCCGTTAATCAGTTTGGTAGCGACCTCAATCTCGTTTTCTTTTAGATTATTAAGCATACAATTTCGATTTTATTAAATTCAATTGCGTTGGTTTTAATTGATGTGCCCTTCCTACACAGGCAGCATCCGGATTGATTTTATATCTCTTTTGTTTATTACTCATCATAGCCACTGTTTTCGTTTTTAATGGTACTGAGGTATTGGCCTACCTGCTCTATACTCAGCACTTTAGTGGCGGCCTCCAGCCTGACGGCTTCTTTGGGCATCCCAAAAACAACAGATGAAGATTCATCCTGTGCTATGGTAAATGCGCCTGCTTCCCTCATCGCCAGTAATCCGCGCGCGCCATCTTTGCCCATCCCCGTGAGCAAGGCGCCTGTTGCTTTCACACCAGCGACATGGGCCACCGAGTGAAACAAAACGTCCACAGAGGGTCTATGTCTGTTGACTTCTTCATGTTCATTGAGCTCCACATAAAAACCTTTCAGGTCTTTTTTCAACACCATGTGTTGGTTTCCCGGTGCAATCAATGCATGCCCTGGCAGCACCCGGTCACCATCAACTGCCTCTTTCACAGAGATGTCGCAATCCATGTTGAGCCGTTCAGCAAACTGCCCGGTAAACATCCCCGGCATATGCTGTACGATGACCGTTCCGGGTGATTCGCTGTGCAGTTTTTTCAAGATCACGCGAATCGCCTCCGTACCTCCGGTAGACGCCCCAATCGCCAGTAGTCTCTTTGCCTGCTTTGGTACTTTGCCATAATCCAGCACCGCAGACCGCTTGCCAGTATCCTGTGCAGGAGAAGCCTTAAGTCGCCCTCTGGCCAGCAATCTTTTGTTGGCATGAGAAGCAGACCTGACAGCTGTTCTGATGTAGCTGGCATTTCTGTCCAGTTCATAGCCAGTGGAGACATTGGGCTTATGCATGACCTCTACAGCGCCATATTCCAACGCCTTCAAAGCCGCATTGGTCCCTTTTTTGGTCAATGTAGAAATCACCACCACCGGAATCGGATGTTGTTTCATCAGCTTGCCCAGAAAGGTGATACCGTCCATCTTGGGCATCTCTACATCCAGTGTAATCACATCGGGTACATCCTTCTTCAGTTGCTGAACGGCATCGTAAGGATCATTTGCCATGCCAATGACTTCAAATTCATCGCCTGTGCTAAAGATGTGGTTCAGAGCCTGCCTTACAAGCGCTGAGTCATCTATGATCAATATTTTTATTTTTCTGTTCAACTACTCTGCTTTTTGAAGTCTGGGGCGGATCAGTTTCATCTTCACCACACCATTTGATGTATCAAAAATTACCTTTCTGCCCAGGTGTCCCTGAGTACTTTCAGCCACTACGGGTATTTGCTCGTCATTGAGGAATTTCATTGCCATCTCCGTATTCCTTGCACCAATATTCATGGTAAAGTTGGCCTGATTGGCTCCTCCAAACACTTTTGCCTCCAGCTGTTTCCTGCTGGCACCCATCCGCAGCATCTCTGCCAACAACTTTTCATTGGCAATGTTGCCATATTTGGCGGAGGCCAGCCCTTCACCATTCCAGTAGGGCAGCATGAAGTGGTTGATGCCAAATACCTTATTGACCTTATCCATCAAGCATACTGCGATGCACGAACCTAATACCGTTGTCACCAACAATGGCTTGTCAGTCACAAACAGGTTAGAAGGGTATAAATACCTTCGCTCGATATCTATTTTATGGTCTATCAAAATGTTTCCTCAGCCTCTTCGTCAGTGCCAAACAAAATTCCTTCGTCGTCGTCATAAAAAACCGACTGACTGTCATCAGAGATTACCGAAGGAATCGCTATTCTGAAGACCGTTCCTTCTCCTTCATGACTATCTACCTCAAACTCGCCATTGAGCATACTCACCAGCGCATGCACTACCGACAAGCCCAATCCGTGTCCACCAAAAGCTTTTTCAGTACCGCTATCCAATTGCCTGAAGCGATCGAAAATGGTATTCAGATCGGCTTTGTTGATCCCCACACCGAAGTCCTGCACTACCAGCACCAGCTTGTCGGCATCACTTCCCCGGGTATCGATGACTACCTTTCTTCCCGCTGCATTGAACTTCAAAGCATTAGAGAGCAGGTTTGACAGGATAATGGCAACCTTCTCTTTATCAGTTTGGAAACTCCCCAACTCAGAGAGCTTCATTCCAAAGTCTTCCTTTTTGGCAAGCTCTATGTCAATGAATGACTGCGCCACTTCGTGAATCAACTCATTCACTTCAAAGTTGGACACATTGGGAGAAGCCTGTCCTGCTTCTATCTCTGCTGCCGTGAGGATGTTTCGCATTTGAAAATTCAAATTGTGTACCTCCCGGTAGATCATCTTGGTAATCTCAGCATTCTCCGCCTGGTCTTCCGGCTTTTGTGTCACCACCTTCAGCAATCCCATGATCGAAGTCAGCGGATTGTTGATCTCATTCTTGATATTGGACAAAAAGTCACTCTGTACTTTCTCAGCATTGAGTAGCTTATTGTTGACAACCCGCAACTCCTCTTGCAAACGCGTTATATCTGATATGTTACTCATCTTTCTTCTTTACATCCGCTGATAAACTGTTGGCATGACCGATTTCAACGGCACGTCTTTTCCGATAATAGATTCTGAATGACCAAGAAAAAAAAATCCTCCTGGCCGCAGTCTGCGACACAATTTGTTGATTACTGACTCCTGTGTCTCTTTGTCGAAATAAATCAAAACATTTCTACAAAAAATCATGTCAAACTGCTCCTGTACTTCATGGTGACTTCCCACCAGGTTCATCCGGCGAAATGCCACCTTCCGCCTCAACTCTCCTTTTACCCGCACCGTATTGGCTTGGCGGTCCTTACTCCTGAGAAAATACCTGTTGCGCAGCTCTACCGGCACATCATCAATTCTGTCAAATTTGTACACCGCATTCACCGCCGATTTCAGTGCTTCTGTAGACAAATCCGTCCCCAGAATATGATAGTCTATGCGCTTATTGAAATCCACCAGTCTGTTATACTCTTCTAATACCATCGCCAGGGTGTAAATCTCCTCCCCGGTAGAGGCCGCAGCACTCCAGACAGTCAGCGACTTTTTCCCATATCGGGCTTCGTAGCCTGGCAACAACTGCTTGCTGAGGAATTCAAAATGCGCAGACTCCCGAAAAAAGTCTGTTTTATTGGTGGTGATAGCGTCTACCATCTGCACCATTTCCTGACTACCCTCATCACCGAAAACGTGGTCCAGGTAGGCCGTGAAATCATTGACCTCAATGGCTCGCAACCTTTTTTGCAACCTCCCTTCTACCATTACCTTCTTTTCTTTGGGCAAACGAATGCCGTAGTTGCTGGTAACGAACTTACTCAGGCGCTCAAAGTCAGCATCACTGATTTTTCTCTTCTCGTATATTTGAAATGATAAACTCAACTTTGTTTTTAACCCTAAAAATCAAAACTTAAAATTTCTCAAAATCACCGTCATCAGCATCATCGCTAAGGTCAATGTCAATTCCTTTTGGAGTATCTGTATCAGCCGACTGATCAGCAGAGCCGTTCTCTGTACTGCTGCCGTTACTACTGAGCACATCTGGCACTGATGCAGCATCCTCTTCCTTGTCTGCCACCGTAGAAACTTTGTTGGAATAACCGTGCATGGCTGCCTTGTCGGCGATGATTTTACCAATGAAGCTTCCATCCAGTTTAAAGAATGACACCGTATCAATCATGAGGTCTGCATGTGAATGCAGGTTCTGAGAGTTGGCAGCCATCTGCTCTGCAATTGCCGCATTTTGCTGAATGATCTGGTTCAGGTTCTGGATGGCACCATTTACCTGATCGGCTCCATTGTTCTGTTCTATACTCGCCGAGGAAATCTCCTTCACCAACATGGCTGTCTTCTTAATCTCCGGCGTAGTATTTCCCAGTAGTTTACTAGATGTCTCTGCCATTTCCACACCCATCTTGGATTTCTCATTGATGTCTTTGGCCGCATCCTGACTTCTCTCTGCCAGTCTCCTGATCTCTGCTGCTACCACAGCAAATCCTCGTCCATGCTCTCCTGCCCTGGCTGCCTCCACCGCGGCATTGAGTGCCAGGAGGTTTGTCTGACGGGAAATCTCATCCACAATTGAAATATTTTGGGTGATCAGCTTCATGGACTCCAGCGTACGCTCTACCAGGTAGTTACTCTCCTCAATGTTGCTGGAACCATTATTGGCAATCCGCTCAGTCTCCTTGGCATTGTAAGCATTCTGGTCAATGTTGGCTGCCATTTCCTCCATAGAAGAAGACACTTCTTCTGCCGCGCTTGCTTGTTGTGCAGCTGCATCAGACATGAGTTGTGATGATTTGCTCAGCTCCTTACTTGCCTCCACAATGTTATTGCTACTATCAACTACCGTTCCTACTATGTCTCTGAGCTTGGTAATCATCTTTTTAATACTGACCAGCAAGTCTCCAATTTCATCCTGTCCGGAGGCATCTATTTTCACACTCAGCTCTCCATTGGAAACACTGGTGATCGTCTTAATTGCTTTTTGAATAGACCTGTTAATTCCCTTGATGATCCAGGTGGCCGCCAGAATGGTGATAACCGTTCCAACTGCGATCAATATACCGATCAACCAACTGGAGTAACGACGGCCAGCATCACTTTCTCTGTTGACATCGTCTATCAGGTTGGTGGTAGTGGTGTAGATTTGCTTATTGATGCGCGCCAGCTCCTGATTCAAACCAGTGGTTTCATTATAGCCGATTTGTCCATCTATATCCGCCAGCTTGTCTAGCAGATTCAGGTATTGTTCTATATCTGCCGTAAAGGCTGAACTACTCCCGGCTTTGGCACTATTTGCAGCCTCTCTGATTAAATCAAGGTAGGCAGGGTCTTTTCTTAACAAGTAGTCCTTCTCATGCCTTCTGATTTTCAAAACATTTACCTGAGCACGAAGTGCAGTATAATTGGTCTCCAATCGATGCATGATGATACGCATCTCACCAATCACACCATAATCTTTAAACCCTTTTTCCTTCTTGAGCTGACTCAGTTGACTAAATTTCTCTTTGTAACGGCCATGCAGCTGAATGAGCTGATCCAGCCCTTTTATCAGGCCGAAACTCTCAGACAATCTCTGGTCTTTAATTATTTTAATCAAACCCAGGTTGTCATCTAATTTCCCTGTAAACTGGCTTAGGTAAGTAGAATTGTCATTCTTGTAGAACTCTTCCTGATTGACATCCCATAATAGCATGTTTTTCTCAGCCTCTCTGAGCTTTACAATGTTGACTTGTACATCTTTCAACTGTAGGCTTGTTTGGATGATCTGTTGGATGACTCCAAATGACCTAAAAATTGAAAAACATATTGCCAGCAGCAGAACAACTACCAAGCTGGTATACAATGTCAACTTCCGATTTATAGTCAATTTCATATCGTGTTATTCCTCGTAGATTGTGGTTTTAACTTTTTTAGATTCGTTGTTTATTTTTCTGTGTCTTCTAATTCTCCTTCGTTTGCATCTTGCATGAAGTGCACCTCTTCCAGTGAGAATACTGCATTGAGGTTGACCAACATGATAAAATCTTCTTCTTTGCGTATCATTCCTCTGATGAATTCCAGTGGATACTTTGCTTCTATACTAGGTGACGGCTGAACGGTGGCCCGGTCTACTTCCAGCACTTCCAGCACGGAGTCAACAAGTGCACCAATGTGCATGACTTCATCTTCCACAGCCAGTTCCAGCACGATGATACAGGTATCGATGGTAAAGTCTACCGCTTCCAGTTCAAACTTCACTTTGGTATCTATCAGCGGGAGCACTTTTCCCCTAAGGTTGATAATTCCTGACATGTAAGGGGGAGCCAGTGGTACCTTGGTGATGTTAGGTACTTCCAGAATCTCGATTACCTGCTTTACGTCTATGGCAAATTTCTCGTCGTCCAACGTAAATGAGAGGTAGGAATCAAACTCTTTTACTTCCTCTGCTTCTTTTTGTCTGAATAAATTCATGCTCATTAAAATAATTAATCGCCTTAATGATGACTCTTTAATAAATTGCTTCCAATGCTTCTTCTGTTGTTTCCGGTGCAGTCACCTGGCCGGTCTTTTCTACAACTTCCCCATCAATTTTGAAAAATGAAATGGCTTCCGCCAAATTCTGCGCCTGCTGATAGAGCGTGATGGCATCATCAGATACGCCATCTGCTACCTTTGCATTGTTTTGCACAGTCATGTTCAAATTTTGGATCGCCGAGTTGACCTGCATGGCACCAGTACTTTGCTCAATAGTCGCTCCGGTGATAGCCCGGACCAGCGTAGCATTTTTCTGGATCATTGGTACTACCGAGTTCAACAATTCTCCAGACTTAATCGCCTGATCAACACCTTGCGTTGAAACTTCGTCAATTTCCGTTGCTGCTGCCTGACTTCTTTCTGCCAGTTTTCTAATTTCAGCCGCTACCACCGCAAACCCTCTTCCGTTTTCTCCAGCCCGGGCAGCCTCTACTGCAGCATTCAAGGCCAGCAGATTGGTCTGTCGTGCTATTTCACCGATGATAGATATCTTATCGGTGATGATTTTCATTGCCATTACGGTCTGGTCCACAGCTTCTTTTCCTTCGGTCACACTCTCAGCAGAACTGACAGCCAGTTTCTCTGTTTCCTTGGCGTTGTTACGGGTCATTTCAATGTTGGCAGACATTTCTTCCATAGAAGCGGACACTTCTTCCGCTGCACTCGCTTGCTTATTGGAAGCTAACGAGAGATTTTCAGAAGCATTCTTAAGCTGGCCGCTCCTGTTATTCAAAGTAGACGATGTCATGGCCGCTACTGCAATAACGGGGTTCAACCTACTCAAGGCATTTTTCAATGCTTTGATCGCCGTAGCAAACTCATTATTACCAAAAACTTCCTGCAATTTAGTATTGAGCCTGCCATCTGAAATCTCTATCAGGGTATCATTGAGAATCTTCATGCTCTCCCTCATATACTTGGTCACCAACGTTACAATTGTGAAGGCAATCAAAAGAACAGCCAAAGCACTAAAGATGGCAACCATCTTAGAAAAGGACACTTTATCGGCTACAGCTGCTGCCCTGCTCACCATCAGCGTTTCCTGGTTTTGGGAGAATTCCTCCAGCATTCCTTCTATTTTTTGTACCTGTTTTTTTCCTCCATCTGCAAAGGCCACCTGATTTATGGCAGCCAATGAAGCACCTGCCCCTAAGGCTTTTCTGTTGACAATGGCCTTTTTGGCGTAATCATCGATCCATAACCGCCCGGCATTTTTAATATTTTGTAGTTTGGCAGATTCTTCTGCGCTTTCGCTTACCAGTAGCAGAGTAGCGTCTAATAGCTCAACAAACATTGTCTCCCCTGTCTCGAAATTGTTCAAATCTGCCTCATTTCCTGAAATCATATAGGAGAAAATCGCCTTTTCCTGTTGATTCAGGCTATTGACGATCGCATTGCTATTGCCAATTACTTCATGGGTTTTCTCTACCCAGGAGGCAGTCATACGCTGATCTTCCGTACTTTTATAAAGCAGGAAGATGGAAAAGAGCATCACCAGTACTGCCACAGAAGTACCGCCAAACATGTTGGCATTGATGCTCATGTTTCTCATAAAGTTCATCATAGCTTAATCTTTAATTTCTGTTTTGCGTGTTTGCATTTGTCCATGTCAAGATGCCAGCGTCCTGGATTTCAGTTCTTTCTGTTCAATAATCTTGTAGGCATCCAACACCAATGCCATGGTTCCATCCCCCAGGATTGTGGCCCCGGAAATGAACTCCTGCTTTTTGAAAAACCGACCTACAGGCTTCAAAACCGCCTGGTATTCTCCCTCAATAGAATCAACAGCGACAGCCAGTTTAGCACCTCTGTTTTTCACAATGACTACGTTGATGAAGTCCCTTTCTTCATCTGCACTCAAGCGAAATTCTTTTCTTAAATCAACAAAAGGCAATTGTTCATTTTCTATGGTAGCCAGTTGATTGAACTCATTGACCACTTCAGACCTGGAAACGCCATGGCAGCGCTCTACTTCCATCAGTGGGATGACAAATGATGTATCTGATACTTTCACCAATAAACCATCAATCACTGATAGCGTTAGCGGTAATCCTAGTGTAATCGCCGTGCCCTGATCGATCTCGGACTCTACTACTATCTCACCGCGCATGTCGTGAATGTTTCGCTTCACCACATCCATTCCAACACCTCTCCCGGAGATGTCAGTCACATTCTTGGCCATCGTAAAACCTGCAGTAAAGATGAGGTCAAAGATTTCTTTGCGACTCAGCGACTCATTTTTTCCCACCAGGCCGTTTTCGACTGCTTTTTTAAATATTTTATCAGGATCAATGCCCTTTCCATCATCCTGTATTTGAATATAAACTTTGGCGCCTGAATAATAAGACCTGATGAGGATTTGACCTTTCGGCGGTTTGCCTTTGGCGATGCGCTCTTCGCGGGATTCTATTCCATGATCCAAACTATTCCTGATCAAGTGCAGCAATGGATCACTGACGTTTTCAATGATGCGTTTGTCCAGCTCTGTATCTCCCCCATCGGTGGTGAACTCTACTTCCTTTCCAAGCTGGTCTGACAAGTCTCTCGTAACTCTTTGAAATCTATTGAAAAGATTGTTGATGGGGACCAACGTCATCCCAAAAGCGGTGTCCCGAAGTTGTCTGGTTAATTTCTCAATATTCTCTGTAATAGACTGAAGACCAGACACTTCCTCACTTTCTGTAAAAAGTGACAGGGATGCTTGTGTCGTCACCAACTCGCTGACCAGGTTCATGAGCTCGTCCAGTTTCTTGGCAGGAACCCTGACTGTCTGAGTTGCTTTTACCTTCTTGAAGACACGTTTATCTCCCCCTTTCTCATCTGCCTTTGCCTCATCAGGCGACTCGATTTTAGGCAATCTTCCAGAGCCTATTTTTATGTTTTGAGTACCTTCATAAGCTTCATCGACAAACTTTCTGGCTGTTGAAAGCTCAAATGTTTCAAATTGGAAATCATTCTCCGGCAACATAGCCGATAGCTTTCTGTCAGACAACAAGTCTGATGGGTGGAGCTCTTCAATGTCTATCTGCGCGTCATCGTGTACAAATATGAAAACATCTCTGATTGGCTCTACTCCCGGCTCTTTGGTCAACAAAATGTGCCATCCTACATAGGAATTCTCTGGATTAAACCCCTCATTTTCAACTACTTTATCAAAGTAAGGATATACCCTCGTTTTACCCAGATCCGACAGCTCATCGATGAGTAACAAAGGGTTGGTACCGTTTTGTAAGATCCTGGTGTTGGGCTTGAAATGAATATGGTAGGTGGTCTTCTCTTCATTGGCCACTTCCGCTACAGTAATCGGATTTTCTTCAATGGTTTGTAGCAGATTCAACACATCCTGAGTGAGTGTTTGGTGGTTGCTTGCGTTTTCTTCGTCTTTCAATTCGGGATCAAGCACAATTTTCTTGAGGTGATCCAGTGAAGTTAATGTAGTATCGATGATTTGCTTACTCAGCAATGCTGTTCCTGACCGAACCTGATCATAAACTGTTTCAAGGTTGTGTACAAAATCAGCAACATTGACAGAACCGAACATCCCACTACTCCCTTTGAGGGTGTGCATGGACCTAAAGACATCTGCCACCAGCACTTCTGAGTCTTCAGGAGTTTTCTCTAAAAGCAGCAAAGAACTCTCCATTTTTTTGAAAAGATCTTCGGCTTCTTCCAGGTATATATCTCTTAGGTTCGACATCAACGAATTATTTTATGTACTATCTTCAATAGTTTGGTTTCTTCAAAAGGCTTGACCATCCAGCCGGTAACTCCTGCTTTTTTAGCCTCCAGTTTTTTCTCCATGTGCGATTCTGTGGTCAACATCAAAATGGGCGTAAAACGATACTTTTCATCATTGCGGATTTCATTGATAAATCCAAACCCATCCATTACTGGCATAAACAGGTCTGTGATGATGAGTGATACCAGGTGATCCATTTCTGCCAGCGTATCCAGTGCATCTTTACCGTTGATGCTCTTGTACACATTGTAATCGGCACTTTCAAGGATCTTCCCAACCAGTTCCCTGATACTTTCTGAATCGTCTACTATGAGTATCGATTTTTTCATCTTAAACATTTTTCGTTTTGAGGATCAACTTCTCAAACCCTGATTGCGTAATAATCTTCTTCAAATCATCTGTAAGCTGAGCGTCTACCGTAACTACCTTGTCTTGTTTTGCAAAAAATGTCTTTAGGTGATATAAAGACTGTATAAATGAAAGATCAACGGATTCAATTTTGTTCAGGTAAAAATCAACATAATCGTAATTTTCAAAAACAGGCTTGATATGATCCAGGAAAAAATTGGCTGCATTGATAGTCAGCGTGCCTTCTATGTCTACCCTGGTCTTACGAATAGTTTTTCTGCGGGACGGTTTTACCCATACCGTCAAACCCTTCTCATCAATTAATGGAGTTTGTTTTGTTTTTTCTTTTTGCACGACCTTAAGGGATTCTAAAAAACAATAATTTTCTACAATGAAATTTCAACTTTCTTCCGAGCGCATTTCAACGTGCGGCAATATAAGGAGAAGTGCAGAATAAGAACATGACATTTCGATTAACACAGCAAAATAGCGGTTTAAACTGAATGATCATGTGATAAGTAAGACCCGGCTGACGGTGGTCTCAACACCTCTCACGAAGCTCCTTTTCAGCCCCTTCGACAGCTAACGGTATGACTTTCAGAGACATCCCTTCGCCCAATACCCGAAGGCAAAGCAGCCCTTGTAAAAAAAGAAATTTCAGCGCTTTTTGCGGGCATTAATACCAAAGCGATATAACACCGGAAATTGACCATTTTCAATAAAAAAATATTAATTTTTCACTTATGGCTTAACTATTTAGTATATTGATTGTTAATAAGTTATAGGATTAAACATAAAGATTAGATATGATTGACGCTAAAGTAAAAGCCCCCCCGGCCAACATGAAACAAATGATGTCTCAAATGGTCGTATCCAAGTGTTTAGGTATTGCTGCAGAATTGGGTATTGCAGACATAGTGGCACACCATGCAAGGTCTGTCGCATCCATCAGTGAAGAACTAAATCTCAATGGTGATGCCTTGTACAGATTACTAAGGTTACTGACAAGCCACGGAATATTCACAATTGATGAAAACCAGATGGTTTCTAATTCTGATATTTCTGACTTTCTGAGGGAAGATATTGCTGGATCTCAACGCAACTTTGCCCGCACGATGGGAAGCAGCTGGATGTGGCAGATATTTAACCACCTCGATCATTCACTTAAAACAGGGAACTCTGGTTTTGAAATCGCTTTTGATGATGCCCCAAACCTTTATCAGTACTTCCAGACAGTGAGCCCAAAAGATGGTCAGGTATTTGGGAAAGCAATGTCCGGGTTTTCATATGCCATGGACAAACCTTTGATTGATGCTTATGATTTTTCAGATGTGCAACATGTGGTAGACCTGGGTGGTTCCGAAGGTAAATTATTGAAGTATCTCAAGTCGGTATATCCAAATGTAGATGCGACACTTTTCGACCTTCCACACATGATTAATAACGCCAGGAATGCAGACCCGGAAGGGGTGCTGAACATGGTTCCTGGTGATTTCTTCAATAAAGTAGAGCCTTCAGCAGATTGCTACATCATTAAATACATATTGCATAACTGGAAGGACGAAGCTTGTTTGAAAATCTTGGAAAATTGTCGCAAATCCATCAAAGAAAACGGCAGAGTACTGATCATGGATATCCTGATCAAAGAAGACCAACCTCAAATCGCTGAGAAATCGATGGACATGCTCATGCTGATGGTATTTGGCGCAAAAGAAAGAACCCGGGAAGAATTTGAGTCATTATTGACGAAGACTAATTTTAAAATCAATAGAATTATTCCTACAAAAACCCCGTTAAGCATCATTGAAGCGCTACCGATGTAGTATTTTAAGAAATAATAATCCAAAAAAAGGTTGCCGATCTTATACTCGACAACCTTTTTTAGTTTAGAATATTTATGTGATCACAGTGCAAATAATTCCGTAGACAAGTACGTGAAATTCAGCGAGTGTGATCAAGCATGTGGAATACCCGTGAAGTTTTCTATGAAATCCTTTGCGGCTGCAGAAGAGGTAAGGATTCTGTCAACGGTGGCCAACTGCATTTGCGTATCAAAATGATCCTGATGAGGATCAATGTACAGGGTTTTGGTCATCCAGTTGGAAAACCTGACCACCTTCCAAATACGTTCCAGTGCACGCTCCTGATACTCCTGCAGGTGTTCTTCCCTCCCACTCTCAAGATATTGGATGAGACATGCAGCCATGGTACTCACATCTGCGATGGCGCAGTTCATTCCTTTGGCTCCGGTAGGTGGCACTATGTGTGCCGCATCGCCTGCGATGAGTAATTGGCCATGTCGTAGTTTTGAACAGACAAAACTACGCAACGGGACCAGATTGACTTCTTTCACTGTACCGGTAAAGTAATTGACACCCATCCGCTTCATGATCGCACGCCTGATTTTTCCTTCGCGCCAGTCGCTCAATTGGGCGTCTTCCGGGCATTGGAGGTAAAATTTGGTCAGGTTTGTACCTCTCATACTTTGTACTGCAAACCCGTCGTCATGGTGGGCAAAAATGATGTTATTTTCCAGTGGCGGCATCTCCATGAGCACGCCTAAAAGTGAATAGGGGTAGATTTTTTCCAATTCGTAAGCTGCGATCCCGGGAATTGACTTCCTGCTGATGCCGTGGTAGCCATCACAACCAATCACCAACTCGCATTTCAACACTTTGCGCTGATCGCCTTTCATAAAATGGATGACCGGGCGATCTTCCAGATTTCCAAGAAAAACAACTTTGGCATTAAAATCCACCTTGATTCCGTCATTGTCTCCATGATCCAGCAGGTCATTGATGAGGCTTTGCTGGCTGTAGGCCACAACGGTACTTCCCGCATTATGAGATTGAATGTCAAGGTATTTCCTACTGCCATTGTATTGAAAGGACACTCCCTGGTGACGAACTCCATGCTCACTCAGCCTGGTCCCCACTCCCGCCGAAAGTATCGCCTCTACACTGGTTTGTTCAAAAATCCCGGCTCTGTTGCGTCCTCTTACATATTGCTCAGACTGCGCCTCCAGTACGGTGCAATCAATGCCGGCATTGTGAAGCAATCGGGCAAGGAACAGGCCTGCAGGGCCTGCTCCAAGGATTGCTATTCGCGTAAAATAGTTTTCTGGATTAGTTCCCATCCTTATTTGATTGCTACCGCGGCACTGGAAGGACCGGCCAACGGCATCACATAGGTTTCTTTAAATCCAGTATCTTTGGCCCAGGAATCAAAGTCTTGCCCCGTAAAATCGAAGCCTTCTTTAGTTTCTATCAGCATGTTGAGGGACATCAAAAGTCCAAAAACGTTCTGCCTCCTTTCATCATCAATGATGCTCTCGATCACCACAAGCGATCCTCCTTCTGGAAGCGCATCATATGCTTTCTTCATCAGCACCTTCTTATCTGCCACAGACCAGTCGTGCATGACGTTACCCATCGTGATTACGTCCGCCTGAGGCAGTGAATCTTTGAAGAAATCTCCTGCCACTGTACTGATCTTGTCAGACAAACCCAACTCCTCAATGTTGGCCTTGGCTACTGGCTGTACAGGCGGTAAATCAAAAGATGTACAGTGCATCTGTGGATTGTTCATGACCACATGAGCTGACAAATCCGCCCCTGCACCACCAACATCACAAAGTGTCTGGTATTCTGAGAAATCAAACTTATTGGCAAAAGCCATGAAATTACCGATCTGTATACCAGACATGGCTTTGGTGAAGCCTTTCAGTTTTTCCGGATCAGCGTAAAGTTCCTCGAAAATAGACTTGCCATGATGCTTCTCTTCATTCTGGGGAAGTCCCGTCTTCAGTCCTTCTTCCAGGTCATTCCAGAAAGCATATAATCTGCGATCAGACATTTCCAGGACACCTCCCATGTAGCTGGGTTTGTTCCGATCCAGAAATTTATCTACATCTTCTGCATTGGAATAAATGGCACTTTCTTTCAGGCCATCTCGTTTCAGAAACCCCAGAGCCACCAGGGAATCCAGGAAATCATAAAGCCCTCTACCGTGCAGTTCCAGCTTAGCTTTGATTGAGGCTGCAGTTCTCCCACCAAAAGCAAGTTCTGTAAACAGCCCCAGCTTCACGGCTGTTAACAAGGTTTTTGATGCCCAAAAACCCATTCCTACCTGCATGATATGCGAGGGTGTTACTTGTTTTTCTACAATCGTCTCCATATTTGTGAGTATATAGTTTTAATTCAAAAATGAATATTTCCGCTGGGCTGCATAGCGTACAGACTTGTCGATCCAAATAGGCCCTGTGATCACCGTCGCCCAGCGAAATCCGGCAACCTTAGCCGTTGCCATGTAGAATTTTGACTTTCGGTTTGGAAGAAATCCAGCCAAAACGCAACTTCTCCGGATTGGAACCGGTAAACAACCGGACTACCCACGAAATCAGGTACACAGGCAGCGAGATGAGTATCAACAGAAACTGTGCGATTGCATAGCCCAATCCATCTCCAAACTTGAAAGATTTGCTCATTGGCACCTTGTCCAAAGCTGTTTTCAAAGCCTGGGGGTTTGCGTGAGGTCCATTTTTACGGTACCAGAAAGACCAGTTGGGATAGACCCAATATTTGAAAAACATCGGCACATTGAATATAGAAGGTGCCTTTGGTTTACATCCAGTCAATTTGGCGACAGACTCCATAAAGGCCGGGTAGTCTACCAATGTATTCAAATCAGGTGTTGCAGAGTAGAACGCCCGCTCAATACGGCCTTCTTTCAGTGCTCTGTGCTCATAATCTGCCGGTAATTGTCGATCTCCGCTGATCAAAAGTGCTCCATACCTGGAGAGCATCTCTGCGCAAGCAGGAATACCACCCTGGTGTGGACGGGCCCATCCTAAAAACATCAGTTTCTGACCATATCCGGGTGCAAAGCAATGCTTAAACCACGTTCTTGGATTGAAGTCAATGTCTGCCTCCAGCCAATCAAACCTGGTTTGATAGCCAGAACAAGAGATAATGGCATCAAATTCAAAACTTTTGGATGTTTCTTCCATGGCACTCCCTTTATACATAACGGTCTCTGGAAATGTAACCGTGTGACCATCAGACTGCATCGATTTTGATACGATAATGTCGAGGTTTCCCTTGTCGGACATCGTTGCCAGTCTACTGTTCTTGGTCGCCACCATGGTCTGATCTTGCTGCCAGTAATTGTTCCGTTTGGTCACTTCACTTACCCAAAAAGACAACCTTCTTGGTAGTGATCCCACAAAACCAGTGTTCCAGATGTTAAAAAGAAGAATACGGAGGGCTGCATAACATGCCATAGACATGCTGTTTGCCAACCTGCTAATGGTTCCAAACTCCAGAAAGTCACTCACCCATTGATACTTCTCTGGTTCATCTGTGAGCATTTTATGCTCATCATAATTGTCATTATTCATGGTCACCAGAGGAAACCTGGGAGCAATGAGAAAGGGCCTTCTGGACCACACTGTGGTAGAAGCTGCTACTTCGCATACCTCTGCCGCAATGTCAGACGCGCTTTCTCCTATCCCCACTACCAGGACCTTCTTGTCCTTAAACTCTTCATTGTTGGTATATTCTGAAGAATGCATCTTCTTCCCGGCAAACCCGGGAAATGGTAGCATGTTTGGTATCTGATAAGATCCCGTTGCCACTATCAGGTTTTCTGCCTGGTAGGTGACCTCTCCTTTATCTGAGTGAGCAACGGTGACCATCCACTTATCGTCATCGCCCATTTTAGCATTCCTCACCTCGCTGTTGTAAGCGATGTGCGGTTCCAGGTCAAAGTTGTTGACATAGGCCTCCAGGTACTCACAATACTCCTTTTTAGAAGAGTATTTGATGGTTGGTTCCAAAGGAGGAAAATCGGAAAACGACATATGCATGTTAGATGTCGTCAGATACAGGTTTTCATAGACCTTCTTGTTTCCTCGCTGAAAAACCCCACCAAACGATGGAGATTTTTCAACAATCAATGCATCGTGCCCTGCTGCCAGCATCTCTTTCAAAGCGACAAGACCAGCGGGTCCCGCACCCGCTATCAAGACTTTTTTTGGGATGAAATCATCTTTCATTGATTAATTTATTTAAGGTTATCGAGTAAATAGCAGTTTTGATTCTACATGCAAACCGAGTTGTTTTTCCGCGTTAATTAGGCGATTTGCAGCAGTTCCAAAAACTACTTGAAATAATACGTACCAGTCTCAGGGGCTGTAATTGTACAAGCCACTGTCAATAAGTGTATCAATCGAGGAATCTGATAAAGGAGTGATTAGTTAGCGTTAATTAGTCCTCTCCGTACCTGATGTAATACGCCATCGGATCAAAATAATTCCAAAGCGATAAATCTCTAAAGTTGATTTTAAAAGTAAATAGACGTTGTGCAACCTACTAGTTTAATCATAACTATTTAGTAGAGAAATTGTTTGGCTAATTTTTAAATGAATAGCTTTTTCTTCTCATACCTCATCAAAAGCAGGAAAATAATTTGCAAATGCACCTATCTGGCAACCAACTGCTAACCCACTTTTTTTAGTAATAAGGGAGTTTGTCCTACATAATATCATCATATTGTCGATCTGTTTTAAACAGTTTAATTATCGTTTTCCACCAAATGACGACGTGCGGGTTGCTTAGATAAGCACTTTACGAATGATTGAATTTCTGTAGCACAATACAAGACTTCACCCGTTTATTAAGCTCCCTTGCGAACGCAACATTTCGCTATTTGGATTCGGTGTAACAGCAGAAGTGAAATAATAAAGGGGATTGTCGATATCCGAAAAGTCATAAGCGTAACCAGTATTATTCAGTAAACTTCTGTTACTTTATTTGTAAGAAATGTGAATTTTTGGAGAAACGCCAAAAAAAAGCATAAAAAAATTCCTCAATGATAACATATACCTACCTCCTTGACACCTCGGTAACCTAAACGGTTTTGTTGACAAGGTAGCAACGCATGGAGTCATCAGAAAAACAGATTGCTCCAACAGACAACCATCATCAGTTGAGCAGGCACAGTATAAACTTAACCGCAGAAATAAAACAAGATATCTGCACCTGCTCTTCCGTTTGACTGCATCCATTGAAGCAATCCAAATTGTGTTACTGAGAAAAAAGGTCTTTAAAATAATCCATACCGCATCTCTTCTACAGATGCTTTCTCAGGGTATGAATATGCTTAGTTATTCAAATTTTGTCTTCGCTTCAGTGTGACCTGCTCTTTTGACCAACAAGAGATTTCAAGAGTTTCCCCTTCCTTCATCAACTCATCAAATATTTCGGCTATAGAGGGGAACTGTTGCGCTGCGAGGTTCATTTTTTCTTTGTTCCCGGCTTTCTCATAGTATTTGTAGGCAGCGAGGTAGACAGCCCTGTCTTTCACCCTGCTCTGTCCTTTCTTACAATTTTCAAAGCTCCCCAGCCACAGGTCGCCGATCAGCTCATACGGTGATGTCTCTCCTGGCTTGTGCTTGAGCGACTGCAGCGCCCGTGACCTTGCAGTTGCCAATCTTCCCTGGCGCTGGTGTAGTCTCGCAATTCGCATATTGACTTGAAACAGGTCTTCGGGATCACTGGTCAAAGTAAGTGCCTGTTCGTAGTTGCTGATGGCCTCTCCAAAATTACCCTGCTTCTCATATTTCCCTCCCAGTACCTTATACAATGCATAGGATGGTGCTTCAGCCAGAAGCCGCTCCATGACACTGACAAAATACTGTTCTTCAGTACATTCATATTGGTAGCTCATCTGCACAATACGACGAGCCAGCAACGTATCTACCGGCTGGTGCTCAAGCTTGGGCACCAGCCAGTCTCTCACCACTCCGCAATCAAAGTCAATTGTTTTTTGCAGCAAGGCAAACAACTTCGTCTCGGTGCCCTCTGTGCTACTTTCATTCTTTTCAAAATAGCCCAGCATCTGATCAAACCTTACCAAAACTTCCTGGTCATCAGCAATTTGCTGATGTTTCCTGCTTCTACGCAGGAGGTCAGTGTAGGCCATAAAGAGCCCTTCATGGATGTTGGGGCTGTTATGGATGAAGGCAGAATCAAGGATGGTGATGGCGTGTAGCAGTTGATCAGGTCGGTTTTTCAGTAACCTGTATGCCGCATAGGCTTTGCGTTTTGACACCGATGCTTTCTTGCCAAAGTACTGCACGCGCGTGTCGTACAGGTCCAGTAAGCGTTGATGCAGCTGGTGTTTTGTTGTGGGGTCTTCGGTATGGTTTGAGAGGCTGTCGTATAGTTTCACGCCATTGATGTAAATAGAGACGTTTAAGTCCGGCGCATTGGTAAGCAACCAGTCCAGGTGTTCCCTGGCTTGTTCAAAATCTCCACTTTTCATCATATCCGGATAAATACTGGCACGTCTCCGTGCCTGCGCTGAATCTTCCGGCCAGTTCCACTGCTGCTGTGCCTGGGACAGATTGACAATGAGCAGTAGCATGACGATGATGTTTACATTTACTTTGGTCATATTTTTCATGTTTAGCGTTGAGACTTAAAATTTTTATTGATTGATACTTTGTGATCAAAAATGATAGTTTTCTATTTGCTGTTGTTTGGGAGACCGCTGGAATTCGGACAGATGGTTTTGCAGCTTTACAGACAGACGTGTATTTCCAGTAGCGCCCAGGTGTACATGAGATTCATGACAGTGTAAAAAATGAGATGGTATTGCTGTAGACAAGTGCTTGTTGTGATGACAGTGGGGTTGTTGAAGGAGATAATTGATGATGGCTTGGTAGTGATCAGAAAACAGACGGTTTAGTATCTGATCAAATAGTTCCCAGACGGTTGTTTGGGATACAGAAAGGCTGCAATAAAATCTTAATTGCTGTTTCATATTAAGAGCACCTATTTTGTTTGTCCTCATGGAATTTCTTTAAAATTTTCTCCCACCAAACTAACCGATGCCCCAATATTTTTAGGCTTCACTTCCTTGTAAAACCCTTGTAAAACTATTTACAAAGGTTTTTAACAGGTTTTTGATTATAATAGCTATAATGATTGAAGTAGACCGACAATACTTTGAAAAACTAAAGTCCGAGCTAAGCAACCAACTTCGGAGCAGCCACCCTACTATCCCTACTGACATCAGTCAATGGAAGAGTAAGGAGATTGCGGTCTTTCAGGAGGACCTGCTCACGAGGGTCAACGGACGCATCAGTGAAAAGTGGTTCTACACCCACATCAAATCTGATCACAAGACACTGCCGCGCATTGATATCCTGGATTTACTGAGCCAATATGTCGGGGCTGAGAACTGGGTAAGTTTCCAGGCATCGCGCGGAGATGAAGTGGATGATGAAGGGTATCAACTATACATTGGACAAGGCAGTGCAGTCATGCTGGTACTGCTGCTGTTTTTCTTTTACCAGGATGTACCGCGGTATGGCTTTGAATTCTGCTTCATTGATACTTACAGCAAATTGGCTGTTACTGATCAGTCCATGGACATCATACTACTGGACAATGAGCAATCACCGAGGGTTTTGAAAGCCAATGAGGCAGGTTGTTTGTCACTACAGTCGGCCGCGCCTGAGATCAAGTTCATCATCAGGTCGCCGTACTACGCACGCGATACGGTATTCAGGAGATACAATGCACGCTATGCCCACGAATCCATTGAGCTACAGCCGAATGATTATGCCAGGATCATTCACCTCTTCTCCAATGGGAACGTAGCTGAGTGGAGAGACCGCAAGCGTGATCTGGAAACCATGTTTCATGACAATGCAAAAATTTATCAGGTGTTTGGTCACAGCAACAGAGCACTCGCCATTTTCAACAAAGATGAATTTATCCGCAAACTAATTTTACCGACTGGCACATTGAGAAATCTGGAGATTCTCGAAACTGTTTACGAGGGAGATCAAATTTCCCTGCTAAGATTTAAAAAAGGACAAGATGAGAAATAAAATCTATTGCATATTGATACTGCTGGCGTCCTGTGCCACTGTCAATCAGTCAGACAAGGATTTAGTCAAGCAAGAAACTTCATCGCAGGAGCAAAATGGAGAATATGAGTTTACCAAATCAAAACTGACCAAAGAGTCACTGAAAAGTTTTGAGCCGGTTGCCATAGAACAGTTCAATGAGCTTTTTGAGCAAATGAAAATTGCCACACATCCAAAATACGACGACAGCTTCAAACAAGAGGCGGTCAAGGCCATTTTGAGTTCATTGGTTTCCAAAACCACTCCCAACATCGAAAAAACAATCACGGATCGCAATGTTTGGACTTATCTCAATGAATACACGGAGAACAGCTTACACAATGAAGGGCTCAACAAGGTATATTTCACAGATCCATTCCGACTCACCCGCGAGGACGTGTATGAAGGCACCATTTCTTTCGAGCTTGCAAAAAGCAATTCCATCAAGACCATCAACACTTACCTCATCAAAGTGGTGAAGTCATTTGGCACCGAGCAGGAAGAAGTCTGGGAAGTAAAGTTTGATTTGTTTAGATGGTAGGTTTAGACATTAGACGCTAGTCCTTAGACAGACGGGGTCGCCTAGACCGGGTCCAATGCTTGTGACTTAAGGATTTCTTTATGATCATGATCAATATGGCTGATTTGATTCTAGCCG
>ERZ1740068.223-NODE-223-length-32999-cov-26.909210_pt1 | contig 32999 bp, 25 predicted proteins | sample MGYA00581735_ERZ1740068 | MGnify/ENA primary metagenome ERZ1740068 (study PRJEB43018, sample SAMN04849740) | marine metagenome | isolation source: floating plastic debris | place: Pacific Ocean | collected 2008-08-30 | study: EMG produced TPA metagenomics...
CACGAGAACTTCGAGTTCCCCGAGGAAGTTCTTCCTCGCGGTAACGCGCTCTAATCTCCGCCTATTTTTGCCGTTTCGTTGTGGCAGTGGTTTGTTTCGGCAGGCACTTGCCACGGCGAGCGCAGGAACTTCGATTTCGAGTGCTCGCACCGCGAGCGCTCAAAGCGGTTTTCAGTTAACGTATATCGTGTCTGAATTCTGCTCTTTCATTAAGATCTCTTCGATCGAAAAGCTTCTACATTAACGATGGAGGTTTGCCCCCGTGGAAACGCCCTTTAATGGTGCGGTTGTCGGTGCGGGTCGCGACCAAGAATCTACCGGCTTTGCCTGGTGGTCTGGTAACGCTCGCCTGATTAACCTGTCTGGTAAGCTGCTGGGCGCTCACGTCGCTCACGCAGGTCTGATCGTCTTCTGGGCAGGCGCAATGTGCCTGTTTGAAGTCGCTCACTTCGTTCCCGAAAAGCCCATGTACGAGCAGGGTCTGATCCTGATTCCGCACATGGCATCCCAAGGCTGGGGCATCGGCCCCGGCGGTGAAGTCATCAACACCTATCCGTACTTCGTGATTGGTGTGCTTCACCTGATCTCTTCGGCAGTTCTCGGTTTCGGTGGTATCTACCACGCCGTCCGCGGCCCCGAGCGCCTCGAAGAGTACTCGTCTTTCTTCGGCTACGACTGGAAAGACAAGAACCAGATGACCAACATCATCGGCTTCCACCTCATCCTTCTGGGTGGTGGTGCGCTGCTGCTGGTTCTGAAAGCAATGTTCTTCGGCGGTGTCTATGACACTTGGGCTCCGGGCGGCGGTGATGTTCGCCTCATCAGCAACCCGACGCTGAACCCGGCGATCATTTTCGGCTACCTGTTCAAAGCTCCCTTCGGTGGTGAAGGCTGGCTTTGTGGCGTTGACAACATGGAAGACGTCATCGGCGGCCACATTTGGGTCGGACTCCTCTGCATCGGCGGCGGCATCTGGCACATCCTTACCAAACCGTTTGGTTGGGCGCGCCGTGCTTTTGTCTGGAACGGTGAAGCTTATCTGTCGTACAGCGTTGGTGCGCTGTCGCTGATGGCCTTCATCTGCTCGGCATTCATCTGGTTCAACAACACCGTTTACCCCAGTGAGTTCTACGGCCCGACGAACGCGGAAGCATCGCAGGCTCAGTCCTTCGTGTTCCTGGCTCGCGACCAAAAACTCGGTGCGAACATCGGTTCGGCGCAAGGCCCGACCGGTCTGGGTAAATACCTGATGCGCTCGCCGACTGGTGAGATCATCTTTGGTGGTGAGACCATGCGTTTCTGGGACTTCCGCGGTCCTTGGCTGGAGCCCCTGCGTGGCCCCAACGGTCTCGACCTCAGCAAACTGAAAAATGACATCCAACCGTGGCAAATTCGTCGTGCTTCTGAGTACATGACGCACGCGCCGAACGGTTCGATCAACTCGGTGGGTGGCATCATCACCGAGCCGAACTCGGGCTTTAACTACGTTAACCCCCGTGCTTGGCTGGCTGGTTTCCACTTCATCATGGCCTTTTTCTTCCTGGTAGGTCACCTCTGGCACGCTGGTCGCGCTCGCGCTGCGGCTGGTGGCTTCGAGAAAGGTATCGATCGTAAGACCGAGCCGGTTCTCGATATGACTCCGCTTGACTAAGCGTGTTGCTAACGCGACTTGTCTTTATGGATTGAGTTGCATGTAATACGTTCAGACGAAGCCCCTGCATTTTGCGGGGGCTTTTTTTGTTTGCTGTTTTTGGAATTCAGGACGCGGCGCGCGGTTTTTGAGCCCAGCTTTGAGTCCTGTCGAGCTGTTCTGGTAGCCTAGTGACAGTTTTGACGATCCCCCAGCGCGGTTTAAATAAAAGCGCCTGTGGGGCATCGCTTGGCAAGGTCGTTATTCAAGCAAGGACTCGGGAATGGTACTGACGAACGAAATTGACGCGACTCAACCTACGGTTTCTCCGTCAGACTTCGATCTCCAGGCTTTTCTCCGTGCTGGCAAAGCCGAGGTAGAAGCCGCGCTCGATCGCTCGCTGCCGATGGCTTACCCCGAAAAGATTTACGAGTCGATGCGCTACTCGCTGCTGGCGGGCGGCAAGCGACTGCGACCGCTGCTGTGTCTGGCGACCTGCGAGATGATGGGCGGCACGCGCGAGGCGGCGATGCCGACGGCCTGCGCGCTGGAGATGGTGCATACAATGTCGCTGATCCACGATGACCTTCCGGCGATGGACGACGACGACTACCGGCGCGGTCGGCTGACGAACCACAAGGTGTATGGTGACGACGTGGCGATTCTGGCCGGTGACGGCCTGTTGGCCTACGCTTTCGAGTACATCGCCAAGGAAACCCAGGGCGTATCTGCCGATCGTCTGCTCGATGTTGTCCAGTGCCTCGGCCATGCTGTCGGCGCGGCGGGTTTGGTCGGCGGGCAAATCGTCGATCTCGAGAGCGAGGGTAAGACCGATGTGCCGATCGAGACGCTGAACTTTATTCACAACCACAAGACGGCGGCGCTGCTGGAGGCTTGTGTAGTGTCCGGCGGCACACTCGCCGGGGCGAGCGACGACGACGCGGCGCGCTTGACTCGCTATGCCCGCAACATCGGTCTCGCGTTCCAGATTATCGACGACATTCTCGATATCACGGCGTCGTCGGAAGAGCTGGGCAAGACGGCGGGCAAAGACGTGGCCGCGCAGAAAACGACTTACCCGAGCCTGCTGGGCTTGGAGGAGTCGAAGCGTCGCGCGACGGCGCTGATCGAGGAAGCCAAAGCCGAGCTAGAACCTTATGGCCAGAGGGCTGACTCTCTCAAGGCGATCGCGGACTTCATCGGTAGTCGCAATCACTAGGCGCACCGAGCGCTCGTCGCATGGCTGCCGATGCTTATCGGTCTACGGAGAATAGGACAGAATGCAAGAGTTCGCGCTGTTTTTTGGCAACAAACCGCTGACGATCGCCCTGACGGCCTGCTTTATCGCGCAACTGTCGAAGTTATTAGTGAGCCTGCTCCAGCATGGGCAGCTCGACTTGCGCGTTTTAGTCGGCTCGGGCGGGATGCCCAGCTCCCACTCGGCGCTGGTGACGGCGCTGGCCGTGGCGATCGGGCGGACAGAAGGCTGGCAGAGTTCGGCGTTCGCGATCGCGACGACCTTTGCATTTATCGTTATGTACGATGCGGCGGGCGTCCGTCAGGCGGCGGGCAAGCAGGCGAAAGTCCTCAACCAGATTGTTGACGAGCTGTTTCAGGAAAATCCGCAGCTCAACGAAGAAAAGCTCAAAGAGCTGCTCGGTCATACGCCGTTTCAGGTGATCGTCGGTGCAATTCTAGGCGGTGCGGTGGCCTGCATCGCCGGACTCTCCTAACGGGCGCTACAGCCAGTCCGGGCGATCGTCTTCTAGCAGCCACGACAGCAGCAGCACGAGCATCGCTCCACCGACCCACAGCGGAATGTCGATGTTCGCTAGTAGATCGATGGGAATCTCGATCGCAAAGCGATGCACGATGATGTTAATCAAGGCGATGACGAACAGAAGGAAAATCGCCACGGTCGTGATGCCGCACTAGACGGAAGAGAGGGGCGTTTGCGTGGAGTCGGCGGATGCGGTTGGTGTCGCGGAGATGCCGAGTAGCCGATTTAGCTTACCGCTCTGGAAACCTTCGAGATCCAGCGTTACGAATGCGAAGCCCAGATTCTGGAACTGGGCGACTAGGGCGGGCAGGTCGGTGTTGTTGACAAAGTTAGCGATATTCTCGGCGGGGAGCTCGATACGGGCGGTATCGCCCTGCGATCGCACGCGCAAATCTTTCCAGCCGAGGCGACGTACGTAGACTTCGGCGCGACCGACGCGCTGGAGCTTTTCAAGGGTGATTTCTTCTCCGTAGGGGAAGCGCGATGACAGGCAGGGCTGTGACGGCTTGTCCCACCAGGGCAGGCCCAGGGCGCGCGACAGCTCGCGGATTTCGGCTTTGGTGATGCCCACTTCGGCTAGGGGCGATCGCGCGCCGCGCTCTTTGGCGGCTTGGATGCCGGGGCGGTAGTCGCTGAGGTCGTCGGCGTTGACGCCATCGATCGCGTAGTCGAAGCCGCGATCGCGCGCCAGCGGAATCAGCGTGTCGTGCAGCTCGCTTTTACAGAAATAGCAGCGGTTGACCGGGTTCGAGGCGTAGTTGGGGTTGTCTAGCTCGTGGGTTTTAACTTCGTCGTGACGGATGCCGATCGTTGCGGCCTGGATGCGGGCGTCTTCGAGATCTTCGGGCAGCAGCGACGGCGAAATCGCCGTGATCGCCAGAGCGCGATCGCCAAATACGTCGTAGGCCACCTTTGCGATCAGGGTGCTGTCGATACCGCCGGAGTAGGCGACGGGAACGGGGCCGATCTCGGTCAGGAGTGCCTTGAGCCGATCGAGTTTGGCGGCAGTTGCAAGGGAAAGGTCAGTCGAGGCAGTCATGGTGGCGAGCGGTTAGTCGTCTGGATCGTCGAGGCGCGAGTACTCGAGTATAACGAGATTGTTACAGCGCGATCGATGACCCCAAACAACGCAAAACGCAGGAGCCTCCTGGCGGTAAGCCCCTGCGCTGCGGGAAATGTTCTGCCGTGCGAACCCGATCGAGCGGTTAACCGAGCCCGCTCCGCATATCCTACTGACCGAGGTCGCGGCGGAGCTGCTCGAGTTCGGCATCCACGTCGGCGTTGGGAGATGCCGCGGCATCGCCCTGGGGCAAAGCCGCCTGGCTGGTGCTGCCACCGGAGAGCTGGGCTTTCATTGCGGCCAGCTCGTCTTCGACATCGCTGCCGGATTCGAGCATTGCAAACTGGCTCTCCAGGTCGGAACCGGCCAGCTCGCCAGCGGCCTGGGAGCGCGCTTCGGCTTCGAGAACTTTCTCTTCCATGCGCTCGAAGGCGGCCATGCTGCTGCTGGTGTTCATCGAACTGACCGAGCTTTGCAGCTGCTCTTGAGCTTTGGCGGCTTGGATGCGCGCCTTGAGCATGTTTTTCTTGGTCTTCGCTTCGGAGATCTTGCTCTCGAGCTGGATCAGGCTGCGCTTGAGCGTATCGACTTGGGCGAGCTGCGGGTCGAGCTGGGCTTTAATCGTCGCGGCGGTGTCGGAGAAGCTTTTCTTGCGGCTCAGGGCTTCGCGGGCGAGGCTTTCGTCACCTTTCTGAAGGGCGAGCTGGGCGCGGCTCTGCCAGTTGTTGGCTTGGTTTTGCGCCTGGTCGTATTGCTGTTGCGTTCTCTTCTGGGTTGCGATGGCTTTGGCGACGGCTTGGCGCAGCTGCACCAAGTCTTCGCTCATGTCGATGATGGCCTGTTCGAGAATCTTTTCGGGGTCTTCAGCTTTGGAGACGATGTCGTTGACGTTAGAGCGCACGACACGGCTAATGCGATCGAATAGTCCCATAACTGTGTTTTCCTTCCTGGGTTTGAAACTGCAACAGACTCGCGTAACTACCAGTGTAACCACTGGGTGAGGCGTCAGGTGAAGATTCTTGTGGTGGCGATCGCCGAACGGTAGCATTGTCGGCTTGTCGATCTGTCCCGGCCTCAATTCCAGCTCGAGCTAGACCCATCTACAAAGCGATTTGGCATGATTTCGGATTGTTACGAAATTAGTTTGGCGAGGGTTGTAGCACTGACTGTCGGGCAGGCAAATAGGGCGCGAGGAGTTTGAGAATTAAATCGGTGTGGCGATCGACGCCTTCGCGATTGAGGTGGTAGTCGGAGTCGAAAAATAGGTCGCGATCGGCGGGCATCATTTGACGCGGCTCGCCGATGAGGGGCACGTCGAGTTCGGCGTAGAACTGCTCGATCGCGGCGAAGAATGCCTGCGGATGTTCGTCGGCATAGTCATCGAACCAGAGGGCGTTCGGCCAGGTGGCGATCGGGGTGATGTCGCGATCGCGGCACCAGCGTACGAAGCGACGGATCGATCGCGCGCCGGGAGAGTCGCCGGTAAACGATTGCGCCATTAGCACCGGCAGCGGCTCGGCGTCGGCCACGTAGCCCGCCTGGATTTCGTTGCGATCGCTCGGCTCGTTATTGAGCCGATCGCCGTAGCGTCCGACTTCATTTTTGGGATCGGGGCCGTCGGTGGAGACGGGGCGATCGAGCAGCTTGCCGGTCGTACGCTTCCAGACGCGGGTAATCGGCAGTCCGAACCAGAAGCGCAGCCGGTCGAGCGCGCCGCGTCGGTTGAGGTAGCCGCGATCGTAGCGAAGCACGTAGTGGATAAAGAACTTGCTGGGGATGCCGCGATCGATGTAGTGGTTGAACTCCAGCGGCATCAGGGCGATGTCGCCGGGACGGAGCCAGTCGCGGCGGGCGCGATCGAGCAGATAGTCGATGCCGATTCCGGCGTGGATGCCGCCGTTGACGCAGGGGATGCCGGTACGTTCGACGATCGTGACGCAGCGGATGCCGTAGTGAGAATTCGAGCCGGAGACGAGGACGAGTTTCGGGGTGTCGGTGGCGATCGCGCGATCGGCGGCGGCGGTTTTGATGGCGTACATCTCGTGGAGGTAGTCTAGCGGCGGCTGTCCCCAGTCGGCTTGGTAGAGCGTGGCGGAGAGGTAGATCGCGACGCAGGCGAGAAAGCTGGAGAGCGCCGATCGCAGGTACGGGCTGCTCACGATTTAACGTTTGGTCTCGGCCATGACATAGATTTCCTCGGGCGCTTCATCGAAGTACTTGAAGAGCGCAGGACAGAGCCATCCCTCTTGACCTTCCGCCAAACGATACCAGTGGCCGCCGAACTCTTCTCGCAGCCGCGTTAGCTGCATCTGATGGTTCGGGAATGGCGACGAGGAAAATATCAGCCGAAAGCCAGATTCAGCGTCGTCGATATCGGCGGTTAAGGCTTCAATCATCGGTGGGATTCCGAAGACAAACGGCTCGCGCACCAGGTCTTTCGCTGCGTCATCGAACATCCAGGTTCCGTCGTCCAGGTACGGAAAGATAGCCATCATGGCGTTTGCCATTGTCGCTGTGCCTCAAAGTCAGGGATTTACAGATTTAACTGATGACAGCCCCTAGCCGCCAATCCAGCCGCTCGCGATCGCGAAGAACACGAACACGCCAAACGCAAACCGATACCACACGAAAACCCAGGTGCTCTGAGTTTGCAAAAAGCGAATCAACCAGGCGATCGCCAGATACGAGAACACCAGCGCCGAGATGAGCCCCGCGACCAGCGCCCACAGCGCCGCCGCCTCGATGCCGCCGACCAAATCCTTCAGCTCGAACATGCCTGCGAGGCTTATCGCGGGAATACCCAGCAGGAACGAGAAGCGGGCGGCGGTCGCGCGATCGAGCCCCAGAAAGAGACCTGCCGTCATCGTCGAGCCCGATCGCGACACACCAGGGACGATTGCCATCGCTTGTGCGAGGCCGATAAGAATGCCGTCTGTGACGCCAAGATTCTCAAAGTCGCGCGCGTGGCGGCACAGCTCCTCCGCAAAACCCAGCAGCAACCCCATCAAAATCGAGACGCTCGCGATCGTCGTCGAAGTACGGACAGTCAGCTCGTAAAAATCGTTGAAAAATAACCGAGTCGTTAGGCCGATCGCGACGATCGGAACCGTACCGATGGCGATACCCAACGCGATGCGAAAGTCTCGGGACTGCCAGTTTCGCTGGCCGATCGCTCGCGTCGCACCACCGACCACCTGCCGTAAATCGTTCCAAAAGTAGCCCAGCACCGCCGCGATACTGCCGAGCTGGATGGCGGCGCTAAACGCCGCGCCCGGGTCGCCCCAGCCCAATAGCTCTGGCACCATTTTCAAGTGCGCCGTGCTGCTGATCGGGACGAACTCCGTCAGGCCCTGCACCATGCCCAGTACTACCGCCTGAAAGATACTCGGATTCCAGATATCTGGCGCTAGTCCCTCGCTAGCGCGGGCAGGCGAGTCTAGGGCGATCGCCCAAAGCAGCGCAGCTATGCCGAGGGCGATCGCGGTAAGTTTCGGCAAGTGGCGATCGTGGTTCGGACTGGGGTGATGGGGAGGCATATTGAGAGTGGAGTGTCGCTGAGCGGTTAGCAGAGTGGAGTTTGTGGCTCGGAGGTGCAGCTCGGAAGTTCGGCAGACAGCACGAGGCCGACGGCAGAAATCGAAACGAAAAAACGCCAAAAGTTTCGCAGTGTTGCGGTATATGTCGCAACCCAAAGGCCGGTCTGACCTGCGTGATAGGCTATGCGACAGCTTAAAAGCCAATCTATAAATTCTGATTAAGGAAACGCGGGATATGACGGGCGCGAATACTCCCTACCTACTGAGAGCCGCACGGGGCGAGAAACTCGATCGCCCGCCCGTGTGGATGATGCGACAAGCCGGTCGCTACATGAAGGCGTACCGCGACCTGCGCGAGAAGTATCCCAGCTTCCGGGAACGCTCGGAAATTCCCGAAGTGGCGATCGAGATTTCGCTACAGCCCTGGCGCGCCTTCAAGCCCGACGGCGTGATCCTGTTCTCGGATATCGTCACGCCGCTGCCCGGTATCGGCATCGAGATGGATATCGCCGAAGGCAAAGGCCCGATTATCGCTAACCCGATCCGCACCCAGGCGCAGGTAGACGCTCTCTACCCGATCGAGCCGGACGAATCGACTCCCTTCATCCGTCCGATCCTCAAAGCGCTGCGCGAAGAAGTGAAGAGCGATGCGACCGTTCTCGGGTTCGTCGGCGCGCCCTGGACGTTGGCCGCCTACGCAGTCGAAGGCAAAGGCTCGAAGACCTACTCGGTCATCAAAAACATGGCCTTCTCCGACCCGGCGGTGCTGCACGCGCTGCTGGTCAAGATTGCCGATACGATCACCGATTACGCCTGCCACCAAATCGAGTGCGGCGCGCAGCTCATCCAGATGTTCGACTCTTGGGCGGGTCAGCTCAGCCCGCAGGACTACGAAGTGTTCGCGCTGCCGTACCAGAAGCGCGTCTTCGAGAAAATCAAGGCCAAGCATCCCGAAACGCCGCTGATTCTTCTCGTTTCCGGTAGCGCCGGTCTGCTCGAGCGCATGGGCGAGTCGGGAGCCGACCTGATTAGCGTCGATTGGACGGTGGATATGGCAGACGCGCGTCGTCGCCTCGGCCCCGAAATGGGCGTACAGGGCAACCTCGATCCGGGCGTGCTGTTCGGCTCGAAGGAATTCATTCGCGATCGCATTATCGACACGATTAAGAAGGCCGGTCCGCGCGGTCACATTCTCAACCTCGGCCACGGAATTTTGCCGACGACGCCGGAAGAGAATGCGGCCTACTTCTTCGAGACGGCTAAGCAGGCCGACAGCTTGCTCGCAGCCGTGTAGCTCGATTTCGTTCGACTCGATTGTTCTCGTTCGGGCTTCTGGCTGACTGGATTCGACATCGTCTCGCGGAAAGTTCAGTGCGTACGGACGACTGAGAATTTCAATACAGAGCGCAGGTGGTGTTTCACGGCCTGCGTTTTTGTTTGGCGATTAGGGGCCGTACTGTCGTTCGGGCCGGTTAGCGATCGAGCGATCACAATTACGTCGGTATTTCTACCACTTTCTTCGAGATTTGCGCCCGCAAAGCGAAACTCTCGGTTAAAGTTAGCACTTAAATTCAACTTCGGCCTCGATTGCTTCGACAGCGGTGCTTCTTCTTCGCCGTGTCTTGCCAGGTCACGGTGAGTCTCTAGGTGAACGCCCACCCGCACCATAGCTTTGCCGTGGCTGGCGATCGATGCATCTCGTTTACAACTCGCCCCAACCCATGACCCAGCCGCTCAAACTTCAAGAAAAGCCTGCAATCGCGTTCTCCAGGGAAGCCACCGTGCCCCTCGAGCCGGAGGGGAGCCAGCCTCCACTGAAGGCATTTGTCAATCTCATCATCGCGCTTATTGCCGTCTCGTTTGCGGCAATTTTTATTCGCTACAGCACTGATGATATTGGCGCGAACGCCACCGTATTCAGTCGCTTCGTGGTGTTCGTGCTGACCTTCGGGACGGTGCGGGCGATCGCGACGCTGCGCCAAAAGTCCGATACGGAATTTCCTTCTGCCGAGCCGCCGATTTCTCGCAAACAGTTGATTTTGCTGGTTGCGGTCGGCGCGATCGCCACGACTTCGCTCGTTCTTTGGGCGATGTCGCTGACGCGCACCAGTGTGGCGAACTCCGTGCTGCTGAACAACCTGACGCCGCTGTTTACCAGCCTGGGCGGCTGGCTGTTTCTGGGGCAAACCTTCGATCGGCGCTTTTTGCTCGGGCTCGGTATTGCCCTGGGCGGCGCGATCGCGCTCGGCGCAAGCGACCTGCACCTTGGCGGCGAGACGCTGTGGGGTGACGGCTACGCGCTGCTGTCAGCGGCGTTCCTGGCGACGTATTTTTTGCTGGCGGAGCGCCTGCGCGATCGCTTCTCGGCGACAACGATTTTGCTGTGGCGCTGTTCGGTCGGCCTGATTATTCTGTTCCCGCTGGTGCTGCTAACGGAAGGCGGGCAGTTTTTCCCGACGACGCTGTCCGGCTGGGGCGCGGCGATCGCCCTAGGTATCATCTGCGAAGGGTTGGGTCAGCGTCTACTGGCGAGCAGCTTCGAGCTATTTTCGTCGAGCTTTATTTCGCTGTTTCTGTTGCTGGAGCCGCCGCTGAGCGCGCTGCTGGCCTGGGCGATCTTCGGCGAGCAGATGGGTGCGGCCAATTGGGTGTCGTTGGGGATTGTTTCGATCGGGCTGTATATCGCCCAGTCGAGCGACACGGCAACGGCGAGTATGGGCGATACGCCCAGCGATCGGAAGCCGGAAGCACCGCGCCTGGCGGAATCCGTTGCCTCTCGATAGACACGCCGTCGATCGAATTAATGACGGGGATGGAGCAGTGAGGTCTTCTCGGCGATCGCCAGTGCCCGCGCGGCCTGCGCTAGCCGATCGACGCTGACCGACAGTGCCGTTACCCCCGCCTCGAGAAGCTGGCGCAGTGCGGTGGGATCGCGAACGATGTCGTCGTCGCAAAGCTGGCAGGGCAATCCATGAATTTTGGCCGTTTCGGCAAGGCGCGCGATCGCCCGGTGGAGCAGCCAGCGCGATGCGGCCCGCGTTTGCCGCGCATCGTCGCGATCGAGCCCGAGCAGCAGCGACGCCAGATCGTTCGTGCCGATCGCGATCCCCGAGATGCCCAACTGGCAGTAGTCGTCCAGCGACAGCAAAATCGAAGGTACCTCCGCCATAATCCAAACCTCGATCTTGCGGGCGTCTTCGCCGATGCGCTCCAGTCGCTCGAGGCACAGCTCCAGCTCGGCGGGCTCGCGCACGAAGGGCAACAGCAGCCGAATGCGTCCTTGCCGATGCCGCTGCGCGAGCGCTTGAAGCTGAAGGTCGAGCAGCTCGGGGCGATCGAAGTACAGGGCCATGCCGCGCTCTGCGAGGGGTGCTTCTGGGTATAGCCGCTCGATCGCGCGATAGAAAATCGGGCGTGGCCCGCACCGCGCGATCGTAAACTCTAGCCGCTCGTCGAGCCAGCGCTCTAAGCGATCGCCGCGACCGTCCGTCGCATCCAGCGCCAGCCCTTCGGAAAACGCCAACATCTCCGCCCGCAAAATGCCGATGCCGTCGCAGTCCGGCGGCAGTTGCCAGTCGCGATCGAGATAGCTCAGGCTGGCGCGCAGCGGGGTTTGGTGAGCGGCAGCGGGCGGGTGCTGGGACTCGAGGGCGGCGATCGAGGCGGCCATCGCGGTTTGCGTATCGCCAGACGCGTCGGCGGTTTGCCCGAGCTCCGTTTGAGCTTTCCCCGTTCCTGCCAAGGGGACGATACGGCGCACCTGGCCTAGGGTGGCGTTCACCTCTAGCCGATCGCCCGTCCGCACTTCGCGAGCGACGCCGGTCGCGCCGACGACGATCGGCAGTCCCAGATCGCGCGCCAGCAAAATCGCGTGGCTAGTCGTGCTGGCCGCCTCGACGACCAAACCCGCCGCGTGGCGCAGGTCGGCAAGGCGATCGAGCGGTACGGTTTCGCAAACCCAAAGGCGGCCGGGTCGGGGCGTTTCGCCGCCGCGTTCCGTTCCGAACACGAAGGCCGCCGCAATCGCCGCACCCTGGGAAGCGCTCGTTCCCCGCCAGGTCGTCACGCACTCAGTTTCGATCGCGGCGGCGGGCACAGTCTCGAACCACGCCGACGACCTCACCAGCTCTAGAGGCGCGAGCTGACGCAGGTAGAGCACGCGCGCCTGCCCGTCCGATCGCTCGCCAATCGGTTTGCCCGTGCGTTCGCCAATCCGTTCGCCCAAAGACCAGTCAAAGCGAATGCCATCCGAATCGCTGTCGCCCGAACTGCTCTCATCCGAACCGTCGGACGCGATCGCCCGCGCTAGCCCGACGATCGCCGCGATCTCCTCGAGCGAGAGGCTGCAGGCCAACCCCTCGGGCTCGACCATCTCGCGACGTACGATCGATCCCGCCCCCCACTCGTAGCGGCAGCACTTGTCTGCGATCGCCCGCGCCCGCACCGCCGCTGAGGATAGGTCGATCTCGAAGCGATCGGGATGCACTAGCGCCGTCTCAAACACCTGCGGTAGACCCCAAGACGCGTTTAAACGCAGGCGATCTCCGCGAATTTCGGCCCAGCCCGACGCGCGAGTGGCAGGCACACTCTGCAACACTAGCGACATCCGCAGCGCCGACACATCCACGCCCGCCGCCGCAACAACTCGTGCCACCGCAGGACGAAATAGCTCGCTCCAAACTTGCAGTGCCGCCGAGGCCACCGACTCCGGACGGCGCGCGATCGTCGGATGCACCATCATCTCCGCGATCGCCGCGCAGCGCTTGACAGACAGTTGCGAACTTTTAAGCCGGGGCAAGATTTCGATCGCCGCGCCGGGAAGCTGCGCCGCCGCCTGCCAGAGCGTCTCTCGCGTCCGAGTATCCCCCTGCGCGATCGCTCGCCGCGCTGCTGCCAGAGCGCGATCGCCGGTTTCAGCACCGACTGGCCGCCGGGACAACAGTTCGGCCAGTACGTCTCCCGGCACGAGCGCCGACGGCAACGCGTACTCCACGAGGGACGGCGGTGCGGTGCTGCGATCGAAGTGGGGGAACTGCGGCAAAGTCACGTCTGCGCCATTAATAAAAACGCATCACTGAAGAAATTCGGGCTCGTGTCGAATTTAGCGGGAAGCGGCCCGAGCGAACCGGTCGAGCGATCCGTGTCGATCGAGCGCGGCGGCCCAGATCGGCACGCTCTGGAATCGTACGTGGAAATCTGCCAACGCGGAAATCTACCGAATTCCCGATTCTGCCAAAACTTCACCTTCCAGAAGAAACACTGAAAACTCTGGGACTTCCGGTTTTGTTTGCCGCGCCGCTTACGGAACGACCGGCGAACTTTAATGCCCGTGTTTCTACGAATACTACTGCTTTTTCCTGGTTTTTCATCCGTGAGAATACGGGAAAATGCTTGAAAAATATCGCGATTGCGATCGTTCTCAATCAGTACTTCGCGCAGATCTGATGGAAAAACGCGAATGGTCGCTAAAGATAAAAAATAATCCGGATAAAAACGCGAGCTTTCTAACAATTAGGTCTTGCGTATTTTACGTAACTTGTCCGGATCGTCGATTTTCGCACGTGTGAAACGAAGGCTGGCTGGCGATCGTCTGGCAGTGAAAAATTCCTCCTCATATCTTAAATAATCTGGCAAGCGATTGGCTCACTGCGATTTGTTGTTTTCGCCAAGCCTTTACCTGGAGAGGATTTGAGGCGCATGCGTGAAATCTGGATTCGACGCCTGATGTAGAGGTATCGCCAACCCACGCTGTTCCCGAAACGGCTCGCGACGATCGCGCAGAGACGACTCCAGCGGTTCGCTTCGATCGACGCAATCTCCACCGAGATTCGACCCAAACTTCATCTTGGCTTTAATTAAAGGGGGGGGAATGTCGGTTGGATTTTGTCTTCTATGAAGACTCGGTGAAGATCGCCGTTTACGACTTCTCTTCTCAGGACATACACCTATACTGAAGGTGTCGAGGAACAGCAGGCCGAGACACCTAAGCACTATTATCCAGAGAACACGCAATGAAATCGCTCTTCCAAGCCGCCGTACTCACCAGCGCTGCCACCCTAGCCCTCGCTCCCATCGCTCATGCTGGTAGCTTCGGTGTCGATGACGGCATCAGCTTCGACAGTCAAACGACCCTCGAGTTCACCTTTGAAGAGGCGCGCGGTAGCTACCAATCCTCTCTCGGCATCTACTCTGTTATCGACGGCGAAGCGACCCTCGAAGAAGTTCTGTTCGCCGAAACGATGGGCTCGGACGTCGGTAGCTCCAACTACTTGAGCACCTGCGGCGTTGATGGTGTGAGCGCGATCGAGAACTGCACCGCACAGTTCACCTTCGAGGCGGGCGTCGATTACGCCCTCGGCTTGATCTTGAACAACACCAACGTTCACTCGGGCGTCAAGTACTCGACCACGGACTTGAACGACGGTTCGCAGCAAGCCATCTTCGACGAAAACGAATTCAGCTTCGCGGCTGGCGATACAGTTGCATTCGGAAACCCCGGCGACTACACCGACGACGTCTTCGCTGCCCTGAACGATGTCGTTTGGATTGGTTTCGACGATGGCGGCAACCAAAACGACGTTGACTTCCAAGATTTCGTGGTTTCGACCTCGATCGTCGATTCGGAGTCCGTTCCGGAACCGGCTTCGGCAATCGCGCTGCTGGCTGTTGGCGCTGCATCGCTGAAACTAGGCCGCCGCAACAACGCCTAGTTCGAGCGCTTCAGCGAAACTACTTTTCGGTGCGGTCTCACGGAGTCGTGCCGATGTCTGAACCTGGCAAATCTGAGTACTCTGCCTGCTGAAGGAGTGATTTAGGTTTGCTTATCTCTAGTCGAAAAAGCCCCGCATCGGTTGCAGTGCGGGGCTTTTTTTGGGCTCGATCGGGCGAAAGGAGCCTAGACGCGGACGGACATTCTCTATGCCGTTGCTTGAAAACTAGCTTGAAAATCTGACGCTACGACTGGTCGGAGCACTCCAAGAATACATTTTCCGGAAGTCGCCAATGAAGGCTGAGCTTGTCGTTCGCATAGCGTCGGCTTGCCGATCGCCTGGTGCTGCTGCACGATTCGCTTCGCGAATGCGGCGCTAACGACACTCGGTGCTCGAATCCCGAACGGTGAGCGTTTATTTCCGGAAGACTCTTAGCTCGCCTTAAACACGGCGGCGGCGGCGGCAATCCCCGCACCCGGAGTTGCGCCGTCGTGACCGAGTTCGACGAGCACCGACTCCAGCGCTCCGATCGCCGTCAGCACGTCGCGATCGGCGACAAAGCCTAGATGGCCGATGCGGAAGATCTGGCCTTTCAGATGGTCTTGGCCACCGGCAAGGGCAATGTCGAACTTTTTATTCATTCGCGCGCGTACGTCTTCGGCTTTGACAGTTGCAGGTGCGACTGCCGTAATCGCGGGGCTGGCGCATTCGTCCGCACCGAACAGCGGCAGGCCCATCGCCTTAACGGCGGCGCGGGTGGCGCGCTTGAGGCGATCGTGGCGCGCGAAGATTGCCTCTAGCCCTTCGTCCTGCATCATTTGTAAGGCGGCGTGGAGCGCGAAATAGAGGTTGATCGGTGGCGTAAACGGCGTGCTGTTCTTGGCAGCGGTCTTGCGGTATTTGCCCAAATCGAAGTAAAAGCGGGGCAGCGTTGCTCGTTCGTAGGCGTCCCAAGCCTTGTTGCTGACGGCGACGAAACCGAGACCGGGGGGAATCATATACCCCTTCTGGGAGCCGGAGCCGACCACGTCGAGACCCAGCTCGTCCACTTTCAGGTCGTACGCGCCAAGGCTGGTGACGGCATCGACGATGCTGAGGGCTTTGCTGTGGGCCTTGATGTGAGCAACGATCGCCCCGAGGTCGTTGAGGACGCCGGTGGAGGTTTCGCTGTGGGTCAAGATAACGGCGGCAATTTCCTTGTTGGTGTCGGCTTCGAGGGCGGCACGGAAGGCTTCGGGATCGAGCGGCTTGCCCCACTCAGCATCGATAACCTCGACGTTGAGGCCGTACGCTTGTGCTACCTGCACCCAGCGATCGCCAAATTTGCCGTTGGAGCCGACCAAAACGCGATCGCCCGCGCTCAGGAAGTTGATAATGCCTGCTTCCATCGCGCCCGTACCGCTGGCCGCCAGGGTCAGCACGTCGTTTTTCGTCTGGTGCAGCCACTGCAATCCGGCGTTGACTTCGCCGATCAGGGCGCTAAACTCGCCGGTGCGGTGGCCGATCGGGTGCTTGCCCAGCGCCGTCAGCGCCCGTTCGGGAACCGGGGTCGGCCCCGGGATCATCAGCATTGCTTTATCGTCCATTTGCTCTCTACTCCTAAATGAATGCGCGATCGCGGTGGGTGGTCTGTTCTGTTCGGGGCGCGATCGAGGGTCGTTAACGCGTCTTGCGGTTCTCTCGCATCGCAGGCCCGACTCGCAAGCCCGACTTGCAGGCCCGACTCGCAGGCTACTCGCTGCCGGTGTCGTTGAGCGACCAACGGTAGTCGATCGGTCGGTGTAGACGATCGCAGTCGCCCTCGAGACTTTTCTGCAAGGCCAGTGCCTTTCGGAGGGTGGCGATCAGGTCGTTGACGCGCGCGCACTCGCGAGAACCGGGCTGGAAGGCGGGGCTCGTCTGGCGTTCGAGCAGTTGCAGCAGCAGCTCGTAGTGGATGTGCGACGGCAGCGGAATGGGCTCCATAGCAAGCATTGGGGAGAGGCGACGGGCATTCTACTGCGGCCATCGCGAGCATTATACCCCGGTCGGAATCGCCCTCCGCGCCGCCGCGCCGAAACCTCAGGTGCGCGCGGTCTCGCCTGCAAAGAGGGTCGCGATCGCCGCTTCCGGGTCGGCCTGCTTGACGAGGGACTCACCGACGAGAACGGCCTGGGCTCCGGCGGCCACCACGCGATCGAGGTCGCCGCGCTGGTGGATGCCCGACTCGCTAACCAGCGTGATGCTCTTCTCTAGCAGGGCCTCGCGCCGCGCCGCGACGATCGCCTCGGTGGTGGCGAGATCGACGCTAAAGTCTTCTAGGTTGCGATTGTTGATGCCGATTAGCTCGATTCCGTCGATCGCCAGTACGCGATCGAGCTCCGCCAAGGTATGCACCTCCACCAGGACGGCCATGCCCACAGTACGGGCGATCTTGATGAAATAGGACAGGTCGCGGTCTTCGAGGATCGCCGCGATCGCCAGCACGGCATCGGCTCCGTTGGCGCGGGCTTTGTAGATTTGGTAGGGGTAAATCACGAAATCCTTGCACAGCAGCGGAATTTCCACCGCCTCGCGAACGCGCGCCAGTACGTCGAAGCCCCCCTGAAAGAACTTCGTATCCGTTAACACCGAGAGGCAGCTCGCGCCGCCGCGTTCGTAGGCCGCCGCGATCTCCTCGGGATTGAAGTTTTCGCAGATGACGCCCTTGCTCGGCGAGGCTTTTTTGACCTCGGCAATTAGCGCGGGTTCGGTCTTCCCGGCGCGCAGGGCGGCGACGAAATCCAGCGCCGGAGGTTGCTCCTGCACGGCGCGACGCAGGTCTTGGAGCGGCTGCACCGATCGCCAGCGCTCGACCTCGACCTCCTTGTACCAGACGATTTCTTCGAGGATGTGCTGGGGCTCCGCGCCGGGGATGCGCACCTCGTAGCGGCACACGTCGGACTGGACGGCGGGACTGGGCGAGCGGCGGCGGATTTTGAGAGTCATCGGGCAGTAGCGATAGTAGCGATCGAAGGCGGCGATCGAGGAACGGGTATCGATCTTATACCGATCTCGCCCCCTTAAGACTTGACGGGGTAGTAGCGCGAGTCGCTGTCTTTATAGCGGTATTCGATGCCGCAGCGGGCGCGGGTGAACTTGCCCAGATCGCCTTCCTCGCGCTTGCGATCGAGGGTGCGTTTGTCGCAGCGGCACAGACTGGCCAGACTGTTTTTGCTCAGAGAAGTCGCTTCGGTTAAGGTGGCGATTTCCGCTTGGCTCATCTTGCTCGACGAGCGGCGGCGGCGGCTGGGAGTCTTGGCTTTTTTGACGCGGCTGGTGGTCGGCTTGGGCGTCTCGGCTGGAGCTGGAGCGGTGGCGGACTCGAGCGCCGCTTTTGAAGTCGTCGCTGAGGTTGCTTTTGGGGCGGTCTTCGAGGCAGTTTTTGAAGCTGTCTTTGCAGCCGTCTTTGCAGTGGCAGGCTTCGCTGCCGAAGCTTTTGTTTTCTTGACTGCAGCGCGGCTCGCTGCCGGAGCCGTTTTTGAAGCCGGTGGTGCGCTTGCAGGCTCGCTGGACTTCGCCGTGCCGTTGGCCGCCGCCACCGGCTGTTTGAGCCGCGCCACCTCGCGTTCGAGGGCTTCGAGGCGGGCGAGCCAGTCGGCCTCCGGTGGCGCGGATGTCGGCACCTCCGGTGGTGCGGCAGCCGGTGGTGAGCCGTCGGGCGCACTGGATAGCGACGATAGCCCTGCCTGGAGGATGTCCTGGAGCGTGGCGAGGCGATCGTACCCGAGCGCTCCACCCCGGCGGGCGGCCAGCGAGGACGGATACCGGCGCTTCCCAAGTTCGGCAATCGCCTCCATCATCGAATCGTCTACGCGAAGCTGGAGAATTTGAGGCATCGGCTTCAAGAAAGAACGGACAAAAAGACGGACGCGCTCGCGGCGGGGCGCGATAACCTGCCTCTATCGTCCTACAAGATGGCGCTCGTGGTGGTGGACTGGTGGTAAATTTCGTCGGGTGGCGCGCGGCGAGCTCACCCAGGAGGTCGAAGCGCTCGATCGTACTTCCAGAGAGGACTTTAGATACTTAACACCACTTTCATTACAAAATTTGCTTTACATTTCTTATTGCGCTCTCGGCTCGTTTTTGGGTGGTGGCGCTGGTGTCGGGCGATCGCCTCGCGGCAATCGCGGCGATTCGAGTCGCGGCGATCCGCCAGGGCGGGGCATAACCTTTTAGACTAGGATTCGACGAGCGAGATTCAGGAGAGGTGTACTGTGGGCGATCGCAACTCAGAATCAGCCGTCCAGAGCCTGTCGAGCCGCCGCGAGCTGCGCGAGCTGGTGCGATCGCAGCTACAAATGTTGCTCGAGCAGAATAACCTCCAGGGTGCGAAGACCCTGCTCGTGCCCGTGCAGCCCGCCGATATCGCCGAGGCGATCGAAGGCTTGCCCGAAATCATGCACGCACTGGCCTTCCGGCTCCTCTCGAAGGACGAAGCCACCGAAGTTTACGAAAATCTCGACTCCAGCGTGCAGCTCTCGCTCGTGGAGGACTTCAAGCGTCAGGAGGTGGTTGATATCGTCGAGCAGATGTCGCCTGACGATCGCGCCCGCCTGTTCGACGAGCTGCCCGCCACCGTGGTGCGCCGCCTGCTGCGCCATATGAGCCCCTCCGAGCGCCGCGCCACCTCGCTGCTGCTGGGCTACGAGTCCGACACCGCCGGTCGAATTATGACGCCGGAGTATATCTCGCTCAAGGAGCACTTCACCGTTACTCAGTCTCTGGAGCGGATTCGCAGCCTCGCGCTCGTCACCGAAACGGTGTACTCGCTCTACGTCACCGACGCCGCCCGCCAGCTCACCGGCATCCTATCGCTGCGGGATCTGGTGGTCGCCCAGCCCGATCGCACCGTCGGCGAGCTGATGACCCGCGACGCCATCTTTATTCACACCAGCACCGACCAAGAGGAAGTCGCCCGGACGATCCAGCGCTACGACCTGCTGGCCGTGCCGGTGGTCGATAGCGAGCAGCGCCTGGTGGGCATCGTCACCGTAGATGACGTGATCGACATTATCGAGCGCGAAACCACCGAGGATATTTACGCGCTGGGCGGGCTGCAAACCGATGGCGACAACTACTTTCAGACAAACCTATTCAACGTGGCGCGGCAGCGGGTGGTGTGGCTGCTAGTGTTGCTGTTCACCAATACGCTGACCAGCGGCGTGATTCGCGCCAACGAGGACATCCTCGAGCGGGTGGTGAGTTTGGCGATGTTTATTCCGCTGCTGATCGGCACGGGCGGCAACGTCGGCGCGCAGTCTTCGACGGTGACGATTCGTGGGCTGAATATGGACTCGATCGGGGTCGATCGCGCCGGGTGGGTGATCCGTCGCGAGGCGATCGCCGGGGCGCTGCTGGGCACGATGCTCGGCGCGATGGTGACGGTGGGAGCGTATTTTCTTCAAGGGGATCTGGTGGTGGCGATCGCAGTGGGGGTGAGTTTGATCGCCATCTCAGTGCTGGCCTCGGTGTCGGGCTCGGCGCTGCCGTTTTTGTTCCAGTCGCTGGGCTTCGATCCGGCGCTGATGTCGGCTCCGTTTATTACCACCGCCGTGGACGTGTTGGGGGTGCTGATTTATTTCGGGGTGGCGCGGCTGCTGTTGCAGGTGGTGCAGACGGCGATGGCGATCGGCTGGGTCGGTGTTTAGCGACGTTTAGAGTACTCCACGGAAATAAATGCCCAGTATCCAGGATTCGAGCACTGAGCTTGTCGTTGGCGTAGCCTTCGCTTTGCGAATAGTGCGTCACACCCAGGCTATCGGCAAGCCGACGCTTCGCGAACGACAAGCTCAGTCTTCATTGGCGAACTCTGGACAGATACATTTGTGGACTGCTCTTAGCAACGTTTAGCGACGGGTGGCGCGCGATCGGTGGCTTGTTTTCAATTGGCGAACCTGCCAGCAAACCCGCCAGCAAAACCTGATAGATTGGTTACTCGTATTTTTTTGTCCCCAGGCGCTGTCATGTCAGTAGATTGGATCGAGCCCGCCGATCGCGTGCAAGCCTTGCCCCCCTACGTGTTCGCCCGCCTCGAAGAACTCAAGGCGCGAGCGCGAGAGCAGGGGCTCGATCTCATCGACCTCGGCATGGGGAACCCCGACGGCGCGACTCCCACTCCGATCGTCGAGGCAGCGGTGGCGGCGCTCCAAGACTCGCAAAACCACGGCTACCCCCCCTTCGAGGGAACGGGCAGCTTTCGCAAGACGATCGCCGACTGGTACTACCGTCGCTACAGCGTCCAGCTCGACTCCGAAGGCGAAGCCCTGCCGCTGATTGGCTCCAAGGAGGGCTTGGCGCACCTGGCGCTGGCCTACGTCAACCCCGACGACCTGGTACTCGTCCCGACGCCCTCTTACCCGGCCCACTTTCGCGGGCCGCTAATTGCGGGCGGCAGCATTCACAGCCTGACGCTCAGCGCCGAGAACGACTGGCTAATCGACCTGGCGGCGATTCCCGACGACGTGGCCGATCGCGCCAAGATTCTCTACTTCAACTATCCCAACAACCCCACCGGAGCCACCGCCCCGCGCGAATTCTTTGAAGACGTAGTGGCCTGGGCGCGCCGCCACGAAATCATCCTCGTCCACGATCTCTGCTATGCCGAGCTGGCCTTCGACGGCTACCAGCCCACTAGCCTGCTGGAAATCGAGGGCGCAAAGGAAATCGGCGTCGAGTTTCACACCCTCTCGAAGACTTACAACATGGCCGGGTGGCGCGTCGGCTTCGTCGTCGGCAACCGCCACTTGATTCAGGGGCTGCGGACGCTGAAAACCAACCTGGACTACGGCATTTTCTCGGCGCTGCAAAAGGCCGCTGAAACCGCCCTCGACTTGCCCGACAGCTACCTCGAGGTGGTGCAGAAGCGCTACAGCGAGCGCCGCGATTTCCTCATCGAGCGCTTTGGCCAGCTAGGCTGGACGGTTCCCAAAACCAAAGCGACGATGTATCTCTGGCTGCCCTGCCCGCCCGGAACGAGCTCTACGGACTTTGCGCTGTCGGTGTTGCAAACCACCGGGGTGGTGGTGACGCCGGGGAATGCTTTCGGCGAAGGCGGCGAGGGCTTCGTCCGCGTGAGCCTTATTGCCGACTGCGATCGACTGGGGACAGCGCTCGATCGCCTCGAACAGGCCGGAATTCGCTACGAGTAGGCGCGTCAGCGCTTTTTTACCCAGAGATATAGGGACGCTAGGTATAGGAGCGACTTTTGAGAGCGCCGCCGATGCTGCCCAAGACGCGCCGAAGCTGACCGACGAGCTGCTGCTGGGCCGCTTGCAGGCGATCGGGTGCGGGGAAATCAGCCTTTAATTGACGCTCTAGATTGAGGCTGGCGGCGACCAGCTCGTGCGCGCCGATATTTCCCGCCGAGCCTTTGAGGGTGTGGGCGAGCTGCGCTGCGCGACCTTCACGGCGATTGCTACGACGATCGCGCAGTGCCGCCTCCAGGTCGCGCTCGAAGCCCGCATAGGTCTGGGCGAACAGCTCCAGCAGTTCGCAGTAGCTGTCCCAGTCGCCGCCCATGCGCTCGAGGCCGACCTCGACTGCAATGCCGGGAATGACGGTCGAACTCGGATCTTCAGGCGTTTGGCCGGTTTTGGACGGTCGATCGCGATCGCCAACCGTCCGAACGACGTCCAACGATTCGCGCGCTGTCAGTTTTGTTGCCTCGACGGGTCGCGCGGCCTCCACCGCTCGTGCGGTCTCGCCCGGAATCCACTGCCGCAGGATTTCTTGCAGCAGGGAAGCGTCGATCGGCTTCGGCAGCCAGTCGTTCATGCCCGCATCCAGGCAGTGCTGGCGGTGGTTCTCGGCATTGTGGGCGGTCATCGCCACGATCGTCACTTCGCCACACCAGGCATTTTCTGAACTCTGGGCTGCGAGCTGGCGGATGCGGCGCGTCGCCTCGACCCCGCCCATGATGGGCATCTGCACGTCCATTAAAATCAGGTCGTAGCGCACCTGGCGCACACGATCGAGGGCGACGCGACCGTTCTCGGCGATTTCGACGCAGTAGTTGAGGTTGCGGAGCATCTCTTGGGCGACGAACTGGTTGACCTCGTTGTCTTCGACTAGCAGGATCGTCTCGCCAGTGGGGTGCCTGCGAGTCGCGCGATCGCAGGGCGGCGATGCATCTGGCACGCTTTGGGAAGCGAGCGGCCCGGAAAGCGGTGGAGAGCATCGCGCAGAGGCTGGCCTAGACGTGCGTCCGGAGATTGCCCTGGAGCTGGTGGGTGTAGAGATCGCGTGGGAGATGGGAGGAGTCAGCGCGCGCCCGTCCCGCAGCTTCGGTCGGGCGGTGGGCCGTCGCTCGCAGCCGTCGAGGAACTGGAATAGCTGACGCAGTTGGCGGCGGTCGATCGGCTTGCCTAGATGGGCGTCGAAGCCGTCGCGCTCGAGCTGGGCGACTTCCGGCGTCGGACGACCGGGCGAGCATAGCAGCACCCGCGCGAATGGCGGCAGCAGGAAGTCGGCGTCGAGGTTGGCGATCGCTCCGCGACCGTTGGCTTCCGGCAGGGTGTCGTCCAGCAGTAGCAGATCGAAGGGCTGGGTTTCGAGGGCCAGCAGCAGCGACTCGATCGCCAGCTCGCTGGAACGAACGACCGTTACGTCCAGCCCCAGCCCGGACAGCGTCGCCCCCAGTGCCTCGCCGCTTGCCGCACTCGCCTCTGCCACCAGCGCGCGCTTGCCCCGCCACCGTCGACGCAAATCCGTCAGGGGCAGCAACGCCTCTGGAGCGCGCGTCCCAACCGCCGGGCCGCTGGGAAAGGTGCAGCGATCGGGTCGGACGCGTCCGAAGCTAAGGCGAACCCTAAAGCAGCTTCCGCGACCGACCTGGCTACTCGCGGAGATCTCGCCGCCCATCGCCTCGGTAAGCCGTTTGCAAATCGCGAGGCCGAGGCCGGTGCCGCCATATTCGCGCTCGTCAAAGCGGCCCGCCTGGGTAAAAGCCTCGAACAGAGCCGGAATCTGGGCGTCGGTCAGGCCGATACCGGTGTCGGTTACGTCGAAGCGCAGCGCGATCCTCTCGTCGCGCGTCTCGATCGCCGCGATCTCTAGGGTGACGCTGCCCGCGTTGGTGAATTTAATACCGTTGGCGACGAGGTTGATCGCGATTTGAGTAACGCGCAGCGAGTCGCCGACGAGTAGGTCGGGCACATCCGCCCCGATACGAAACAGCAGCTCGATTTGCTTGCTGGCGGCCTGGGTCGACAGCGAGTCGCTCAGGGCGGCGATCGCCTCATCGAGAGAAAACGGCACCTGGGCGATCGCCAGCTTTCCCGCATCGAGCTTAGAGAAGTCGAGCACGTCGTTGACGATCCGCAGCAGCAGTTGCGAGGACGTCTGGATTTTGCCCAAATAGCGCAGGCGCTCCTCATCGCGATCGGCCTGGAGCGCGAGATCGGTCAGGCCGATAATGCCGTTCATCGGCGTTCGCAGCTCGTGGCTCATCACCGCCAGAAACTCGCTCTTCGCCTGACTGATGCCGTAAGCCGAGGCTTTGGCGCGGCGATCGATCCAGGCGGCGTAGCCCAGCGCCAGCGAGAGGCTGCTCCCGATCGCGACGACCAGCAGCGTGCGCGGCCAGTAGGCGAAGTCGAGCCGGACGCCCATCACCCACTTACCCGACGGCAAGATAATGCCGACCGTGCGCTGGGGACGCTCGAACACTGCCGGGTCGCCCCAAAACACCTCGCCCGCCATCCCCTGGGCGTTGCGTCCGCGCAGCGCGAAGTCGTACTCGGCGGGTAGATCGTGCAGGCCCGCATCGCGATACAACGTGTTCGTTTCGATCAGGACGCTGGCAACTCCCCAAAAATCACTGGGCAGTTCCTGGAGCCAAGGGGTCTGAGCTGTGGCGCGATCGCGGCTGATATAAGCTTCGCGATCGAGCGCGCCGGGAATAAAAATCGGCTGGCGCGCGATGATGGCCTCGCCGCCCTGCACCAGTTCGATCGGCCCGACGAACAGCAACTCGCGTCCGTGGATGGCCGAGAGAATCGCCGACATCCGACGGCCGTCGGAAAAAATGTCGTAGCCGCTCGCCTTGCGGTTGCGCGCGAAGTTCGTCAAGAATGTAACGAGGCCGTCGGGTGCGAGTTGAACGCTCAGGCTGTTGCCGAGCTGTCCGTCCAGCGCCACCGTCAAGTTTTGAAAGTCGGCCTCGAGCCGCTGGAGGTAGTTCGGATCGCGGATCGCCTCGGCGTCGTAGTAGCTCTCGACCAGCGAGGCTAGCGACGTTGCCAGTCCGAGGCGGCGTTCCAGGATGCGCTCGAGGTTGTCGCTGACGCGAAACAAATGCTCCTCGGCGTGCTGGCTCTCGTGGCGGTGAAGCAGACTGCGATCGGTCGCGGCGATCGCTAGAGTCGCCAGCAGCCCGAGCCCCGTTACGACACCCGCAACCCAGTGCGGCGTCAGGGCCCGCACACCTTTCAGGAGCGGTGAATTCCGAACGATTTCAAGCATAGACGAGGGCCGACGGGAGAGCGCGCTATCGAGAGAACACCCGCACGCGGGCAATGCCGCGTTGCCGAAGCAAGCGGCTCGATCGCTCAAGAGGCGATCGATTCCTCGATCATACGAGCCTCGAGGCGATCGAGCAGGGTATCGACATCTACACCGAGGGCGGCGAACTCCTGCGCCGGGGTCGGATCTTCGCAAGAAAATACAACGAGCTGAACCTGCCCTTCTGTAATGCCAACAACCAAAACCTCCTTTTCGGGATCGTAGCCGTCTAGCACGCCGATCGCCTCGCGCAGGCGGTTGTCCACCCGCTCGTTGAGCGCCTCGATTTGGGCGCGCGTGCAGGTAATAAAGTGCGGCTGCGGCTTGAGGTCGATGCCCAGATATTCCGGCTCGCTGCCCCGCTCGGCCACCACCTGGGCGTACCCCCACACGAGCGCGGCCATCTCCTGGCGGTAGTCGCGCACGAAGCGATCGATGCGCTTGAGTTTGCGTGTATCGGGCGCGTTGGGGTCGTTGCGGTCGGGAAGGTCGAACATCGGAAACTCAAAGAGGCAGCATGCCGGAGAAGCCGCGATCGCCACGCCGGTGCTGCCTACGATCTCATATCGCAATCCCGATTTAAAGGATCTGTTTGTCGCAAGCCAAAAACCGGGTCTCTTTCGTTCGAGCTCGATTGGCGCGCCTGAGTCGTAGAAACCCGATTTCTCGAACCTCGCTTCAGCGCCGACCCGGCCTCAACCCTCCACCAAAAACTCTAGCGCTTCGCAGGTCGCGCGTCCCGTCTGCTCCCAGCTAAACCGCCGCACGCGCGCCAGCCCCGCCGCCCGCAGCTGCTCGCGCAGCATCCCACTGCTCCAGAGCCGCTGCATCGCCGAGGCGATCGCCCCCACGCTGTAGGGATCGATCGACAGCGCCGCATCGCCCGCCACCTCCGCCATCGCCCCGAAGTCCGAGACGATCGTCGGCGTCCCGCAGGCCATCGCCTCCAGGATCGGCAGGCCGAACCCCTCCCACAGCGACGGAAACACCAGCGCGATCGCCCGCCCGATTGCCTCTGGCAGCTCCGCCTCGGACAGGTAGCCGCGAAACTTCAGGCGATGCTCGATCCCCAACTCTCGCGCCCGCTGTTGCAGCGCCGGGGCGTAGCGCCGATCGATGCCGCCAACGATATGCAGCTCAGCTTCCTCGGGCATCAGCGCCAGGGCTCGAACCACGCGATCGAGATTTTTGTAAGGCTCCTGACGACCGACATAAACGAAATAGTTCGATCGCTCCAGGTCGCGATCGCGATATAGCCCGCGATCGTAGGCCAGTGGAATCACCTCAATTTTGGCGGTATCGACCTCGAAAAACGAGCGCAAATCGCGGGCGGTGGTCTCTGAAACGGCCAGGACGCGATCGGCGCGGCGCAGCACGGCAGGCACGTAAAACTTCTGGTAAGCCAGCAGCGGCGTGGCCTTTTGCGGGAAGCGCAGCGGTGTCAGGTCGTGGGCCGTGACGGCATAGCGAAACTTCGGATCGATGGCCCCCAGCGGCGCTTCCGGCAGCGGCGAAAACAGCGCGCGCCCCCCGAGCTGGCGACAAATGCGCGGCAGCGAAAACTGCGTCCACAGCAAACGCTTCGCGTGGCCGCGCGCCCCCTGCTCCGGCGTCATGCCTGCCGCGATCGGGTAGTGACCTTTGGACGACCCGGCGGGCTCGGCGGGCTCGGTTGGCCGATCGAGTTCGGAAAATTCGGCAGATTCAGAAAATTCGGCAGATTCGGCAAATCTGGGACGCTCCGCTGCCAAAAACACCGGTTCGAGAACGCCGAGATAGCGCGCCACCTGGCGGGCGTAGGTGCTGATGCCCGTCGGCTTGTTCATCAGAAAGGACAGATTGACGGGCAAAACCATCGTGCGCGATCGGTCGAAGTTGGGGAGAAGCGAATCGTGGAAGATTCGATTTTAGCGGCTTGCCTCAACGCGCGCGATCGCGCTGCTTGTCGATTGCGATTTGCGGCGCGATCGACAGATCGACAATCTCGCTAGCAAACGACTCCGTTGGCGGCAGCACCCGAAAAATCGCGATATCGATACCCCGCGCCAAAAACGTAAACTGTCCGTCCACCGTCCCCGACACGCCCGCATTGAGGAAATACACGCCGGGGTTGAGGCAGCAGGTGAACCGGAAGCGCACTGTTATGCGCGTTTCGCCAGCGGCGTGGGTGACGTTCTGGGCGACTGCGGGGAACGATGCGCCGCCCAGCTCCAGGCCGCTAACGGTTTTAATCAGCATCCCGAAGCGCAAGTCGGTGGCCTCGCGATGAAATTCCACCTCGTAGGTGTAGACGTACTCGCGGCGACCGACGAGATTGTTTACCGGTCTGCCATCGAGCGCCAAAATCTTCGGGCTCTGGATATCTGCACCGCGCGGCTCGTAGGCCAGACTGTTGCTCGGCTTCAAGCCGGGATCGAAAAAGTCATCGGCCTCAATTTCAAAGGCATCGTCCGATGCCTCTCTTTTCGCGCTGCCATTGAGGTCGTCGCGATCGCCGGGCGGCTCCGGCCACAGGGGCGAGTCGGGGATCGTCCGCAGCTTTTCGCGCAGCGCCGGGTAGCGATCGGCGGGCGCGTAGATTAATTTCTGATATTGATCGATGACGAACTTCGGGTGGTGAGTCACGATCGCCTCACCGCGATCGAGCAGCAGCGCGCGATCGCATAGCTCCACCACCTTCGACGCCGCGTGGGAAACAAACAGCGTCGTACAGCCCCGCTCTTGCAGCGACTCGATGCGCGCGAAACACTTACGCTGAAACGCCTCATCACCCACCGCCAACGCCTCGTCCACCACCAAAATATCCGGCTCGACGCTGGTGGCCACCGCAAACGCCAACCGCACGAACATCCCCGAAGAGTAGGTTTTTACCGGCTGCTCCAGGAAGTCGCCAATCCCCGCAAAAGCCGCAATATCGTCAAAGCGTTCCTCGATTTGCCCCCGCGTCAGGCCGAGAAGCTGCCCGTTGAAAAAGACATTCTGACGCCCCGTAAACTCCGGATTGAAGCCGCTGCCAAGCTCCAGTAGCGCCGAGATACGCCCGCGCACGTGGGCTTCGCCGGAGCTAGCCCGAAGCGTGCCGACGATGATTTGCAGCAGCGTGGACTTTCCGGAGCCGTTGCGCCCGACGATGCCGAGGGTTTGGCCGCGCGGCACGTCGATGCTGACGCCGCGCAGCGCCTGGAATTCGCGGTATTGTTTGCGGCTGGGAAACAGCAGTTCTTTGAGCCGATCGCTCGGTCGATCGTAGCGGCGAAACGACTTGGCGACGTTCCGAACGGATATGACGATGTCTTCCATATGTGGCGCGGGCGATCGCAGCGGAGTCGAACCGACTATACAGTGTCGGTGCGATTCGGGCGCTGCGGGTGTCGGCAAGCACGATTGCTCGAACTGGCCGCTAAATCACGTCCGCAAAGCCCGACTTGAGCTTGCGATAGACCGCGTAGCCCCCGAGAAACACGACGATTGCCACCACCGACGCTACCGCCCACTGCCCGCCGTGCTGCACCGACCCCACCAAAATCAGATCGCGGTACACCTGGGCGATCGCCGTTAGCGGGTTGCCCCAAAATACGAACCCCTTCAGGAATTCCGGGATTTTCTCCGCTGGGTAGACGATCGGCGTCACGTAAAACCAAATATTCAAAATCACGCCCAGCGTCTGCGGCACGTCGCGCAGAAACACCGTCAGCCCCGCCGTCAGGTAACCCAGCCCCGCCGTCAGCAGAAGCTGCGTCAACCACACCGCCGGAAGCAGCAGCAGCGAGGCGTGTACCTGCCCGGTGACGAGCGCCACGGCCACCACCAGCGCCAGCACGCCTAGCAGGCTTTCGACGAACGCCGACAACACCGGCACGAGGGGCAGCAGCTCCAGTGGGAACACCACTTTTTTAATCAGGTTCGGCTGGGCGATCGCGCTATTGGTCGCGCCGATCAGCCCGTTTGTAAACGCCAGCCACGGCACGAGACCCGCAAACAGCCATAGCCCGAAGGTGAAATTATTCGACGGGATACCCATCAAGTCCAGCTTGACGCGCAGAACGATCGAAAAGACATAGGTGTAAATCAGCAGCTGCGACAGTTGCGTCAGCAGCGGCCAGAGGTTGCCGAGGATCGAGCCCTTATATTTCGCCTCCAGGTCGCGCTGGACGAGCGCTCCGAGTAAAGAGAACTTGGTTTTCCAGGCGGCGTAGCGATAGCCGAACAGGCGATCGAGCAGCGCGTGAATGGCGCGGAAGCGGCGACGGCTAAGAGACAAGAGCGTAGGGCATAAAGGCGGATACGTCCGAATATATCAAGGTGTGAGCTTGCGGCTATCGGATGCTCCTCGTCATCCTGCCGCCCAGAACGCGATCGCGGCGCTAGAATCGAAAAGATTCGTTAAGCGCCAATCTTCCCCAGCCGCTCGCTGCTTTGCTATGCCCGCCGCGTCCTCGCCAAACAAAAACGGCCACGCCAACGGCCACGGCAGCTCCGCCGAGCGCCCCATCGATCCCGGCGACCTCAGCGCTGCTCCCGATCGCAACACCATCCGCATTCGCGGCGCGCGGCAGCACAATTTGAAAAACGTCGATCTCGATTTGCCGCGCGATCGGCTGATCGTCTTCACCGGCGTCTCCGGCTCGGGCAAGTCATCGATGGCCTTCGACACCATCTTCGCGGAGGGTCAGCGCCGCTACATCGAATCGCTGAGCGCCTACGCCCGACAGTTCCTCGGCCAGCTCGATAAGCCCGATGTGGAGTCGATCGAGGGACTGAGTCCGGCGATCTCGATCGATCAAAAGTCCACGTCCCACAACCCGCGATCGACCGTCGGCACGGTCACGGAAATTTACGACTATTTGCGGCTGCTGTTCGGGCGCGCGGGTGAGCCCCACTGCCCGAAGTGCGGTCGCCCGATTCGCCCGCAGACGATCGACCAAATGTGCGATCGAGTTCTCGAGCTGCCGGAGCGCACGAAGTTCCAGATCCTCGCGCCCGTCGTTCGCGACAAGAAAGGCACGCACGCCAAGTTGCTGTCGAGCCTGACCTCTCAGGGCTTCGTCCGCGTTCGCGTCGATGGCGAGCTGCGCGAGCTGTCGGACAACATCGACCTGAGTAAGGGCAAGCGCCACACGATCGAAGTGGTCGTCGATCGCCTAATCGCCAAGCCGGGAATCCAGGAACGCCTCGCCGACTCCCTCTCGACGGCGCTCAAGCAAGCCGAGGGCGTTGCCGTGGTCTTCGCCGATCGCCCCGATCGCGATCGCCCGGAAGAAATCGTCTTTTCGGAAAACTTCGCCTGTCCGGAACACGGCGCAGTCATGGACGAGCTGTCGCCGCGCCTGTTTTCGTTTAACTCGCCCTACGGTGCTTGCCCCGACTGCCACGGCCTCGGCAGCTCGCGCACCTTCTCCGAAGCGCTGACCGTCCCCGACCCGAATGCGCCGGTATACAGCGCGATCGCCCCCTGGTCGGACAAAGACAACAGCTACTATTTATCGCTGCTGTTCAGCGTCGGCGAGGCCTACGGCTTCGAGCTGAGTACGCCTTGGCACAAGCTCAATGACGAGCAGCGCCACGCTATCCTTTATGGAACCGAGGAGCCGATCTGGATCGAGACCGACTCGCGCTACCGTGAAACCAAGGGCTACTACCGCCAGTACGTCGGCGCGCTCAACCTGTTACAGCGCCAGTACGAGGAGAGCAGCTCGGAGCTGCAAAAGGAAAAGCTCGAGCAGTATTTAATCGACAAAACGTGCGAAACCTGCGGCGGGCAACGCCTCAAGCCCGAGGTGCTGGCAGTCAAAATCGGCCAGTTCAATATTTCCGACCTCACGTCCGTCTCGATCGACACCTGCCTCGATCGACTCAATGCCCTGGAGCTAACCGATCGCCAAGCGCAAATCGGCGAGCTGGTCTTAAAGGAAATCCGCGCCCGCCTACAATTTTTGCTCGATGTCGGCCTCGATTATCTGACCCTCGATCGTCCGGCGATGACCCTCTCCGGCGGCGAAGCCCAGCGAATCCGCCTCGCCACCCAAATCGGCGCGGGACTGACTGGCGTGCTCTACGTCCTCGACGAGCCGAGCATCGGCCTGCACCAGCGCGACAACGGTCGGCTAATCGAGACGCTGACAAAGCTACGAAATCTGGGTAATACGCTGATTGTCGTCGAACACGACGAGGAGACCATCCGCGCCGCCGATCGCGTTGTCGATATCGGCCCCGGCGCGGGTGTCCACGGCGGTCATATCGTCGCCCAGGGCAGCGTCGCCGATATCGAAGCGGCGGAAAACTCGCTCACCGGCGCGTACCTCTCCGGTCGCAAGGCGATCGTCACGCCTGCCGAGCGCCGATCGGGCAACGGGCGATCGCTGATCCTCAAAAACGCCAAGGCTAACAACCTCGGGAACATCACCGTCGAAATTCCCCTCGGTTGCCTGGTCAGCGTCACCGGCGTCTCCGGCTCGGGCAAATCGACGCTGGTCAACGAGCTGCTCCAGCCATCGTTGCAACACCACCTCACCAAGCGCGTGCCGATGCCGAAAAAGCTGGGCGCGCTCCAGGTCAAATCCGGCCAGCGCAATAAGGAACTTAAGGACATCGTCGATAAGGTCATTACGATCGACCAGTCGCCGATCGGGCGCACGCCGCGATCGAACCCCGCCACCTACACCGGCATCTTCGACAGCATCCGCCAGGTATTCGCCGAAACCATCGAAGCGAAAACGCGCGGCTACAAGCCCGGCCGCTTCTCGTTCAACGTCAAGGGCGGGCGTTGCGAAGCTTGCAGCGGTCAGGGCGTTAACGTGATTTCGATGAACTTTCTGCCGGACGTTTACGTGCAGTGCGACGTATGCAAAGGCGCGCGCTACAACCGCGAAACGCTCCAGGTGAAGTACAAGGGCTACTCGATCGCCGATGTTCTCAATATGAATATCGAAGAGGCGCTGAGCGTCTTCGAGAACATTCCCCGCGCCGCCAGCCGCCTGCAAACTCTGATCGATGTCGGTCTCGGCTATATCACCCTCGGCCAGCCCGCGCCGACCCTCTCCGGCGGCGAAGCCCAGCGCGTCAAACTCGCCACCGAACTCTCACGCCGAGCCACCGGCAAGACGCTGTACCTGATCGACGAGCCGACCACCGGGCTGTCGTTTTACGATGTCCACCGCCTGCTAGACGTGATGCAGCGGCTGGTGGATAAGGGCAACTCGATCTTGGTAATCGAACACAATCTGGACGTGATTCGCTCCGCCGACTGGCTGATCGATATGGGGCCGGAGGGCGGCAATCGGGGCGGCACGGTGGTGGTAGCCGGGACGCCGGAGACAGTGGCGGCGTGTGAGGCGTCGTACACGGGGCGCTATCTGTGCGAGGCACTGAAGCAGTATCCGATGGGTGGACTCACGAGCGACGACAAGCCGCCTCGCTCGTGAGTGCCGATCGGCCTCGTCCTGACGTCAAGCGCCATCTACGGGAGCGCAACGACTAACTACGGCGACCTCCGCCATCAAAGCGGTTGGTGTCGAGTTCGATGGTGCGATCGCAGATCGGTCTGCCACCGCTGTCTCTAGCTGTAGAGTGCACCATCACCCGCAGTGAGAAAGTCATCACTGCTGGCACCTACCAAGCTATCGAGGCTGCTGTTGCCCACCAGGGTATCGACATTGTCGATCGCCAAGGTGTCGAGGCTATTGCTGCCTACCAAGCTATCGAGGCTGTTGCCCACCAAGCTGTCGAGGCTGCTGCTGCCCACCAGGGTGTCGAAATTGCCGAT
>ERZ1740068.224-NODE-224-length-32911-cov-7.400962_pt1 | contig 32911 bp, 30 predicted proteins | sample MGYA00581735_ERZ1740068 | MGnify/ENA primary metagenome ERZ1740068 (study PRJEB43018, sample SAMN04849740) | marine metagenome | isolation source: floating plastic debris | place: Pacific Ocean | collected 2008-08-30 | study: EMG produced TPA metagenomics assembly...
GCGAGAACGAGAGGCGAGAACGAGGAAAAACAGAGACGAGAACGAAAAAGAAAAAGAACAGTCCTGAATATTTTCTTTTAGCAGCTCAGCCGCTTTCGCTCTCCGCACTCGATCTGTTATATTCTGTTATATTCTGTTATTCACCCTTTTTAATGCCCAATTGGTGACGAATGGGGAAAGCAGGAGCAACAGTAGACTTACCAGCACCAGGGGTTCTACTTTTCCATTGGGATCTCTAAGAACAATTCCAAAACTGTAGGGAATCACCGCTAAATGCGTAAGGTTGGCAAGGGGTATCCCGATGATGGTCAACATGATTCCAATCAGGTAGGCAAACCCATTTTTTTGAATGGTGAAACAGACCATTAAGTGAAAAAAGATAGTCGGAATCAATGTGGGTATTAGCTTCAAGAAAACCATAGAGCCTTGTGCTATCACCTCCGAAGGATCGCTATTGGAATCCATGTAATTTTTACCCATCTCGGCTAAGCCGACATGAAAAAGGAGGTTGAACCCTGTGATTAAAATGAGCGTCAGAGTGACCACCATCGCCTTCCACAAAAACAGTTTGAACCAGCCCTTTTGGTAGGATTTTGAAAATACGAGCAGGTTGCTTTTCGTTTCAACTTCCACTAAATTTTGAATCAGTACAATTAAAACCAAAGGATAAAGCAAGGATGACCATGCCCCCAAGTTGTTGGAGATCATCACTTCCAGAGGTAGGCTGGCCATGCGTTCGGCATTTAGTAATAAGAATGCTGTCGTTACGAGAAATACCCCGAAGGGAATTCCAATGGCCACCAACAAGTAAAGGCCCCAACTTAACTTTTTGATTTCGAGCGTCAACCGAAAGAGTAGCCTATTGATCATCGTTATCGGTGGAATAAAATAAAAACTCTAAAGGAGGTTGTTTTTCGATTTTTGACCAGGCCAACCCCACCTCTTCTACTTTGCTAATAAAATCACTTGCGCTACAATTTTGACCTAAAGAAATTTCATAGGTTTGGTCAATTTTTAGAAGGATCCAGAACCGGGAATCCATTTCAAGCAATTGGGTAATAGCAGTATGGTCTTTGCAATCGAAATAAAGTACTATTTGATGGACAGAAGGGTGCGGAGCAGCTTCAACAGCAACTACTTTTCGCTCTTTGATCAACAACACTTCATCCAACAAATCCCTCACTTCTTTCAGCTGATGGGAAGATATCAAGACGGTTTTTCCGGTTTGGGCAACAAATTCTCGAAGTGCTTTTTTAAGTACCCTAATGGTGGGTATATCAACGGTACTGAAAGGCTCGTCGAGCAACACCAGATTACCCTTGGTCAAAAAACTTAGTGCGATCGCAAGTCGCTTTTTATAGCCCTGTGAAAGGTGTTTGTATTTTTTGGGATGATGGCTGGATGGAAATTTGGTGAAGGCCAGCACCTGCTCCACCTCGTTAAAAGCAAGTCCTTTTTCCAATGCAAAATACTGTAGGTTCTCCATCACCGATAAGTTCTGGTAAAGGTCAACTCCTTGTAAGAGCAAGCCCGGGTTGGACACATTAATCATTTCCCCGGTTGGCGATTGCTGGATACCGGCCAAAATAGAAATCAAAGTAGTTTTACCAGCCCCATTCTCGCCAATCAATCCGTAGATTTTTTGGGGATGGAGGGTAAAAGCAGCCGCATCGAAGACAACATTGCCAGAGTAGGCGTAGCTAATATTGTTAACGCGGACTTCCAACTTCAACTGCTTTTTGAATTGCTTGGTCGCTGATTTAGAGCGTGGTCTATACCTGTTCTGAGAGGCATTTTTAAGGTCCGTTTAAGGCTGATTTAGAGGACGATTTCTTGGGATTTCAATTTAGGTATTAAACCTCAAAATGAGATGCTATTGAGCGTTAACCTGAACAGGTTTCGTAAGAAATTTGTTGATACTCGGTCTGGCGGTTGAGGTATCTACTTTCGGTGGGGACTTTTTTGTGGTTAGTCTTTTATGCCGCACCCCAGCGGGACAAACTTGTTCTATAATCCTCATGAATACAATGCTCGCAAGGATGATCTTGCGAAGTACAATCCCAGTCTTGAAGGAGTGGTTGACCGGTGTTTGGTATTTAAGGCGATACAGCTTTAAATACTAAGAACGCGTTGGGGAAAACAACTCATAGCTATGCAGCAATTGGATAATAAAGGTTTAATGTACTACCTGAAATTGTAATATCAGGCATCCAAAGGCAATGCATTTCATGCTTAACCCGCCACACCTACCCTACCAATAGCTCAGATTCACCAACAAGGCTTCCTCGTTTTTGAAGCGGATCCACCCTTTTTCCAACATGGGCGGCTCATAAGTTCCGCAGAACTCCTCATTCAAATTTGAAATTTGCATCCAATCTCCGGCTACCTGTAGGATGACGAAACAGTCTTGCCCCTTGTAGGGTATTGGGGCACTTGATTCATCTGGAGATGGATAAATCTGGTTTCCGGGAAATCGGTTCATGAAAACCGTCATTCCCGCTCCTAACCGAGGCAGGTGCTGCCATTGAATCAGTTTGACGAACCTTCCTGTCTTTACCCACACCGTTTCATGGGCGGCTTCGTTGAGGATCACTTTCAACCAATTCCCCTTCTTTTGTTTGCATACCAATAGGATATCGTAGTAGCCGCTTATGGTATCATCGTCAAAACACATGGGCTGAAACCATCGTTGATAGCCTGATTCGACTATTTTTACTAGCCTTGGAATACGACTCCAACCAAAGAAGAAACTTAGCGTGTAGGCGGGCGAATCTTGCTTGTTTGGTGCTTTGTAAAACTCGAACCGTACGGTATCACTTTTGAAAGTAGATAAATCAGGACCTCCGTCACCTATCGTTATCCCAATACCGAGTTTCCCCTTTGGTTAAATGATTCTGAAGATTCCGGTCTCCAATTCTACCAAACCTGGATAAGGCTGCTTTCGCGCAAAGAGATTCCCAATAAGTAGATTTAGAATCAATACAACCAATAACTTCTTCAAAATAGCTTTTGTCTTTATGAGTTCAACTCGTACCAGTTATCGGATGAAACAAGCTCCGATCAAACTGGAGGTTTACTAAGTTTTCAACTGGGAAACTTTAATCAGTGTGCTAACTTCAATCCATTAAATTGCTGCGTTTGCTTGCGAACTAAACCGTTAATTTGCAGCAATCCTCTAATAGGTCTACCACCTATTACTTTTCCATAAAAATGTCCCTCTTTAGGGGGCAATGGCAACTTTAGCGCAATGAAGACAGCAATGAAATTGGTAATCGTTCTCCTTTCCAGCCTTCTGTTGTTCGTTAACTGCCAACCCAAGCCCACTCCCCCGGCGGCCAAGGATACCCTTGCCACCCGCATCGAATCTTTCTTTGCAGACATTGAACACTAGGAGACTCCAGGCTATGCGATTGGCATCTCGAAGGACGGCACTACTCTGTACAAAACCGGCTATGGAGCGGCCAACCTCGATTATCAGCTGCCCATTCATCCACAATCGGCTTTTTCCATTGCTTCGGTTTCCAAACAGTTTACGGCAGCCTGCATCGCCTTGTTGATTTTGGAAGATGCGCTTTCGCTTGAAACCGATGTGGCAGAGTTTGTACCCGAATTGCGGAAATACAACGACACGATTCGGGTGAAACACCTCGTTTACAATACCAGTGGGATCACTGATTATATGCGTTTAAAAAGAAAAAGCGGTCAATCGTGGGTCACCTTCAACTACTTTGAAATCGACGAATGCATTGCTACTTCACTTGCCCAAGACTCCTTGCGATTTAAACCGGGTGAGAAATGGGATTATTGCAATGTGAATTTCATGCTGCTCACTAAAATTGTGAAACAGGTAAGTGGACAGTCTTTTGCTGACTTCGCCCAAACCCGATTGTTTCAACCCTTAGGCATGGAGCACACCTTTATCCACGATGACATCACCCGGATTGTTCCCAACCGGGTAACGCCTTACAATCCCCGAACGGAAGAATATGTGCAAGGCTACAAAGAATATGGCATTCAACTCAGGAGCGAAGGAACTTACATTCAACACCATAGAAATGCTCCGCACTATGGTGGCAGTGGCGTGGTCACCACCATTGACGATTTGCTCAAGTGGAGTGCCAACATGACAACCAAGGCTTTTGGTGGTCAGGCGTTTTATGACCTCATGCACCATACTCCTAAATTCAACCACGACCGCGACAATCAAGCCTTTGGTCTTTACATGAGCGATTTCAAGGGCCGTAAAACAACGGCATGGGAAGGAGGCGATTGGGGCATCAGCTCTCAATTGCTGCGTTTTCCCGATCAGGGCATTACCATTGTGGTGCTTTCCAATCTGGGTTCGGGAGCGGCTTCCCGCAAGGCCAACGAAATGGCAGCGGTATTGATAGCGGAAGGAATCATTCAATAACTACTGAGTTGAAAATAACATGAGGAGTTTACGAATGCTACTGCTCTTTTTGGGCTTCCTGGGCTGTACGGAAAAAAGTAGTGTGACGGTAACCCCGGGTCCAGAAGGCTGGCAAACCATTGACAATAAACTATTCTCCATTCAAACCCCCATCGGTTGGAAACACCAATGGGAACAAGGCATCGATAGTTACGTGGGGCGACTCTTTGCCCCAAAAGTGGATTTATCTTTCGATTGGAGCAGCATGGGGTATGCCAATCCGGTGATGTTTACCCTAAAGGAATATATATACAACAAGCCAGCGATGTGGGAACCACTCTGGACACCCTATCCTAATAAAGTGGTGTTCTACACCGATTCGTCAGAAAACCTCGAAAGGGTGAAAGCTAAAATTATGAAGGAAAAAGGCATCACAGATGTATCATTAATACAAATAGAATATACGCAGAACCCGGAAAAAGAAATTCGCTTTGAAAATGGAGCCTATATCGCACAATTGATATACAATGACACGGTTGTAGAGTATCCTATTCCCATACCGGAGAAAATAAAGAACCATATTATAGAAATAGACACCCTTGGTGGATTCCGACGAAAGCTCATACGCCCCAAACCGGGATTAAACGGCACTACCGGAGTTTACTTCGAAGATTTGAATTCTGATTTCAACTTCAACATTTATGGAGAGGTGACCGGGGCAGCCAATCAAGCAGATGCGATAAAGGCCTTCCGATCCATTCAAGTCCATTGGGGAAAAGGCTGAAAAACGATACTGAGGTACTTCTCTTTTCCATCCTCTAATTCTTCTTATAACACTGATTTCACGATCAAATCAGGAAAACGGATCAGTCCTTCAGGAATCTGGATCATTGCCCCCTTTAGCTTACTGATATTTTTGTTTGTACAATCCTAAACACAAAAAAATGTTTGGCAAACAGATTTCAGACTTGATGATCAAACCCGGTAAGTCGCCGGTGTTTGAAACACCAGACCAATATGGTTTGGACTATGAAGACGTTACTTTTCAAACTTCTGACGGAGTAACCCTCTCTGGCTGGTTGTTGAAGGGCGGCACCGACAAGGTGATCGTTCAGTCGCACTTTGGAGTGCAATGTTCACGGTGCGGCTTTACGCAAGAAGGAAAGGGAATGATGAAAAATGCCCTGTGGACCAGCGACATTCATTTCCTGGAACACGCCCAATACCTCGTAGCAGCGGGCTACTCGGTGTTGATGTACGACATGCGCAACCATGGAAACAGCCAACAAACCGGTTGGGTATCGTGGGGCAAAGTAGAACGCAAAGACGTGGTAGCGGCTGTGCGCTATGTTTCGGAACACCCCAACTTTCAGCAGGCCAATATAGGGCTGCTATCTATTTGTATGGGCCAGGGAGCCAGCGTTTTCGCCTTCGGAATAGAAAAAGAAATGCAATCGTTTGCCCGTCTGAAAACCATGATTTCGGTGCAACCCTTGACCTACGACTACTTTGTGAAGGCCATGGGCTTGCCCAGTTTCCTCATCAACTCGGGCAACAAATACAACAAAAAACACCGGGATACCGATCTTACTGGCGACTCTTTCTTACCTTACGTGAAGTCGGTCAGTGTGCCAACCCTGGTCATTCAGAATGAAAATGATCCCATGACCAACATTGACATGGTGAAGCGTTTCTACAGAGCATTAACGGTAGAGAAAGAAATGCTCTGGTTGGATTTGGAAAAGAAAAGAGGGGCTGCCTATGCCTGGCTTGGCAATAATCCAAAGCCGATCCTCAATTGGTTTGACAAATACATAAAATGAAAAAGTTGCTGTATATAGTTTTAGGTCTTTTGGCCATCGCAGTGGTGTTGGTTTTCACGGGCAACAAATCGGTTCACCACGAGCATACCATCAAGGCACCGGTGGGAGTGGTGTGGAAAACACTGACGGAAATGGAGAAATACCCAGATTGGAACCCCGTAATGGAACTGGTGGAAGGTGAAGTGCAGGAAGGGGCACAGGTGAAATATCGCTACACCCAAGAAGCCAATAAAAGCTACGTAATTGAGGCAACAGTAGTGAAAATCGTTCCTGAGCAACTGCTGAATCAAAAAGGTGGTATACCGCTCGTGCTAACCTTCAATCACCGGTATGTTTTGGAACCTAACGACGAGGGAACCCAGGTGACGATTCACGAAGATTACCGGGGAATTGGCGTGAACTTTTGGAATCCACAACCGGTGGAAGCTGCCTACCAACGCCTTAACGAAGCCCTGAAAACCAGGGCGGAACAAGCTTCAATATAGTCCGTCGGATGAGTGAAATTGTAAGCATAAAATCCATTAGCGAAGTTCATCGAATTTTTGGGTTGGAAAAGCCGCATCACCCCTTGGTTTCGGTCCTTCCGATCGACGACCGGATGACTAATTTCGACTACAGAAATGTGCGATATGTGTTCGATTTTTATCAAATAAGCCTGAAACAAGGATTCTCGGGGTCGATGCGGTACGGAAGAAATACCTATGACTTTGAAGAGGGCACACTTACTTTCATTAAACCTCACCAGAGCATTCAGGTAGAAAACCAGGAAGAAATCAAAGGCAGCTCCGGCTGGACCTTACTTTTCCATCCGGATTTGATTCGAACATCTAACCTGGGAAAAACCATGGAGGCATTCTCTTTTTTTGACTACGATCAACATGAAGCTCTACACTTATCGGACAAAGAGCGAATGATTGTAACCGAATTGGTGCAAAAAGTGAAGGAGGAGTACCAGCAGAATATCGATAAGCACAGTCAGGAGCTCATCGTGGCCAACATCGAATTGCTACTTAAGTACAGTGAGCGATTCTACGACCAACAGTTTTATACCAGAACCAACTTAAACAAGGATTTTTTGTCGAAGTTCAACCGGTTTTTGAAAGATTATTACCGGTCGGAGGCACCAATGTCGGAAGGAGTGCTAACAGTAAGGCATTGTGCCGACCATTTGCACCTTTCGGTGAATTACCTGGGCGACCTCCTCAAAGCAGAAACCGGACGCAGCGCCAAGGAGCATATTCAGGATTATGTAGTGGAACATGCCAAAACGCAGCTCTTGGGTACGCGTGAAGACGTCAGCCAGATTGCCTACCAATTAGGATATGAATACCCACAAGGATTCAACAAGCTGTTCAAAGCCAGAGTAGGCTTGAGCCCGAGCCAATACCGCAAATTAAATTAAGTACCCTCCACCTTGCGGAAGGGTTTTAGAGATCTTCCCGCCTTGTAAGTATCAAGAACACGGGCACCTTTTCACCCCTCCCCGCTTCCATTGTTTCGCATTTAATTTGCGTAACCGAATAGTTACATTTATATTTGTAACCGATCAGTTACACAACTATGCGCAGAGACGTTTACCAAGCCATTGCCGATCCGGTTCGCCGAGATATTATTGATTTGCTGTCGAAGAAGCCCTTAACGGTGAATGCAGTGGCGGTGAAATTTGCCATTAGTCGACCGGCCATTTCCAAGCATTTGAAAATTCTCCACGAAAGTGGGCTGATTGAATTTGATCAACGGGGCCGGGAACGGTATTGCCAAATACAAACGCAGCACCTTATCCCCGCTTTCCTCTGGCTCGAACAACACAAAAAACAATGGGAAGAGCGTATCGACTCTTTCGAATCCTATCTGAATCAACTCAAATCTCAACAAAATGAACAGCAACGATAAAACGGTAACCATCCAACGCACTTTTGACGCCCCTATCGCCCTGGTTTGGTCCGCTTGGACCCAACCCGAACACATTGCCAACTGGTGGTCGCCCAAGGGCATTACCACCCAAATTGTAGCCCATGACTTCAAAGTGGGCGGCCATTGGAAATTCGTGATGCCGATGCCCAACGGACAAGAATTTACTGCTGAAGGAGTGTATACAGAGATTGTAGAGCACGAAAAGATTGTTTCCAAGGCTGATTTTAAACCCATGACGGAAGGTGTTGAAATTCACGCCTTGTTTCAAGCAGAAGGTGCGCAAACCCACTTCACCTTTCAGGTGATGCACCCTACGGTGGAATACCGCATTCAACAAGAAAAAATGGGCATTCTAAACGGTTGGGGCTCGGTGTTCGATCGGTTGGACAACTTGTTACAGGAGGGGGTTTCTTCTTAATTACCCTGTCAATTTATGCGCATGGATCATTTCTTTATCCGCATATTTTTTTTCAAACAACAGCAGGCGACCACGCCTTCTTCTAACCCTTTACCGAAAACACCTGGACTTCAGGAGGGTTATATGGGTATGCCCTCCTTTTGCCATTTCAAACTACTGGTTTTTCTTTTTGCATTCTCTTTGAGCACTATTGGCGTTGCCCAGGATTATGGTGATTATCCAGTCATCCCCAAAGAATTACTACTTAGAGACCTACAACTCTTGCACCAGGGCCTCGACAAATTTCATTCGGGCATGTATTGGTACACATCCAAAGACAGTGTAGATCGAGCATTCGAGCGGGCCAGAGCCGCCATCACTAAGGACATGAGCGTGCTTCAATTTCACAAAATTGTAGCTCCGCTGGTGGCGCTGTCGCGGGAAGATCACACTGATATTGCGCTGCCTAAGATCACTCGAACAGCCATGAAAGCGCAGGCGAGTTTTCTCCCGTTGACGGTGGTATTTTTGGGGAAAGACGCCTACGTTACTCGAAACGGTTCTAACGATAACAACGTTGAAATCGGTTCTAAAATATTGAGAATCAATGGCGAGCCGATGGACGCAATTGTAGAGAAACTGGGGACTTTATTTGCTTCCGACGGCTATGTGGAATCTGTGAAAAGAAGTGATTTATCTGGTTTTTCCTTTGCCCGGAACTACTATTACCACTACGGCAATCTGGCCAACTATTGGGTAGAGTTTGAAGATACCAGTATCGTCTTGCTCAGCCTGCGCCTGAACCAAATCCAGGAAAACCTCAAAAGAAGGCGCAAAGGCTCGTCCATGACCAGCGATGACGAAGAAATGCTGGAGTTCAAAGTCCTCAACGACTCCACGGCTTATCTGGCAGTGCACAGTTTTGGCACTGCTGACATTCGCAGTGGTAAAACCCACAAACGGTTGGCCCCTTTTCTCAAGAAATCCTTTGCCACCATTGAGGCCAATGGCATTCAACATCTAATTTTAGACCTCAGCGAGAATGGTGGTGGAAAAGAGGGCAACGAAAACCTGGTATTTTCTTACCTGGCGGACAACTACCAGAAGTACCTCAAAGTGAGGGCTAAAACTCAAAAGGCGGTGTTGGACAATGGCACCGACAAGCCCATCAAGTTGAAGACCTTCGGTTGGCTGGAACGTACGCTAGTCAACAAAAAGATGCCCGATGGCAGCTACGAACGAAAAGAAAGTCCTGGGCATGGCTTAAAAGCTTACAGAAAAGAGCCGAAATATAAATTTAAAGGCAAGCTGTATGTCTTGGTTAGCCCGATCACCTACTCAGGCGGCAGCGAACTGGCCAACATGTTGTATACCAGAGGGCGAGCTACTTTTATCGGACAAGAAACTGGTGGTGGCTATTATGGCAATACCAGTGGGTATAGTGCATCACTTACACTCCCCCATTCTAAAATAAAAATCTATATTCCTGCGCTCCAATTTATGATGAATGTTAAAAAAGATATTCCTTTTGGACGAGGGGTTCTTCCACATCATCTGGTCATCCCCACTTTTGAAGCATACCAAAAAGGTGAACCAGCTGCATTGAACTTTGCGCTACGTCTGATTCAGGGAAAAGAATAAAAGCAGGATTTTTTCTTATTATCCGTTAGGAGAAACCCTAATGTCGGTTTCCCTTGAACCCAACTACCCATAAATTATGGTACAAGGAATACTTTAAAGCCACTCAATTGGCCTTATGTGACTATGTGACTATGTGTCTTTGCGACTATGCGACTATGTGTCGATGTGCCTATGGGCCGATGTGGCTCGTATGTTCGAATTGGGATTAACTTCTCCCCTTTTGACCTAAATCAACCAATCTTTGAACCAATCGGCCCAAGGAATGGGTGAACGGTAAATGACCTTTGTGGTATTGATCATCCATTCATAACAATCAAAATCATCAAAGACCATGAAAAAAGGCATTCAAACCCGTCACCAAATCAACGCTCCAATAGAATCGGTATGGAGCCACATCGCCACCGGAGCCCAATGGGAAAACTGGTTGCCCATTCTATCAGGATCCAAGGTTTCCGGCAATACCCGTACTTGTAACCTGTTTGGCCCCGACGGCCATGAAGATGTGTTGCAAGAATCTTTTCTGGCCTCCAACCTGGAGAAAACCTTTATCTACCAAATCAATCAACAGCAATCTTTCCCGGCGACCGATATTGTTGGCTATATGAAATTAGAGGGAGACGAAAAGGCCACTACGCTGCACTGGTCAGTAGAAATGTCGGTGAAGTCGGAGGAAGATTTTGCCAACATTCAAACGCAGATTTCATTCATCTACACGGAAGCTGCAAAGCAACTGGAAGCCTTGGCCGCCGATAAGTTGTTGGCCTAAAAATTCTTTTGTAACACCTACCCAATCAGTGCATCCAATAGGGCAAAACCTTCCTGAAATGAACCCGCTGATTGATACGTATTCTGAAGCCGAAAACCGGGCCTTGGTGCAACGCAGCCTCAATGGCGATCGCAAAGCCCTGGATGCACTGATTCACCTCCACCAACCCTTTATTTACAATGTGGCCTGGAAAATGACCCACGACCCGAACGATGCCTTGGACCTCACCCAGGAAACCCTAATCAAGGTGATCACCAAGTTGGCGCAATTTCAATTTAAGAGTTCGTTTCGCACCTGGCTCTACCGCATTGTGTTCAACGAATTTTTACAAACCAAGCGCAGAAAGGGGGAACAGCGCTTTCAATCTTTTGAAGACTACGGCCACCAATTGGATCAAATTCCCAACAGTGCAGTGACTCAGGAAGAGGCCATGATACAGCGCGAATTTTCTCGCGAAATGCAGATCAGTTGTATGTCGGGTATGCTCATGTGCCTGGACCGGGAACAGCGCCTCCTCTACATTTTGGGCGATACATTTGGGGTAGACCACAACCTGGGGGCCGAGATTTTTGGCATCTCCAAACAGAATTTTAGGGTAAAGCTGCACCGGGCACGCAAAGAGCTCTACAACTTTATGAACAAGAAATGTGGCTTGGTAAACCGCAACAATCCGTGCCGATGCCCTAAAAAGACGAAAACCTTGTTTGAAAATGGTTTTTTAACCGCAGACAAAAAGAGTTTTAATGTTGGCTTTCGAAGCAAAATACAGGATTACGTGGTGCAACACTACCAAAAGGCTGCCACTACTGTTGAAGAGAAATACACCGAACTCTATCGGGAACACCCGGCCAAAGACAATTTTTCCAAAGATACCTTGGTGAAGGAATTGCTCAACGATGAAGCGCTGATACAGCTTTTTACCCCTTAAACTTTTTCACTTCCCGGCACTGTTGAAAGCCGCAGCCCAAAAAGGTTGCGGCTTTTTTTGTAACACCGCTAAAAGTGGTGCATCCAACCTGCAAAACCAATAACAATTCAATCGCATGACAACGCAACAAATTGCAGAAAACGTAAGCGAGCTGCTTCGTCAGGGAAACTTCGAAGCGGTATACGACAATTATTTCGAGGCACAACAAGTGCAGCACATCGAACCACAGTCGCCCTTTTTTCCTAACCTAACCGGGGTGGACAGCATCAAAGCGAAAGACGCTCAAATGCAGGCCAATATCGCATCAGTAGAAAGCCTGGAGGTGGGTACTCCCATCATAGCCAAATCTCATTTTGCGCTGCCCTACAAAGTCAAGATTCAAATGAAAGATGGACAGGTCATGGCACTGGACGAAATCATTGTGTACGAAATAAAAGATGGAAAAATCATCCTCGAACAATTTTTTTATTGAACCGCTCAGAAAAAGAATAACCATGAATATCAGAAGCATCATAATCGCAACTACACTGTTGGTATGGGGCTACAGTTGTAGCACCGAAAAAGCCATGGCACAAACCACGGCCGATGCCGTGATCACCACCTCGGCCATTGCCGATATTTCGGCCGATGAGGTATGGGCACAAATCCGCAAATTGGACAACATTCCTGAACTGTCTTCGGCAGTAGGCTCGCTCACCTGGACGGGCCCCAAAGGTGTTGGAGGACAACGAAAATGTGTGACGCCGGACAAATCGGGGTTCTTTATTGAAAAGATCAGAGAATTCAATGACCAGGAGCGCACTTACGAATGGCAAGTGGTAGAAGGAGTGCCCGCCAGCAATGTGATCAACCGTTTTCGGGTGGTCGATCTGGGATACAACCGCTGTATGGTGGTGTTTACCTCCCGGTTTCAATTCATTGAAAACCCAAATATGACAGAAGAGCAATTCAAAGCCTTTTTGCAATCGGCTTCGTATGAAATGGCCACCAACGCCATTGCCTTAGCGCAATAGAAATTACGTTTTTAGGGCATTCACCAAAGCAGCGTCCTGTTTCGGAAAGCTGCTTTGGTGTTTTAAATCTATTGATAAAATATAAGGTTCACCCTACCCATTCCAACCCACTTAGCGCACTTCGTTTTCTTTCAAAAGCGGTTTGTTGAGCAAGGCTTCTTTTTGCACCAAAGCCTGTCCCAAATAAGTTTCAATCTTGTCGATGCAGTGCTCACGGGATTTTAGTTTTTGCTCTTTGGTATAGTAAATCACCACACTTCGACCCACCGAACACTCGCGGTAGCCGTAAACGTAAGTCTCCAACATACGGGTATTGGGTGCCGGGCCAAACACTTCACCGTAGGAAAGCGATTGCGCTTCTTCTACAGCAGACGCCGAATTCTCCTTCTTGCGGTATTCGGCATAAATGCATTGCACCACCTCAATTTCACTTACTCCATAGCGTTTCATCATTTCCCAATAAACCGGGTCTACCTCGCTCAGTTGCACCCGCTTACCATCAAACGACAGGTAGGCCGATAGAATGCGGTACATCTCCAAAAACTTCTGATAATCCGCCAATAAGGTGTCTTTGGCCAAGGGTAGAAACAACACCGTTCTGTTGGAATAGCGATCGCTGAGGCGGTTCAACAAGGTATCCATCGATTCGGCATCTTTCGAATTATCGATGGCCAGGTGAATGTCGTCTTGCCCCTGGTTGATCACCACTTCAAAATCATCAATCAGCAAGAGTTTGTTCACTGGTAAAGCTTTGTACATCGTGCCTTTGAGCAAGGCCTGAGCATACTCCCGGTGCAATGCTTTGGGCTGCCCCAGGTATTGCTTCAAGTATTTTTTGCGCAATGCCGGGTCTTTGTCAATACTTATGGCATTGGAAAGCATACATTCGGTGCAATTCATTTTTTCGGCTACCCGGGAAAAGAAAATAAATGCCTCTTCGTTGGTTTTAAAAAAGGGATCACCTTCCCAATAAAAGCGTCCTGGCATCTGGCGCATCTCCGAAACCGACAAAGCCAGCAATTCAGGGTCGAAGCGTGCAAAAAACGAATCCTCTAAAGGTTGATTTTCGAACCCTCCGGCGGTTTTCCCACGGTTGTAACCCGAGGTGAAAAAATTCACTTTCCACCACTTCGGCTTGAAATAAGCCAACCGCCGAATACTTTCCATGAGGTAATACACGTAAGCCTCATTGTCGGGGTCCAGCAAATGAAATCGAAAAGCTGCTTCGGTACATTCGTGGTAACTAATGTTGGTCATCTGCGCTTCGAGCGCAGCAACCCGCGCCTGCTTCTGCAACTCCAAAAAGGTAGTTTCACTTTGGATAAAAGCTTGCCCCTGATGTTCAGGATACCGTTCCATGAAGCGGGAAATTGCCTTTAGCCGGTCGTTGCCCAAGGGGTGGGTGCGGTGGGCTTTGTTTCGGTAATAAATCATCAACGGGGAACGGTACCGCCGATTTCTTCGTTTTTGCTCCCGCATGAGCAGGCGCTGAAGGCTGATGGCTCCTTTAATATCGTACCCGGCATCTTTCATCCAAACCAAGGCCAAAGAATCCGCTTCCACCTCTTTGTTGATGCTAAAAGCCGAACGGTCTTTGGCACGCCCTTCCATAAAATCAAACAAGCCGTAGGAGTTTTCATGGTAGAAATTTTCCTCACGCGCAATCCAGTGACTCAGGACATGCTGTTTGTAATAATGCGCAATTTCGTGGGCAATTACCGAGGCGAGTGCCGCTTCGTTTTCCACCCGGGCAATCAAACCAATATTGATGAAAAAGTCGCCCGAAGCCATCATGGAGGCATTGATGTTGGCATCTCGGCGAATGTGCGCAGTATCCGGGCGTTCCAGTTTGATGACTTCTGGGGAAACTTTGGCTACGATGGCATTCACATATTCTTCCATCGCCTTCCAGCCGGGATAGGTAGAACCATTGCCCAGGTTTTGCGATACGAAATAAGCATTGTAGTGGGAATAATAGGTGACCACCCGAGGGTACTTCTTCTTCAAATCGGCCGGCGATTCGGTTTGCAGCCGCTGGTAGAGTTGGGAATAATCCTGCTGGTAGGATTCGGGCAATTCTTGTGGAAAATCAAATGGGCAATAGGCCTGTGCAAACAAGGTGTTGGCTATTTAGCAGGTGAACAAGGCCATTAAAAGACCATACATGAACACTCTCATGGAATGATGGGGAGATTTGGGGTTAGCAATAAGTCACTTAATACTATGGGGTTAGTATTACTTCAAATATAAATACTATTTGGAGAAAGCCTATTAAGCCTGCCACTTCAGGGTCGAAAACAGGTAACACCCACAATACAGTTCTGTGTTAGAAAATCCTGAAGAATCCAAGCTTGGAGCGATTCTGTTGAAAAGCTGTTGAAAATTGCCCGGGCAGTTGTACTTGGTTTGATGCCCGATGCGTTAATTTAGTGGTAAGTCAAAATGGCTTAACACCAGGTGATGAACTGCATAATTTAGTTGTAGAGAAACTTTGGTGCAGTGATAACCAATACGAAAGGAGGGTGGTGTAATGTCATATCCCCTAAGATCTTTATCAAGTAATGCCGCAGTTGAACCCCAAATCGTTTTGGATATCTGACTGCTCACCAACCTTTGGTGAAACGGGCCCGGGCAACCGGACTTGATAAAAATTCCAAAGGATATAAATATCTATTCAAGATCCGGCCGAGGCCGGATCTTGTTTTTTAAAGGTATTTGATCACCCCTTCTCCCCTGACACTTCCATGGGTCTTCCCAACCACTCTACGGTTCCCAACTTCCAAAAGTCTGAGGTGCCCACACACAATCCCAACTTCAAGCGGAATGACGTTTTCCCATCTGTATAGGTAAGGTAAAAGTTTATATTTCTGTAGGACTTAATCGATAGATTTCGGTCCTCAATATTGACATACATCAATTTAATCTCCCCTGTCACAATACCTTCCTGTTCTAAAATTTTCAGAATTTCATTGAAATTTCGCGCACCTCCTTGCTTTATCATTTTACTAAGCTCAATGGGGTTGGGCAGATTGTCTCTATTGGAGTGTTTTCGCTCAAAATCCATTAGTACTTTGGCTTCTTCCTCACCGACCAAACATTTTTGATAATCGGAGAAACGCTTTGATCGTAAAGCGGCTGTAAAATCATTAAGTAAACTATCTGCCTGTCCTTCATACTTTTCGGTAAACCTTCTTTGATATGCTTGTTGCTCATCACCTGGAATGGAATCTTTGTAAATGACCTTTGGCTTAAACTCTACCTGTTCCCCTGTTCTCTCTGCATATCTCCTTGTCGTTCGGTTATCCATATCAGTAATGAATTCTTTGTAATCCATTTGAGTCAACAACAGGGAACGCAAAAAACCACCTCTGGTAGCGACAGTAGTCGGTATGGCAATGCGATCATTCACATAAGTCCAGACATTGCGTTTTCTATATTCCAAAAAAGTGTAAAGCGTGTACACGCTGCGTATAACATCATCGGTGAGCTTATACCTGCTCCGAAAATCTTTAGCAATTTCTCGGTCGATTTCGTTCACTTCTTCTTTCCGGTAGAACTTTTCAACCGTCACCCTCCTTTGATCCTCATAAGGGATTTCAAAAGCATCCATCATAGGTACCTCGTATTCTTTCGGAAAAAACTTAAATAGAATGCTTATGGCTAAAGTTCTTTCCAATTCGTCATCGCTATTCAATGATCGAGCAATCTGCTCCTTTTGTGACACATTGGGTGGAACATCTATAAAATCAACTAGGAAGGCAATGTTATGAGACACCGATTTTTCCCCGTGAGACACCAAGGAAAACGAGCAGCAGGCGATCAAAAGCAAAAGGTACTTCATGAATGAAAAGTTGGGTGAGTCAATTTAAAAATACTCCTCCTAACTGAATTGAAAAGAGAGACTTAACTTAAAACCTAACTTATTTGAACTAACTTTCGTAAAGAATATTTGTTATAACAGTATCAACCTGCCAGCGATCGCATAACCAAGCCTAACATGAAGCTCCCCAGAACACTCATTCTTCTATTGATCAGCCTTTTCTTCTCATCGGTATCGGTGGCACAAGATTTTACTGGTGTGCCCTATGGACCCGGGACGTTTCAATTTATGGACATTTACCTGGCTCCCAATACCGGCAACTGTCCTAATCCAGTGTATTTTGATGCCCATGGCAACAATGCCACTACCGCCATGCCCAGTTCAATAATTGATTCTTTGAAGGCACTCGGCGTTTCAGTAGTGGCGTGGGAATCGCTCCCTGCGGTCAATACCCCAATGCAGGTAGAAACGGGCTGGGACGATGCCGAACTGATGTTTCAATGGGTTCACGATCATGCCGACTCTTTCAACTTTGACACCACGAGGCTCATCATCGGTGGTTCTTCACGTGGCAGCATTCTAAGCTGGAAATACAGCCACCGGCCACACAGCGACATCAAAGGCTTGTACATGTACAACGCCCTGCCCGATGGAGTTTGGATGGACACCACATGGTGGTACCCCCCAAACGAAGTCACAACCGCTTCGCCCGAAGTTTTCTTTGTATACCGTTTCGAGCCCGGGATTGCTACCGATATTCACGACCCATTAAATGGAATGGCCATTATGGACCGTTATACCCAATTGGGCATTGGCGACCGCGATACGCTCATCCATAGCATTGAATATTCTGGCAACACCAACAAGTATCAGTTCCTGCCGAATTTCATTCGTTCGGTGCTGCCGCCCTGTATTCCAGTCAATGTACCGTCTACGCAGACTCCCACTAGCGACTTTCAGGTATTTCCCAACCCATTTCGAGACGAAGTGACCATTCGTGGGCTTCAGGGCAACAAGCAATTTGCATTGCGCACACTGAGTGGCACCTTGGTAGCCATGACCTCTGATTTTGATGCTATACCATTTAAGGAACTTTCCTCAGGAGTCTATTTGCTATCCATTCAATCCGGCGAGAACAATAGGGTACTCAAACTTTTAAAGCAATAACGTTAAGGAGGTCTTTTTTCCTTAAAACTTTCCTCCGTTCACATCGTTCTCAGGCACTGGTTCTACATTGTCCCAGTGTTCTACAATTTTTCCTGCTTCGATTCTAAAAATATCGACCTGAGCATAATCCTGATTCAGTTTTCCATCGTTCCAATTGGCGCGGCACAGCGTGGCTACAAAGTTTCCCTGCCCTACCAGCAATACAATTTCCTGGTAATTCAAAGGTCGGTTGGGCATATTGGCCAACTTATAAAAAGCCGCAAAGCCATCGGCCACCTCTTTGTTGTGTTGAATGTACTGGTCTTCAGAGATGTAATCAGATAGCTTTGAAGGATCGCCTCCTGGCATCAAAGCGTCTTGAATTAGGTTCCGCACCAAGGTTTTGTTTTCTTCTGTTTTGTCGAGGTCAGTCACCTCTGTGGGACCGTCGATGGAAGTGTGTCCTGAAGGAGTAGCATCAGCATAAGGGGCAATGACATCCCAATGTTCGATAATCTTATCGTTTTCGTCAGTATCAAAAAAGTCGGTGGTGACCCACCGCGCCTCTCCTTCGTTGATGTTTTGATAAGCTTGCAAAAACACATACTGGCCATCTACCAGCTTGCGAATGATTTGAATATCGCGTTTGGGATTGCGCTCGATAAAGGGTTCGAAAAACTCTACAAAGCCTTCTATCCCATCGCGCACCCCGGTGCTGTGCTGAGTATAGCGGTCTCCGGTATAACGGGTAACGGATTCGCGTACTTTTCCATCCCGAATACCTTCCATGTAGAGGCGCTGGGCGTTGTCGAGCTTAGGATTGATGGTTGAGGACATGATGCTATAAATTGGTTGAGAGCGTTAAATTGACGAATGCTTGTTTTTACTAAAGTAATTGATATCTACTAAGGAATTGGTCATTCTAAAGTCATTTTTTGTTTCCTTGAAAGCACAACGTATTACCATAATTCAAAAGCCATTTCCTTTCGTAATTTAGAGGCCGAACCAGTACAAAAAGGCCACGTGCCAAACCTTCTTAGCAATACCAACCTAATGAAAAGTGTGGCATTGATTTCTCATGAGTAGCCAACGTAAAATAAGTGGCTTTGTCCAACTGGGCATTCTTGCCTTGTTACTGAGTGCAGGTGCTTGGTTTTTTGCGCTCACCAGCCGCCTCCAAAACGATCAAAGTTTGATTCACTTAGAAGGCGAATACCTCAGCCATCGTCGAATGGAAAACGTTTTGGTTGGCCGGAAGAACGGTAAACCTTACACCCTACTCACGCTCAAAGAATTTCCTGAAAAAGAATTTAGCCTTACGGCATCCATTCCCTATGACCGTGTACTGCACACCATTGAAGAAGCAACACCCCCTATTCGTGTAAAGCTTAGTTTGCCCATAGGCCGGCTCCAAACAGAAGAAAAAGTAATTCCAGCGAAACATGGTGTTTGGATCAACGGCACTGCCCTGCGCACCAACGAAGAAAGTGCAACAAGTCAAAAGGAAAAACAAGATACCGCCATGATTGCAGGCTTTCTACTGGGCGTTGCTGGTATTGCCCTCTTGGTGTTGGGCAGGCGAAAATAAATCAGGCGCTTCTCCTAATTTACCCGCCTTTATTACTTCTACTAATGTTGCCATAAAAAAAGGAACGCGAGAGATAGTCTTGAAAAGCTGTACTTTGTAGCCTTTTTTAATGACTTCAACCTGGTTAAAGCAAATTTTAGAAATCATCTATAAACGGAGCACTCCCTCCCTCTCCGAAAGAAAATTATTTACTGTTTTATTGGTTTGTATATTTCTAAAGTTGGGCAGAGTGCATCATGCAATGGTAAAACTATCGCCTCAAATAGTAAATCCCAAAGCGATTTTCATTTTATGACCAAGGAATCTACTTGTGTATTTAAACGGAGCAGGGCTTGTTTTTTATAGTGGCGGGAAAGACTAACAATTTCACCGTTTTTCATTTTCAAGGCTCCTCCATGCGCTTTTTGAATTTCTTCGATGTGACGGCCGTTAACTAACCGTGAGTGATTGGGCCGCACAAAACCATGAGGTTCTAATACCGACTGCAATTCTTTGAGTTTGCGCGACACCACCATAGGCCGGTCTTCGTCACACAGGTGAATCTCACAGTAGGAGCCATCGGCCACCACCTGTTGAATGGAGGCATAGGAAACATAGCGCACTCCGGTTCCGGTGGGTACAGCCAACCGGCTAATGGGTTTCGGTTTTGCCTGAATGGCAGCGGTACGCTCCCAACGCTTGGCAATGGCTCCCTTGGCCCGAAACAAAGCCTGCGACAGCTCTTGTGGGCGAATGGGTTTGCACAGGTAATCCAAAGCATTTTGGCGAATGGCCTGAATGGCAAACCTTCCACAAGAGCTCAGGAAGATGACGATGGGAGCCGGACCAGGAATTTGGTTCAACAACTCGAACCCGGAACCGTCTTTGAATTTCACGTTCAGCAGTACGATTTCCGGAGCTTTCTGGTAGATTAAATCCAAACCGGTAGACACCGTATCGGCTTCTCCGATGATGCTGATCCAGGAAAAATGTTCTTCAATGAGGGTGCGAATCCAGGAGCGAATGGGTAGCTCATGGTCGATAATGGCTAATGAAGTAGTCATAAAGTAGAGCTTAGTTCGAGCAAACAAAGCACCAAGGAATACCTGCTGAAGGATAGTATAGTGGTTTTGCTCGGTAGTAAAGTCAGTTTCTCAATTAGATATAAAAAATGGCTCAATCGGTTTTAACGTAATGGGTGGGGTAAGGATAAGCCCATTACAGCAAACCGCGTAGTGAAGGGCAATCTGATCCATTTCATAGAAGGGGCAGCTTCCATTGATGATTGCTCAAAATTAAGTGGTAGTGCGACCAAAAAATGGAATGGATGTACCCATGCAACAGTATTGTTTGCAGTTGTGCACATTCAGGTCACCGTTGAGCAATTTGAGGGCTCAATTGAAGCATTCTGATCCAGCCATTCACTCAGCAGTGCTTACATTCGTTCAATGGCCCCTTTTCGTTTCTTATTTTTCATTCTCTGCTTGCTTGCCCTTCAGGCGGCAGCTCAATCAGACCCTTATACAGTCAACTACCTTCACGAATATGCCTTCAATTCACCCAACATCATTTCCGATGTTAAAATTGCCTCCAATGGAGATGTATACATTGTGACTTTTGGCGAGGTCACTCGCTATAATAGTGATGAGTTCAAAATACTGGGAAGCTCCAAGGTAAATCGGGGGGCGTTTGTAAGGATTTATGAAAACGACCGCCACGAAAAATACCTGGTAGACCATATTGGAAAGGTACATTTCATTAACGGAGACAAGATTGTTTCCTTTCCCTTCAATGACAGCCTGGTAGCAGCTTCCAAAGGTCAACTCTTTGTCGATGTACATTTTGATGACCGAAAGCAATTGCACATTTCCTACACGAACAATAAATACATTGTGGTGGACAGCAATGGCAAGGTTCACCGCCCTTTGGCCCAATTAAAGGAGAACTTCCGCGGCTTTGCCTGCCGCATCCTTTCCGACGGGCATCCTTTCATGGTCAAAAACATTGATCGAAGCAAAACAGCCCCCACCTATTTCTACTTACTCAACGCTAAGGAAGAGTTGGTAGAAAAAATAGAAATTCCAGATCACCCTAAAGTGAGCCACAATGAAATAACCACTCTACAGGATGGCAGCTTTCTTTACTATTCTGGCTATGGGCACATCATTCGGTTCAACAGCACGAATATCCTTGAACAAACCACCTCAGACGCGCCCATCATCGATTTGTTTGCTGATTTGTATGGTGGACTTTGGGTCAGCCATACACTCGGACAAGGCATTCACTATTATCCTTCCGGAAAATATGGCGTGGGTGAACACCAAACAATGTTTGAAGACAATGAAGCCGTTCAAGTTCGCGCACAAGATTTTCAAGGCGGTCTTTGGGTATTCGGTCGTCCATTTGGATTGCGCAGGATTCACAATCCTGGGGTCATATACCATGATCTTGAGTCGGAGCTGCTCCAAGGGTTTGCTCCTAATTCAACTGCCATCAAAGGAGATTCCCTTTTTTTAGGCGCATCGGATGGGATGGTTCGAATAGCTGACCTAGCGAATGGTGAGCAGACCGACTATAAATTAGAAAACACCGATGGAACCATTTACCGAATGTACCATCCCGAAGGCGAAAATCGGGTTTGGATGGGCTTGCGCAGCCAACTCTACCTCTTCGAAAATGATACTGCCCGGCCCATGTTTAAACCACTGCTCGATAGTATTGTACGTGGACGCAGGTTGTCTTTCTCTCCCCAACCACAAACTTCCTCGGTATCTGTGGCAGCACTGTTTGGCAACCGTTACCTGCTGATCAAAGACACCTCTATCCTTCATCTGTCGCGCCCTCACCAAACCAATATTAGACACGTAATTTGTGTTGGCGATTCTACATGGGTAGGTACTGAGGATGGTTTAATATTAGAAACCCCCGATACCCTAATCGACTACAGTAAAATTAATACCCATCTCCAATCATTGATTTATGATTTGGTCTACTTCAACAACAAACTATTTGTCTCCATTGGAAATAAAGGGATATTCTATTTTTCAAATGGCGCATTTTTCCCTGTAAAAGCCTTGGGACACCAACTCGTTAATGCCAAATTTCTGCGTTTGAGCCCTTCGGTGATGTGGGTTCTTTCCGACCAGGCCAGCTTTAAGCTGACTGGTAATAGTTTGAAAACTCCCTTTGGTTTTGATATTGAAAAATATGCTTCTCTACCCAATAACTTCTTGATGCTTGATCCCTCCACCGATGGCACAACTTTCTACAGCACTTTGAACGGTGGGGAAGTCACCGAATTTTCGTTGAGTGCATTGAAAAAAAAGCCCTATACTCCTACTGTTTTTCGTTTGCAGGAGCTGTTAGTCAATGGTGAAGTCCAATCGTTGAAAGACTCTGTATTCTATCTTTCTCCAAAAGAAAATAACATCAGTTTACGGTTCTTGGGTATTTCGTACGAGGACAAACCGATATACTACCAATACCGGTTGGTAGGAAAAGGTGAGGCCTGGCAACCCACCGACCGGAATTTACAATTTGTAAGCCTACCACCGGGAACCTACGCCCTCGAACTGCAAACCAGATCTGAGTCGAAACCTTGGTCTTCTACCAAGGCCCTTACCTTCCACATTGCCCTACCCTTTTGGCAACGGTGGTGGTTCATCGCCCTTGTCGTGTTGGCCATCAGCGGCTTGGGGTTTTTCGTTGCATCGCTGCGCAACCGGATTTTGAATCGGGAGAAAGTATTGACCATCAAACGGCTTTCGGCGGAGCAAAAAGCACTTCGTGCCAAAATGGACCCTCATTTTGTGTTCAATATTGTGGCTTCACTGCAATACCTCATTGGGAGTAACGAAAACGAAAAAGCTTCACAGTTTTTGCACAAATTTGCCTCCATCATGCGCAATACGCTGGACCAAACCAACCAGGAAACCAACAGTATTGGAGGGGAGGTTCGCTTTTTAAAAGAATACATGGAATTGGAGCAACTGCGCCTGGAAGGCAAGTTCGAATTTGCCTTGGAGGTTGATCCCCAAATGGAAAGCCAACAGGAAATTCCGAATTTTCTGATTCAACCCCTGGTCGAAAATGCCATTCAGCACGGTATAAAAAACAAGGAAGGTAAAGGGCACCTGGAAATTGACTTTCTACGATCGGACAACTACTTAAAAGTGGTGGTGAAAGACGATGGCGTGGGCTACGCTACCGCACAACAATACAAAACTAAGGGCCGCCAATCGCACGGCTTAAACACCATTCGCGACCGCTTGCTGTTGCACAATGGCAAATCCGGACCACCCCCATTGCAGATCGAGAGCCTGGCCGATGACTCCCCTTCCTTACCCGGAACCCGGGTAACGCTATTCATTCTATTAAAACCCAAATACCATGAAGGCACTAATCGTTGACGATGAGCCCATGCCGGCCAAGCACCTCAAGATTCTGGTCGAAAAACACTGTTTCGAAATCGCATCACTCGAAATGCTGCATTCGCCTGTTGTAGCGCTCCAACACCTGAAGGACCACACTTACGATGTGTTGTTTTTGGATGTGGAAATGCCGGGAATGACAGGTTTTGAGTTGTTGGAAAAAGCCAACTTGCCCGCTACTACACAGGTAATTTTCACCACAGCTTATTCGCAATATGCCCTGGATGCTTTCAAAGTAAATGCCGCGCATTACATCCTAAAACCGGTGGTGACCGAGGAGCTCATTCAAGCACTACGTAAAGCGCTGAAAATGAGCAACTATCAACCAACACCTCCAAATACTAACCCCTCTGCTGACCATGAGAGAATAACGATTTTTCACAACGACGAGCACCATATTTTAGCTACGAAAGACATTCTACGACTGGAGGCCGATGGTAGCTACACCAAAGTGGTGCTCCAAAAGCAGCAAATAATTTCAAGCAAAAGCTTGGGGCATTTTGAAAAGAAGTTGCCTACCGATCATTTTTTTCGCTGCCATCATTCACACCTCATTAACCTCAACGCATTGGTAAAAATTGGAAAAGGTCGTCCGGGTTATGTGGTGCTTTCGAATGAGGATGTAGTGCCGGTGGCGCAATCGAAAAAAGAGGAACTGGAGAAGCGCGTAGGGATATAAGCTCCTTTGGAGCAGTGCGAGAACGAGAAAGGAGAACGAGGAGTAACAGCGCGAGGGACGAGAACGAGGGAGGAAGACCAGTTAATAATAATTTCTTTTAGCAGCGAAGCCCCTCATTTCTCGCTCTCGTCTCTCGTCTCTCGTCCTTGCTCTCCGCTCTATCGGTTGGTGTGCTGCATTCTGAACTATCTGATGAATGTGCTCAACGGTGAAGAATAATGACCTATCTGTCAAACGGGTTTCAAGTTTGGCCTGATCGCAGTCGACCTTTGGTTTTCATAACCAACCTAAAAGTATATGAAAACCAAGATTTATTTATTCACCATTTTTTGCTGTGCGCTCTTACAGCAGGGATATGCTCAGGTTTGGAGCAATGCGATTTACGTTGACCAATTAGGCTCCTCGACTGATATCAATAATAATTTGATACGGTGGGGGGATCTCGAAACATCTCAGCATAGCACTGTCGTCTTGAAGCATGAAGGAGATATCTCTTATCCTGGTTATCTGCTCCAAGTTTCGCACGACCAATTTACCTTTGAAAACTGGGTCACTGTAACCGATTTAGATGGAAAGGTTGTTTTCAGCCAAACCATTTCGGGCGCTGGGTTCACCAACCCCTGGCAGCCGGGTGGCGGGAGTTCACAACTCGGATTTGATGATCTCAAAATTATCGCGATCACAGAGGTTGCTCCTGATAAGCTCGTCTATACCGGATCCTATAAATCCGGGAATTCAGACCCACAAATGACAATCGGTATCCTGGAACTACGCCCAGGTGCATTGGTACTTAGTAATACAAGAACGATTACCCCATTAAATGTTAGAGGATATGGCTCTGGAACTTGTATTATGCAAAGTCCTTCCGATCCATCTACTGTTTTTGTTGCAGGGCATAAAGGAGAGGGTAGCTCGTACCACTGTTGGGTGGGTTCATACGATTGGACTGCTGATGTTTTCAAAGATCTAAGGGAATTTGATGACTTGCGCATTATTCCTTACGATATGACCTTCGATTTGCAAGACCCCGACAAAGCGGTCGTCGTAATTGGACGTAAATGGCAAACTCCTAACATTCAGATTCCCATTTGTGAGGACGAAGGCTATTTTTTGTCGAGAGAAACCGTTGTATTTTTTCGATACGTCGAAAATTTAGGGATTCACACCTTGAATGAAATGGACGCTCGCCCCCTCCATGGAACAGGTGTCCCCAATTTCCCTTACGCACCAAACCTCAACACTTCATTTCAATGGTGCATTGCCACCGATCCCAACAATGAGCAATACATTTTTTCGGGCATGGGGCTTTGGCAACGCGAATTCATTGAACCCAATTATGCGATAATGCCTACAGTTGGAATTCTCGAAAGCAACTTGAATCCGTCGGCCCTTTTCCACCTGGAGTCCGAAGTCTATCAGGAATACGATCATGCACAATTGGATTCGCGTGGAGCAGGCACCTCAGAATTTCGGTTGACTTTTTCTTCTACAGAAAATTGGACACCCCGCCAGTTTACCAACGGAAAGTATGCAATCACTACGGCCGTTTTTAGCAACCATCCTGCAACTTACGGCACTCCTGTGAGTGCCAAACGGATGGGAGATGCCAAAACTTCTGCATCCGACCCAAGATACCATTACAGTCAAATATCTATTGCCACGGACTACGATAATGCCACTTATACCGTAATGGGTACACTTAATAAAATCGTGGCCACGAATCAAACTGCCACCGGTGGTTGGCTACACGTCTTTAAACAAAACATGAATAACGAAATATATGGTACCTGTGAAGACCGGGATGTCCTCCATTTCTTTAGTCACTGCTTCACAAAAATACCCGGTCAGGGCAGATATGGGAAACGATTTGATTGTGCTTCCCACTATGAACATGGAAGAGCATATGTTTCCGGAGACGTACACAGCTGCCAGGAGGGCTTGTTGCAATCCTACAGAAAAGCGGTGGCTGAAACGGAACAAGAGGCAGATCAAATTACCGCCCTGCAACTCTACCCCAACCCCAGCCATGGTATTTTCACCATCGAGCTGGAGTCTTCTGAACCAATCACCTATCAGGTTACTACCCTTACCGGAAAGGTATTGATCGCCACAACACAAGTAAGTAGTCCTCAATTTTCCATCGACTTGACCGATTATTCAGAAGGTATTTACTTGCTGCACCTGCAACGCTCCCAGGCTGTAGAAACCATTAAACTGGCCAAACATTAAGGTTTTACCAGGCTTCCCACTTTGCCGGATACACTTAGGGCAGTATCATCCGATTACCCGGGCTAAGTTGTAGCAAAAGCGAACTCTCTTTCTCAAGGGAAGGTGAGTTCGCTTTTTTATTACTTCCACAGACCGAATTTACTATTCAATCCAAAAAGAAATTCGGTAAACAAAGGCTATTGGAAAACCAGCGCTTTTCTACCGTTTCACCAGGCGTTCTACCTGAAAAGTATTTCCACTTTGGAGCTGCAGGAAATATACACCTGAAGCCACTCCGTTAAGGTCAATGGTTTCTTGCACTGCAGCACCATCGGTACCCGCCAATTGCCACGCCATTACACTGCGGCCATTCATATCTTTCAGCTCAACATTGGCCATTTCACCTTGGAAGTTGTCAATTCTAATTACGGTTTCACCGTTGGCCGGATTGGGATAAACCGAGAAAGCCATGGCCTCTCCCCCGTTCAACACCGCTTGAACCTGCGCAATTTTCTCCTCCGACAGATCGGCCACCGCAAGGCGAGGAGAAATAGAATTGCAATCACGTTCTAACCGCCAAAACCCAAAAAGAAAAGTACTGGTATTGGCCCTGCGCATAATCCACCCACTGGCATTGACTACTGCTCCTACAGGGTAAGCTTGTCCAGGATTGAAAGCAGGGATATTGTTTTGATTTAGCCTATTGGGCCTAAAAAAATTCCACATTTCATCAGTTGCACTGATGTCCAGATTCATATTTCCGAAATTCGGAAAAAAGTTATTGATGAGCTCCAGGACATCGTCCCGGAACCAAACGGGATAGGCACTGTAACCACCGGGCCAAAGATGCCCACCGTTGTTGACACGAATCCTGCGCACCCGCGTAGGGGCAAACCAGCTATTGAAATAATGATCAATATCTACTGAACTGCCATCGGTTGTATTGGTGTTTACATTGGTGGTTACAGTAGCAGGATTTATAACTGCGTTTATACTCGTCCATTCATCAATGCCGCTTTCAACATCGAAATAATTCGCGTTGTTAAACACCGGATTGAAAGCTACATTGTCGTAATCCACCTGAGTATCGCCTGTGCCGTGAATGTGGAGGATGGGCATGAGGCGGCAAGGTACACTTGCAATGACATCACGAGGAGTCAAAGCCGCAAAAATGGCCACCGCAGCGAGCCGGTTAGCGAGCGATTCGGTAGCGTGAAAGGTGCGAAAGCCGCCACCCGACTCGCCACACATGTACACCCGTTGCGGGTCAATATTATGATCCGCGATCATTTTATCGATCAAATCATTGAAAAAGTCCATATCATCATTGATGATGGCCGCATCTTCTACCGCCCATTGGAAAGATTGCTGGGCAATACCAGGAATATTGAAAGTGGGAGCGGTGACCGTTTTACCGTTGGGATACACCACAATAAAGCTCTCATCTTCTGCCTTTTGATCAAAACTGGTTTGTACCGCCATCAAATTGCCATCGGCGGTGTTTCCGTGCAGGGCAATTACCAAGGCTGGCCTTTGCCCACCCGTAATTTTTGTGGATTTGTAGAAGCCATAGGTTCGGGTTTCCCCGCCTACGTTGATGCTCTCATAAGGTTTTTCAATTCGGTCTTTTACATCGAAAGGAACAACCAAGGTGCCACCACTGGGCAGCGGGACTCCGGTGTCGAATCCGGTTTGCGCAGAGGCGCCAAAGGCCCCCAAAAGAAAGAGAAAAAACAGCGACTTGGGTAAGCATTTCATAATTGCATGAATTGTTGGTTTGAGCCGGCAAGAAGTGAAATCCTAAGCCCACCATCATCACTCAATCGCGGTGAAACTACCTTACCCCCGACCGGGGGAACGGCCACAAAAAACTTATTTACAGCCACTTAAATAGAAAATTATTTTCAACCCCGTTCTATCATAAAAACTGAAAGTACAGGACAAATCCACCTAAGTACCATCTATATGAGAATCCGAAAATCGATTGGAATGTGGCAGAATCACCCTGTCTCAGGACCGGTGACTTCTTTCAATAGAGATGGGTAGGACTCCACAATTTCAAGGAGCCCTATGGCGAAAAAACCTCTAAGGAAAAGTGCTTTTAGCCGACTTGAGAAGTAAGCGGTTGCGTAAGGCCCGAAGAAAGTTCTAAGGCTTTGAGCACCAACGAAGCCTTCTGGTTGCCCGAAGAAGAATCGATGTCGAACTGGCGGTACATTTTTTTTAGGCTCGACCGTACACCTTCGAACCCTACAAACACTTTATCGGCCAACTCGCGGTTGGTGAGTCCGGGGGATTGATACAACTTGTCTAAGATGGCCCAATCGGTTTCGTTCAGGCGGTATTCCAAACTTGCTTCAATGCGTTCCCGGTTCAACTCTCCTTTGAACTCTACCTGAGGTCCTGCCTCAAACACCGATTTGAGTTGACTCACTTGTTGCAAAAGCAGTCTTTTTTCAGCCTTACTGCGTTGGTATTTCCACATCCAATACACGCAACCGCCTGATCCGAGCAAAATTAAAATGGCGATGCCCAATAAGTAGTTGAAGCGGGTTTGACTGGCCGTCAAACTTTGCTCCATCCGCTCTGTTTCACGCAGTTGTTCAAAGCTCAGGCTGTCCAACTGACGTTGTCGTAGCAACTCATACCGCAATTCACTGGCTACAATGTTTTCCTTGTTTTTCAACTCTTTGATGCTGTCTTTCAAGGCTGTATAGCGTTCGAAATACAAAAGGGTTTTTTCGGGTTGCGACCGGGTTTTGTAAAAATCATAAAGGGCAAGGTTGGCCTCTTGAAGTCCCACTAGATAATCCGCTTCCTGATGCAACTTTAAGGCACGTTCCAATTGAACCAGAGCCGCATCAGCATCGCCTAAAGCCGCCTGGATGGTTCCCATCAAAATATAGGTTTCGGCCGTGCCGATCCGATGGCTACAGGCCTGAAACAGCTCGCTGCTTCGCCGGGCAAAAGGCAAGGCCAACACCCATTCTTCTTGTTCAGCATACGCAGTACCAATCCCCAGCAACGTATTGGCCATAGGCACCCGCTCCCCTGTTTCTTCAAAATAGAGCAGCGCTTTAGACAGAATTTGAATGGATTTATCGTATTGCTGGGTGTGGATGTACAGAAAACCGAGGTTGGTGTGAGCGGTAGAAAAATAACTGCGATCCGGCCAATTCTTGCAAAACCCCAGCAACTCCTGATACAGATCTTCAGCATGTTGGTAGCGCTCCAACTTGGTATACAAGTTGGCCAGGTTGTTGAGCGAACTCACCCGCGCAATAGAATCGCCCATTTCCACCGCATGTTCCTGGGCTTTTCGGAAGTAGTTGAGCGAAACTTCAAAGTCAGAGATGGTAGCATAGGCAATGCCCAACATGTTGTAGCAAGTACCTTCTTTTACCCGAAAACCTTCCTTCTTGCAAATTTTCAGTGCCTTGTCAATGAATCCTACCGCTTCCAAGGGCTCTTGACGCAACGAATGGACTTCCGCCATGTCCAGGTAAGCCGCCACTAATAAACGTTGATTTTGATTCCCTTCAGCAAAAGCAAGCTCTTGTTTACTGTAAAGCAAAGCACTGTCTTGCTGGTGGTAGCGGTAGTGTCTATAAAGTGCCCGTACCCCGGCCTGTCGCTTCTCAATGGGTTGAGAAGTATCCTCGAATTGCTTTCGCAAGCTATCAGCATTGAACTCTGCTTGGGCAGAAAACACAGAAGACATCAACAAGAAAAGTGGCAATAAGGCCCGGATAACAATGATCCTATGATTAGCAAACGTAGCGGTGAGCACGACAATCCAGATTTTGGTGGTGTAGCAGTGGTTCCAAATTTATACCAAGGCAGAGCATTCGAAAAAGTGATTCAATTTTGAAGTAGAAGTTACAAAAAGCATCCGTTTTAGGGATTGTTGCCCATTGGTGTAGCGCTATGTGGGTTTGAAAGGATTGCCAACTGCAATCTAATAGCTATTGGTTTGAATACGTTAGTTAACTTGGTATCAACTTTTCTAAAAGTGTGCCCCTAACTATCAATTCGCAAACCTCTACTTATAAAAATGCGTATTTCACTCTTATTATTGCTGCTGTTTGGAACATACATGCCCACAGCATTGATGGGGCAAAATGATTTAAAGAAGTGCATGAGAAAGCTGAAGCTCGATTCGAGTCAGGTCGCTTTTTCAAAAGAAAAGGTAATCATGTATCCAAGAGGCTTTATTTACGCCACCGCCAACCTGAAGGTAGTGCAATATTTAGGCTGTTTTAGCACTGATATCCATGATTTCAACCAATATGTTGAAAACAGCCAAACTTCCATTACCCTGGAATCAAACGATACGATCATTCGACAATTAGCAGGATATCATGATACAATTGCTGTCCTATCCCTCAACAACCAACTGGCGAACTTGAAGACCTTCAGCGGAGAACCACTGCTCATGGAGCAGGCCAACTATGATTTCATAGTGGTATATTTCTTCGACGAGACAGTTATCGATCGCTACCTAAAAAGAAACTTCAGGCATTTTGTAAGGTATGCCAAAAGAAACCCTCAAAAGAAGATCAAAATCATTGGGGTTACTCAAAGCTGTTAGTACATTAAGATGAAACTGATAATAGAATTCCCAATGAATATTGTTTGCTCCTACAACGGAGCAAGTAATCTCGATGAGACATTAGAAAACAATCTTTCATACTTGATTGGGAAACATTGTTACGATAATAATATTGACTTCAAAATCTTGAAGTTAGATTTCGTTAAACCTGAACCAAATGTTAATGACGAACTGATTCGATACCAAATTGAAATTGGAATGAGTCCAATTGATTTCAATACAGATTGGATTTTAAATGAATTAGAAATTGAAAATTGGGAAAAGGGATTGACAATCAAGTCTGAAAATGATGAGATTCTGCACGCTGATGAATATACAGCTGATATTCAGTATCGGAGAAAACTAAAAAAGAAATAACATGCTTCAACAAGAGCTAAAATATATGTCAAACCAACCTAACCCTTTCACGACATTTTAGACAAAACGTTTACAACAAACGAAGATTTAAAGTGCAAGATTACTTTTTCCTTGAAAAATGCATACCATTAGACCTTTAGAAGATGTAGTAAAAGAAAGACCATTCTTTTTCTTAGGAAATCCGATTCACCAAAGAGTAATCAAATTGATTCATGAAATGATGATCAATTGTATTGCAATAAATGGTAGACAAAGCTGTGGGATAGAAATAGAATTGACAGGTAACCAGAGTTTCCTATTCAGGTTTAAAGCATCTCAGACTTTAGAACACATAGCAGAAGAAATATTAGAACATAAAGCGACTGAAAAAAATCAATATCTGATAATTGGAAAAATACTTTGTAAATATTTTAATTTAAGCATTGAGAATAAGTTTCATTTGTTGATGAGCCTACAACTCGACCCAAAAGTATTTTCCAATTCTCTAAATTACTTCAAATTACTATCAGCAGTTGAGCTTTTTACTGCTCTAAACAGAAATTCAGAAGTAACCTTGATGGATAACAGGGGCAAATACCGACAAAGAAACCACCTCTGTTTTCCCGAAGGAATACTGCACCTTCACAACAGGAACATGCATGATGTGCTTAGTATTTCTCAATTTGAAATTGATTTTGACAGCAAAATAAAAGGCAAAGATTATCAATTTTACCTTACTTATCGTGGTGATTGGTATCCTGAGCCTGTGATTCATGCCTATGCGAATAACATCTCCAATACCTCAGGAGGATCCTTAATTGATGGAATTATTTCCGGATTTATACATGGTTTGGAAGCATACGTAGCGCACCAAAAGTTAAAGTACTATAAAATAAAGAAGACCAAAATATTCAATGGGTTAATCTTAACCGCCCACGTTAGAGGAGATAAATTTTCCTTTGGAGGTAGCTTTAAAGAAAGTTTGGAGGATGATGTGGTAAAAGAAGATGTTGCAACGGTGATGAAAAAAGAAACCAACAAATTTCTTTCCCAAAACCAACAAGCAGCCATCGATTTTCTCAGCCGGTTCGATGAATCTCAATTGGGTAGTGCAATGTTTGACCTTTCTCAAGAGCGATAACATGAATCTGGAGTTCTCCGCTACAAAAAACGCTTATCGTCCAACCCAAAAACACCCAGATAGCTTTAAAACAATCCACCTAAATCCATTCCAGTATAAA
>ERZ1740068.225-NODE-225-length-32897-cov-7.640826_pt1 | contig 32897 bp, 26 predicted proteins | sample MGYA00581735_ERZ1740068 | MGnify/ENA primary metagenome ERZ1740068 (study PRJEB43018, sample SAMN04849740) | marine metagenome | isolation source: floating plastic debris | place: Pacific Ocean | collected 2008-08-30 | study: EMG produced TPA metagenomics assembly...
ACCAACTGCCCTAAGGAGTTGTAGTGATAGGTAGTGGCCATGCTGTGCTTGGGATGCACGGTTTGCGCACCATTTTCCCGGTCTTGCTTCACTTGATCCAACAGCGCCTGATTTTGCAATAGGTCTACCCCTTGTGGCGGAATGGTGCGCACCAGTTGGCCGGACTGATCGTAATACGACAAGGTGTATTGGTTGGCCGATGCAATTTCATATTCCATCTCCATTTTCTCATACACGCCCATGCACTTGGCAATCAGGTCTTCCTGGAAGGTAGCCGACACCTCATCGAGGTAGCTGCGGTAAGCCAACTCGGCGTTTTGTTCCGCAATGTTCATCAGGTTCAACACACAGGGGTCGGGCTGGGTGTATTGCGGGGTGGGTTTCAGGTCGCAGATGAAGTCACTGCCAGGGCATACTTCCTTCAAACTCATATCATCGAGGAATACAGTACTTCCTTTGGCCATTTTTGCCATCACCTCTATGTCCATCGTGGTGTTGGCGCCAGAGTTCCACAAGAAAGTCCGCTTATACCAGGTGCCTTCTAAAGTTCCTGTGTTGAAGGAGGTAAATACCGTAAACTGACCGTCGAATTGAATGGCCATGTCAGTATGCGTTACATCCCAGGCAAACCAAAGATCAAATTTGTAATCGGTGTTTGGTTTTACCGGAACAGACATCTGCTGCCAGATCGGATACCATCCAGCGGTAGTGGGTTCTTGGTGAACAATTTTCATGAAACTACCGGTAGCATTTCCTACGGCATGATCATAAAGTATGGAGCTGCCCAAATTGTGTTGATTCACAATGGAGTAATACTTGAGCGCCATTCCGCTTGGATCGTAGGTAAAAGCTGAAGAGAAAAAGTTATTCCCTTGGTTAAAGCTTCCGTTTGGAATAAGATCGTAGCTATCACAAGCCTTGGGGCACGTATTCCCAAAAGACACATCGTCCAAGCCGATTACATTGACCGAACTAGCGTTGTTGGAAGAATTGAATGCCAATTCCAAGTTTACAGAAGTAGCACTTCCACTATTCCACACGTAGCGGATTTCATTCCAGGTATTGCGCTCGACTGGCAGTGCCTCTACTTGCACGATGGTGCCATTGATGCTCAACTCGGCAAACATGTTGCCTCCATCGTGGTTGATGCGGTTGAAGAAAGCGGAGAAGACGTAATCCTGGTTGGGTTGTACGGTAACCGTATGGTTCCAGATGGGTGCATTGCCGCTTCCTGCGGTTGAGAAGGCTAAGTAATTGCCCACCGACGGATCAGGATAGGTATGATCACCGGTCACAGGACATGCCAGGCAAAATTGCTTCTTAGGTATAATGGTGTAATTATCCAGTGGCCATTGGTTCAGAAACAGGTTGACCAGATTGGTATTGCTTACAAACTGTGGATCCATGGTATAACCCGTCAATAAATACCCATAAGCAGATGAATGCGCCTGGTACTGTTCGAAGGATCCATTGACCACCAGCTCTTGATGCACACAATTATCGCATTGTGCAATGGCTTCGCATTCGCTATAGCCGGTTACTTTCACGCGACCGCCATCGTTCATTTCTAAGAAGAAGTAGAAGTGATGGCTACTGCCGTCCGATTGCAATTGGCTTTGATCCGGCTTCATCGCTGAAAAACCAACGATATCTCCCTTGGTATACCCTAATGTGGTGGGTACGGTAATGTGCACTAAACATTCTGTGGTGGAGCCAGGAACGGAGTAGCTTCCTCCCAACTCGCCCGATGGCACCACGGCACCAAACAGAGCAGACCAGTCAAGGCTATAGCCAAAAGCAGTCAAATCGCAATTGTAGGCCTCTGGAGCTTCCGTGTCTTGCAACACGTCCATCGGGTCCTGACCACAGTTTCCAAAATCCAGGCAAGGAGCCGAACCTTGAACAGCAGCAAAACTTACATTTGAGCCGTTGGTCAATTCTACTTGTGCAGTAAAATCTCCCGATCCTCCTGAGCTGCTTGGTTGAATGTTGAATATCCGGGTAACGTGATTGGTGTTGATGCCCGAAAAGTTGATCATGAGCATGCAGCTGCTACCACTTGCGTTAGCCAGTTGAGCTCCTAAAGTAGAACCACTCAGGTTCGAGGTCCATTGCAAAGTGCCTTGATTAATATCTGTAGCACTTGAATTCAATACCGTATGTAAGCCTTGGAACAACTCATCGCCCATCACCTGACGGTAAATGCCTGTTCCGATATTCACATTGCTGTTCCACAGCAGGGGAGCAATGCCTGCACTGGCATTTTGATAAAGCAAGCCATTGAGCAGGCGCTGCATTTGTTTGGCCGTAGGGCTGGGATCACAATTGGTGAGCTCGGCCTCGCACCGCAAAAAGTTGAGGCAAGGCAAAACCCCTTCCATCAGCACCTCTTCCTTCACGCCGGTACCATCGTCTACCGTAGCTTTGATGATAAAATTTCCGTTGGCCGAAGCAGGATAAATGCCGGGAGAGCTAGTCAGCTTTAGGCAACAAAAGCTTTCGATCTGATTAACATTGTAGGGGCTGTTAGGGTCGGCAAACTTCATCCGCAACTCACAGCTGGGACTTATACCGTAATCAATATCCAATTTCACCTCATTGGCAGTAGACTGCCCCGAAAACTCGGCATTACCGCTTGGCGTAGCACCATTCAAAAGCGCATCGTTCAAGGCAGGAGTATATACCAGATAGGGATCGCCAGCCGACAAGCAGGTCAACTGATGGGTTCCGGTACCGCTTAGCAGGTGGTTACCCGGTTGTTCTATTGCTACATTCAGCAGATTTTCCAAGTCCTTGGCAAAAGGGCAAACCCCGCAAGCTGCCAGGTAGGTAGCCGCAGCTTTATCGGCCAATTCATCGGAATAGCTGTTGACATAATCGGTACAAGTGGAATGGAGGTTGCTAAATTCACCGTAAGCGGTGGTAGTGTAGCTGCATCCTCCCTCGTTAGCATCTTCAGTATCCAGGTATTGCGCCACTGTACCAAACCGAGCGGTTTTGTTTTTGTACATCACAAACGTCATGTAATTGCAAGGCTGCTCGATGTTGTAGAACTGTGAGTTGAGGTTGGGCCATCCGGTAATGCCGTATTGTGCCAGGATCAACCCGTTGTTGAACGGAGTGGTGTTTTGAAAGAAGTTATAGCGGAAGGCATCAAAATCTTCGGTACCAATACAACCGTTGTAGAAACCACTGTTGATGGCAATTTGGCGGTCGCGGTGAGCCAGGAACTTTTGCTTCAAACTCACATAAAGGGCGCGAAAAATCTCCCACTCTTCCAAGCTAAGTGCGCTGCCATTTGGAGTCGGTAAACTGGAGCATTGATCAAAACTGCCTTGTCCGGGGTGGTTGATCAGGATTTTAGCTACATCGTACATACTATAGTACGAAGGCACGCTCGGATCCTTGATGCTGAAGTTTTTCATGAAAAACTTGGCGGCCAAAAACTCTTGATTCCCTTGAGTGAAGTAAGGGTCGGCCAGCAAAATATTAGGGTTCGCAGAACCGCCTGGAACTACATTCAGACCATCGTCTACCACATCCGTATAGTCCATGGTGAGCACATCGTCGTCAAACAGGTTGCTGGTTTCACGGGCCTGGCATTGTTCGTAGTAGCCATACTCAGGATGGTAGAGCACCAGCGATTGTGCCCAGTTCGATTTCCAATAGGCCACAAAATCTTCGAGGTGGGCCAATTGCTCCGGACGAGCGTAGGGCAAACCACCCGACATAATCGGCGAACCGTTGATGGCTGGCTCGTAGCCCGTTCCAAGGTTGTTCAGCAAAATGAGCGACAAACTGCCATCGGCATTGCGGCACTCTTTAGCGTAACTGCCACCACCCAATTGGAACATGGGGTTTTTCCAGTTGGGCTCCACACTTTGGGTAATGAATAAGTTTTTGCGGGGCAGGTAGTTGGTGGTGTTGAACACCGACAAACGATAAGGGGAAGCATCAATATTGCCCGCAGTGGCCTGAGGGCCATTAATCACCACACCATTGCTCACTCCCGTTCCAGGGGACACTTTTCCATACTGCCCGTTGGGGCTCATGTCGGCCAACATGGCATTGTAAGCAGCCTGGCAGGTAGCACTCACACTGCCACACATCTCACCGCATTGTTGCAACAAAGCATCCACTTCAGTTTGGGTGTAGCCTTCGGTCAACAGTGCGTTCACGGAAGTAGTACACTGGTCGCAAGTCATGCCACATCCGTCGAAATCTAATTCGTGAATGGCCTCGGTTTCGAAGTAGGTGTAATCCAGCAAGCAATCGTTGTTTTCCAAATAGTGCTGGGTGTAATAGTTCAACGCATCTTTATTGATGGTCAACTTTTTGTTGATGGTGTAAGAACCTTTGGTCAGTGCCAATGCAGCCGTTTGATCATTTGATTGCAACCCGCCGGTAGGAAAGGTGATGTCGGTAGCCGAGTTGAACGACGGAGGATTGGTCACCGGGCAAGTGGCCTCAGTGAAGGTACCGTTGGTCATGTCGTCCAAAATGGATTGACCAATTACAGAGGTAGTATGCGCATTGGGATTGCTGGCACTCTTGCGGTAGAGAAACTCTTCGCCACAATCGTTCTGCAAAGAAATGGTGAGGTCGTAGATACACTCGTAGCAAAACGCATCGCTGTAGCTGGAAGTAGTTCCATCGGCATAAGTTACCGTACCAGCACAATTGGCATCGTATACTTCGCCTGGCATTTCATAGCTTACATCCACTACCTGATCGGAGGTGAGTAAGAAAGTGGTATTCGATTCTTTGGTACGGCCTTCATTTACCAATCGGTTGGCCGAACCAGAAGCATCTGAAACGGATAGCTTGTTAAGAAGGTCAACCTGCAAATTGTAAATGCTAGCATCATCCAACGCGATCATGTTAGCGGGAACATCCCCCTCCAAACCCGTTGCAATCACATTACCTGCCAAGTCGGTATAGGTAACGGCTACCTGCCCATTGGGGTCAATCACCATTTGCTTTTGGTAAAACTCAGAGTAACCCGCATCGGAAGCAAACAACATGTCCAACTCTTCTTGAAAAGGCTTGCCATAAAACGTTTGGGTGGTATGTCCATTGCCGGTGCGAAAAGGAGCACCTACTCCACTCTGTTCTTTTACCCGGCCCGTGTTATCGGCCATGTAAGTAGTATGTGAAAACGGATATTTTTCCGCATCAGGAATTTCAGGGTAATCAGCTACAAAATCGCTGTTGGGTGAATAATACTTAGCAGACCCCGTGCTGGTAGACATGGCATAAGGCACCGGAGCGCAAGCATTCGGATCGCTCAACAATTTGTCGAAATCCGAAGCATGGTAAGCATCGGTGGTTCCATCCTTTTGGTTGAAGTTGCTGCGGTAGCCCAACAATTCAGAAGTAATGGGCACCGGCAAAGTAGTGATGGCCGCACGCCCTGAATAATCGTAAACATTCTCTCCAACAAAGACATGAAGCACGGAGTTCAATCGGAAATGTTGCTGACGGCTCAGGTTGGACCCATCGAAGTAATCCACCATCTGTTTGCTCTTGCCTTCTTCTGCAAAAGTCATACTAGACTGCCAATTGAATTTACCTTGGTGACCAGAGAAATAGTACCGGTCGGTAAAGCAGGCAACCGTAGAGACCCCACTATTACAGCTTCCTAAATAGGTGTTACTCGACCAGTTGCCTGGAACATCAGAAGCATATCCATTGTCTGGAATTCGACCGATGGCTCGAACGCGGTATAGCACCCAACCTTTGTCGTACAACATCGGAATGGCATACTGCTGTCGCTTGGTGGAAATACGTGTGGCATTGTGCCGAAGATCATCCACTCGAAATGCTGGAAATGTGGAATTGTTATCTGCATAATAATGGGTCCACTCCAACTCATACCCTTCAGCACCGGGCACCGTAGGCCAGGAAACTTCCAGATCACCGGTGGTGCCGTTCAAACTGCTCGATAACCCCGAAGGAACAGTTGCGGTATTAAAAGTGAAATACCGCTCTACTTCTACCCTGCCCTCAACCCGCAAATTGTAATGGGCGTATTGCGCAGCGGTGGTCGGGTGAACCGGAACAATGTCTACAAACATGCGGTGGCCCGGATTGGGCACCTCATAAATGACCTTGTCGTGGTAAGGGTTGGTAGAACTCTTCTCAATGCTCAAGGTCTTGATAGTCGTTACCGGAGAAAAGGTAGAACCCGATTGCACGTAGGTGGTGATTTCCACCTGAACATCGGCCGTAAAGTCACTGGCAGAAGCACCAAAATCATCGTGGTTGACCGATAGAATGACATAGTTTTTCAACTGTTGTACCTGAAACTGTTGGTTCCAGGTGGTCGGGTTGGCCGTCATGAAGGAGTACCAACTGTCGGTCACCTCCACACCATCGCCCCCTAAAAAGTCGGGACGGTCTACCTGGTCGGAATACACCTGTTGTGCCGCCATGAGGGAGCCTGGCAACAACAAGCAAAGGAGCATCAGCCCGGCAAGGGGCCGAAATCGAGAGAAAAGGAAAGCAAATGGGTGCATGATCTGGGGTTAAAAGGGTTGGTACTGGAACTGGTAGCTGGCGTAGGCAGGCAGTGGGCTCCACTGCCGTTTTTGCCGTTGCAAGTAAGCACTCCGGTCAAGTTCCGCGGGTTCAATAGTAGATTGAGAATAATTCGTGTAAGTAATTTCCAACCGAGGTCGGTCTTCTGAAAGCAAGTTGTCGAGCATACTGGCGTCTTGAAAATGGAAAACCAGTTTGTGGATGTAGCCGGTCAGCGGATCGACCCAAATTTCGTAGCCCGAAAAGCGGGGATCTTTGGGCAAACCCTCGAACACATAACGGTACTTGCCATCAGCAGTGGAACTTTTCGTCACGGATGCATAGGCCACCAGCATGCTGTCCAGCGAAGGCGTGGGAAACAAGCCCAAATCTTTGTCCTTCATTTTGCGGTCCAGCATCACAATGTTGCGGTCCTCATGATCAATCCGCAAAAAGTAATCTTCGGTTTGTAGCGTGAGAATTGGGCCCAACTCCTGCTCCATGCGCTCACCGGATTTTTTCACGGTGCCCTTCAGTTCTTCTATTGGTTGACCAGAAGTAGCATTCGCATAGAGTTGATACTGTACCTCAAAACTGAGGTGGGCCGCTTCTGCATATCGAGCACCCAGCGTCTCCAATTCCATGGTCAAAGGGTGCTGTGCTTGTGCCGGCAGTATGACAATTAGTGCAAGCACCCATCCCAAAAACCAACTCCGAGAGTGCATTGTATTCTTCCTTCGATTCGTAAACATCATTGTTCTGCAGGTTTAGTTGGTAATTTTCTTTTGGAGGGTTTTCACTTGTCCGGCACCCACCCGCAGGCTTCGGCGGCCGGTGTGTGACCTTGATTCTGTCAGGTCGTTGGCATAAGCGCGGAAACTGAAATGATCGTCCACGCACTCCGTAAAGTCGTAGTCTTCAAAGCCATCGTAGCCAATTTCCCGGTACTCGGCATTAGCTCCCATCGCGGTGGGTGTCAGTCGGCTATAGCCATATTGCGCAGCATTGTGAAGGTTGAGCGCATCTTTGCTCTCCAACTCCTTGCCATCCGTACTGATAATGGTGAGCTCCTCGGTGGAAGTCCATCCGCTGTAGTTGGGCACCCAGGCATTGCCACTATAGATCCAGAATGGTGAGAAGTTGTTGAAAACACCATCGTTGCGCAAATCGAGCAACTTCGCATAAGTCGCACCATTGTTGTTGGCAGTAAGGCTTTGCTTGCGACCAGTCAGGTAGGCCCAACTTTTGTAAGATCTATAGGTACCATCGACCATGTATTGATAGCGGGCTTCACTTTCGGCTTGAGTCAAGCCACAGTTGCAAAACGCCTTCCAGTCGTCGTTGAACTCTACTGAACCAGCATTCACAACCTCCACACTACCAAAGCTCAAGCTACCACCGGCGGTAGGATCGCCGTAGGTAGTCACCGTTCCAATGGGCACATTGCTTTGGTTCTTGTGGCCAGAGCGGATCACTTTTACCAAGCCACCCAAAGTCACCGGATTGCCCGAAGTGAGGTCGTACACCCCGTAGCTGTTGGAGCCATCCATCAACACTACTGCCTCTTTGTTGTAAGACAAGCCGTGGAGCAGAATATCACCTTCCGTGAAGTAGTTGCCCAGGTTGCCCGATACCACACCGGCATCGAAAGTCGCTCCTACATTTTGATAGGCCGAACCCATGCGATCATAGGCCCAGTGTGCCGGGTAAGTAAACTCATACACCCGGTCTTTGAGCGCTGGTGTAGGAGCAGCCGCAGGGTCGTTGTTGTTATCGAAATATTGGTTGGTAATCTCTTTCAACAAAGTCTCTCCGGTTTCAGCGTCCACGGCAAGGTCCCTCGTGGTGACGCGACCACCTTGGTGATCGACTACGGAGCGCTCCAACAAACCGTGCCGGTTGATCACCTTGGTAATGGTTGCCGAGCGGAAGCTGGTTTCATCTGACGTGTACTTGGGCAGAACGATGGGAATTGGAATGGGCAACCAACCGACTGGAATACCATCGGTATTGACGTTGAGGCCACCCGAGCTGGTAGAGCTCTGCTCTTGCCGAAAATCGGCCACTACATCGAAGTCTACCCCAACAAGGGCTTGTCCGACCGTACCATCTGGAAAGACGGCCTTCATCGTGTTGTCCAGCGTTTTGTCGCCCGATTGGCGGTAGTGGTAAGTCATTTCGGAAACCCGATAGCCATCGCCCCATACCGCCTCGCCCTTCGGCTTGCCATGCATGTCGTTGAGTTCTACTACAAAGCCTTGGCTGGCTGTCATGTGATCCTGCCCCTTCAGCTTCAAGAAGTTGAGAATCGGGTTCGGACGCTTGCGAATGGCTTCCACCGGTGTTTGCCGCACTTTCGTTGGAAAGTCTTTGGCAGTGTAGAAGGTTTTCACCGTTTTGCCCGTTGGCAATCGTTCAGCCGTTTCACTGTAAATGCCTGTTACTTCTACCCGGCTATAGCCCACAGAAGCACTTGGGAAAAGTGATTCACCAATTGGCGTTTCCACCATATATCGTTGATCGGGCTTCAAAAACATTTTTTCGTTGTTGTAGAGTGGCAACTTGAAGGGATTTTCGTCTCCCCCCATGGCAGGCTCATAAGAAGCTACACCACTGCTGTAAGTAATGCCGTTGGCCGTGATGGAATAGTTGTATTCCTGTCCGCGGTAGGCATCGCCATACGTGTAAGCCGGGTCCATTTTAGACATACCATCGGACAGCAAAATGCGTTTCACACGGCTTCCTCCACCTTTTTTGGCGCCTTTGGGATGGTACAGGCGAATCATCGACTTTTCAGGAATAAAGCTGTAGCCTTGTTGCCGCCTGCGCTGGATGCTGTTTTGCCCTTTAAAGAGCTCCTCGAAAGAACTGAAGGCAGTAGCAATTGCTTTGATCACCTGATCGAAGCTCTGTGCGTTGGGGGTAGGCTTGTCAAAAGCCAGATGCGGCTGGTGAAGGGCCACATAGTTCCAGGCCGCCTGCGAGATCGGGCTCACCGGATCTGAAGAACCATCGTCTTGGATAGAAACTGTCTTGATTTTTACCGCACCGTAATAATCCGGTCCGGTAGTGTAAACCTTACAAGCATCGTATTCGATTCCGGCATACCCTGGCACAAACTCGTAGTCGCCACCCGATTGCTTTTTCAGGTCCACCATGAATTTGAAAAACAAGTGGTCCATGGGCTGCCCGTTGGCTTTGGTAAGGTATTGTTGCCGAAACAACAGATCGCGCTGTGCAGGACTCAGACTGGCATAATCGCTCGCATTGGGCAACTTAAATTTCAAGTATTGATAAGCCGGTTTGCCACTGGCCTGATCGTCCCACAATTTGGTTTGGAGGGTGGCATTCGCGTTAGCGCCTACCCCTTCCACTACCACCATTTGCATGGCCCGGCGGTCTTGCACAAAGGCATAATCATCGGCCTCGTAGTGGATGTAAACATCTGCGCCTGAAGGCATTTCAATCTTACTCAGGTTCCAGGCACAAGCCGCTACATCCGCGTTGTACAAACCAGAACCAGCCGTAGTTTCCGTTTGATCGACATAAGGAAACTCAGCGTTGCTTAGTGGATCGTTCACACTTCCGGTTTGGCCACCGATAAAGGCCTGGTAGTTGCCCCAACGGTCATACGCCTTGTTGTGATAACTGGGGTTCACCACCTGTGCCAGCGTGTTGGTGCTGCTCCAACGTTGACCATAATTGAACTGGTAACTGCGGCTTTCCCCTTGATTGGAATTCTGGTAAGTGAAATACACCTTCTTTAGGGTCAGTTTGCCACGAGTCGGATTTTCAGTGGAGTGATATACGCTGTTCACCGTTCCAGGACACAATTCATAATCGTATTGAAAGTGTACGGTTTTGATCGGTGTTGCATTGCCTCCGTTGGCAATCTTGTCGGCTCTGGTATACAGCTCAATCTTATCGAGTTTGTAGCTGCTCATCGAATTGTTGACCATGCCATCTTCGCCTTGCACTCCCTTAGCATCGTGGCGGGCACTGATGTAGAATTCGGCCAGGTGCGTTTTGGTCTCGATGCTGTGCACGTACCAAATGTCTTTTTCACCATACACGTAGTTGGCTTTGTCGTCACCAATCGCCCCTTTCAACGATTGCTGGCCCACATTGTAGTTGGCCTCGCGGTTGGTTTCTCCAATAGGGGTGCGCCATTTGTAATTGCTGTGTGCCCGGCGGTAGTTCAACTTGGTATAGCCTCCAAAATCATCGGGGGTAGGGCCATCTTCCGTAAGGTCTTTGTAATCATCTGCCAGCACTGCCGTAAGCAAATACGAATGCGCAAAGGCTGGCATCGTGGTTTTGTCATAGTAATTGTCCAGGCCACTCTTGTTGTTGAGTGAGTTTTCGGTGCTGGAGTAGTTCACCAGATCTTTGTTGTGGTCTACCCCATTTCCGTTCACCGCAAAGCTGGCTTCTACCTGTTTGTGGTTGTAGGCCGGAATACCGTATACATAGCGGCTACCGTCGGAACGAAGGGCAGCAATTTCGCTGATGTGGTGCATAGGATAAGTGGTATGGCGCGTGATTTCCGCAACAGGTTGATAGGTTCCATCTGCGTTGAGTGTGTAATTACTGCCGTAATCCTGAATCTTGCGGATGTAGCCCACCTGGCTGGCCTCCCAACTGTTTAAGGTTTCGATCACTTCGTTTCGGCGTTCGCGTTTGTTGCGCGCCAGGGCGGTTCCCACGGCCGGCATGGCAGCTGAACTCTTTTTATGACGGCTTTCGTAGCGGTCAAATTCCTTGGTACCCACGGCATTCACACCCTGATTTTTCAGTTTCATGCGAATGGCATCAAAACCACCCAATTTGTTGGCAAAAAAGTCGGGATCGGTATCCACCGTCAATTCACCCGCTTTTTTGAAATACACGTGCTCAAAGTTGAGCCCGTTCTGATTGGGGGCATAAGTCATGGCGGCCGCCATCGGATTGTTTTGCACCCAACGGCCCGATTCCGAATTGGAGTTGACGGTTTCGAAGTTGGCACCTACTTTAAAAATGGCCCCAAAACCTACATCAGCTCCAATTTCATCCTGACCAGACGAACGGTTGGTTTGCTTGCTATCGAACATATAGCCGACATTGCCCCGGTAGGGACGGTACACACCGCCAACACCTTGCCCCGATACACTATACACGTCATAGCTGGCACTGGTGACAGGCAAAAACAAGGTAGCAGCATTGAAACTCGCATCGTTCTCGCGCGAGAAATCCATCATGGCATAATCATCGACATGTCCGTTTTCTGCATAATAATACCCGTAGGCTGGAGAGTTGACGGACTTCGTGAAAAGGGTCTGTAAATTGTGATAGCCGTTGAGGCGGCCGCTGGCAAAAGCCCCCCAGGCTTCTGAACCCGCTCCTGCGTTGAAGGTAAAACTGTTGTTGACCATCGGAAATCCCACTTTCGGAGAATAGGAGGGCGAATTGAAGGAAATGGAGCCACCACCATTGGCCAATCCAGCACTGGAGGTCATTTGTTTTCCTTTATCGTCCTTCATTTTATCCCGCTTTCCAGTTTCCGGATTTTTCTTCATGTTGTAATACTCCGTAGCCCGGGAATAGGAAGCATTGATAGAAAGGGCTTGTACCCCTTGCCGCGTATTGAAAGGCAAACCAGTTTTAGCACCCCAAATGTTATTTTTCTTCTTTCCCGTTTGAAAACTGTAACCAGCAGAAGGCGTAATGGTCATGCCGTTTTCCGAACTGGCATTGATGCCAAGACTACCACTGAGGCCGCTCAGTTTGGTACCCTGACCAGCTGCCAGTGATGGATCGAGCGAAAAGTCAAAGCCCCAACCACGGTAGTTGTTGAAATTGAGGCCCAAGCCAACACCCAGGTCAAAACCGACCTTGTTGCCTTCTACACTTACAATTTCAAAACTGGCATTGATACCGCCACCCCAGGTTTCATCGTCTTTAACATTGAATTCGCGCTTCACCTTATCACCCGAAAAATCGTCGGGTACACTGCGCATGTTGCGGTTGATTACCCCTGGATTGAGGTTCCAGCCCAAGCCAACCCAACTGGCTTCCTGGTCCATGTTGATACCAGAGTGGTAGCTGATGTTGAGCGGATATCCGCCTACATCTACCAGGGGAATGTTATAGGTAAAGTCGCCCGAAAAAGGGTCGACCATTTGGGTGGTTCCTACCGGTTCAAAACTTTGAACCTCGGGTTGGCTGGGCCCGCCACTCAATGCCCAGGCTGCCGAGGGCAGCCAAAGATCGGCGACAAGGTTTAGGGCCATGAATACCATAGCGGCTTTGGCCGCCGGGTGCTGGGTCAGGTTGCGTAACATAGGGCTAATAGATTTCGATGGCTTGTGCGGTTTGCAGGTCGGCACCTTGTAGTTGAAAATTGAGGATGCCGGTACCGAAAATGGGGTCCTCAATGGTGATCCGTCGATTTTGTTCGAATTCCGGATCGGTGTTTTTAAAGGCAAATACCAAATCGACTTCGGGGCTCAAGCCGTAAGTCCGCTCAAAATGGTAGTGCAAGCAAGGCAATTGGGTGTCGCCAGCTTGCAGCGAAATGCCCTTCTGAAATTGAAAAGAAAGGTGGTTGACCAGCTGCTGATACGACTCAGGCGTGGTCGCCAACTCTTTGAGCAACTCGCGGTTGCTGCCCTGGCGACCGATCTTCAGGTGGTAATACTCCCACCCGTCAAAGCCCTGGCCCTGGCGGGTAGTGTCCTGGTTGCGCCAGGCCACCAACTGCTGGGGTTGGTAGGTCAAAGTAAAATTAAGGCCAGAAAGTTGGCGGGCTTTCACCAAACCATTTTCAGGCTGATCGCACCAATTGGCGAACTGTCTGGCGGGCATGGTGCCCGGGGCACAGGCGGTGAACAAGGCCACCACCAATAAAACCGATAACAGCTTAACCTTCGCCACGGTACTTCTTGTTGACGTAATCCACCAATTCATTGGTCATGTCGTTTTGTTCGCTGCTGTACATAATGTTGCCTTGCCCACTTCCACCGAGGATGTAGGCAAACTCGTTTTCTTCACCGTATTCGCGCAGGTAAGTATTGAGGTGCTCCCAAACTTGTTCGGTGTAGGCATTGCTCAATTCCTCCTCCTCTTGTTGGATGCGGTTTTGACGCTCCAGAAATTGCTGGCGGATGCGGTTGAATTCCCGCACTTGTTCGGGGGCCTTGTCTTCCGAATTATCGAGGGTGGTAGCCAAGGCTTTCAATTCTACCTTGATGCTGTCCAACTCCTTTTCAGTTTGTTGTTTGTAGGCGAGGTAACGGCCTTCCAACTCTTGTTTGAGTTCAAATTGATTGTAGAGGGCAACATTGTCTACATATCCGGTTTTAGGATCGGAACAAGCACCCAGAAATAGCGTGGCGCCCAACAGGGCAAGAAAAAAGCGGTTTCGCATGGTTAGGGAGTTTTGAATTTCAGGTAATACACATCGCCTTTGTTGGCTTCTACCCGCAGCCAGTAATAGCGGCCGGAAGCCAAGGTGAGGGAACTTAGATTGAGGTCGAATACATTGTCACCAATGCGGTGGGGCACCAAAAAATTGGAGGGTGGTGCAGACGTTGGATTTACCGCCAGCAACACATTGTGCTGATCGTCGAGAATGTCGTACACCAGGTTGGAGTTGTAATTGTACTTCTCCTGGAAACAAAACTTCAGGCGGTTGTTATCCAGGTAATACACTTCAGAAGTCATTTCAAGGCCTATCCGGGCACATCCACTGCCCGGCCCAGGAGTCCAGGAGGTAGAAATTAGGAGTACCAAGGCCACCACCGACAGCCGAAAAATGGCGTAGGGAGATTGCTTACCAAACATGGTTCAAGTTTTTTGGGATCAGAAAAATGAGGTTAAAATCAGGGGCGGTGAACGTGCGTTCGAGCTTCTTGAATCGTCACCTTTCCGCGTTCGGTTTCCTTCTTGGTTCGAATGAGTCGCCCTTCTTCATCGTACTCGTAAACCGTAGCGTAATTGTTTTCATCCAATTCGGCCATGAGCCGCAAAGTCACCGGATCATACACATAAGAAACAAGGTTGCCATCGAAGGGAGAAATCCGAATATCGTCGAAATAGGCAGCTACCCCCGATCCAGAAGTATTGTTGAGGTTGACCCGAATAAAAACGGTACCCGTTGGCACCACAAAAAATTGTTCAATTTTTTGCCACCCATCGATCACTTCTCCCGAAGCCAGGAAAGGGCCAGCCGTACCGATGGCCGTTTGAGAAGCATCTAAAAAGGTAATGGATACATTTCCATCGTCCATCACGGTTTTACCTACCGGGTTGTCTTCACTGACCCAGGCACTGAGGAGGTAGTTTTCTCCTACTTTGGGAGAAAAAGAGGACAGGCAATATTGAGTGGCATCCTTACACAAGCGTACATTATCCATGTAGCCTTGGTTGTAGTTGACGAGCCCGCCATAGTTAATTTCAAACCAGAGGTAATCATAGTCATCGTTGGCCTGAAATGCCACAGAAAAGTTTTGCCAACTCCCACCGGTGGTGAAGTTGTGTACGAAGACTTGCTGCACAATGTGATCATTATGACCAATGTCTTTATCAACTGGTGGCCCTCCCACGTCAACCTTCATCAGGTAAACGGTGAGTTCGGCTTCATAGGTAGGGCCTCTTTCATAAATGGTGCCTCCTACATTGTAATAATCGAAAGTCAAGGTCAATTCATCGCCATTGCTTACCGTTACCGGGGTATGTAAAGTAGGCTGCTTAAGAAAACCATTAGCAGATAAGCCAAAAGTTTCCATGAGCATGTTGGTACTTGTACCATCAGGACATGGACCACCAGGACAAGAGAAATCGGTGGTTCCTTCAGGAAGAAGATCATACCAGTTTTGAGCAGGATTAAAAGTACCTGATCCGGGTGTTTCAAAACTTCCGTTTTGCACCAGATTAATACATTGCGCGTGCGCAGAGTTGACGTTGCCCGCCATGCAACCCAGCACCACTGCCCCGGAAGCCAAACCATGAAGGGCGGTCTTCCAAAGGGCATTGGGTTTTACTGTGGTCACTGGGGCACGAAACGCACTAAAGATCGATCGGAGGGTGTGCATAAGGGCTTGGGGTTGTTCTTTAATGTGGGTCATTGAGGTTAACTGAACGCTAATTTATGTGCACTTCGTCCTCGTGTAAAGCACCAATTGCTAGCTCACAGGTTTGAGTTTCCGGATTACGTATTTGTAGGGATGAATCACAGAATCCACTTCATAGATTACAGCAATACCCATCGGCTCCCACAAAACGGGAAAACATACCCTATCAAGGGTACTTGCCTTTACACTATCATTTAAACTACCTTTGTCTACAGCAATTAAGTGCTCGCCCCATGGAATCCGCCACTCACCCTTCCCCAGCGGGATTTACGCAATTGGTCGCCATCACGCCCTTGCAGGACCTCGATCCCAATTGTCTTATCAAAGGACACTCCAACACCAGCTGTGACTTGGTGCTGATCGAATCGGGTTGTGGTACTTTGATGATAGATAACCGAACCATGGACATCTCCGGCCAGCAAATTCTGGCGCTGTCGCCAGGGCAATTTTGTCGCTGGCAGCACGGGTCTGTTCGGTTAAAAGGTATCAGGCTTCAATTAAATCCTGATTTTCCAGAGCCGGTTTCCAAAGACGTGCTCTTTTTTCACCGTTTCCAGTTTTTCTACAATTCGCGCCATCCTACCTTTTACCAGGAAGCGCCTAATACTTTCGATCGCTACTTCAAACTGGCCACCAACCTCTACCATGAAATGACCAGCCCCTACAGTGATCGGCACGAGATGGGATGGTCCTACATTTCCCTACTATTGGTACAGTTGCACCGCAACTATTGCGAGGCATACGGCATCATCAATGAAAGGCGAATCCATACCGAAGCTTATCGTTTTAAGCAATTGGTTGAAAACCATATTCGCAACCTGCAGAAGGTGGAAGATTATGCCGAAATGCTGCAGCTCAGTAGGATCACCTTAAACAAGGTGGTACGCGCTCAATATGGGCTCACCGCTACCGATTATTTGAAGGACCGTTTGGCCATGGAGGTGATTCGCGAATTACTCAACACCGGTAAGCCTATTGCCAAAATTTCAGAAGACCTGCTGTTTTCAGAACCTTCCAGCCTCATTCGCTTTTTCCGCAACAAAACCGGGGCTTCCCCTCACGCTTTTCGGTTGGCCAACCGGAATTGATGCTTTGCACTGAGGATGATGAGCACGCTCAGCATTCCCTTTTCCATTTCAAAAATTGTCAGCACGGTTCGTGTAATCGTCATAGCTTCTTTTTCGATCCTTTTCGCTCTCCGGTGAGGATTGGCTCTTCTATTTTCTGTTGAAAACCTAAGCTCAATAGAAGGAACTTTTCGGTGCTCCCCTCGTAGTTACAAATACGTCACCCCCAGTTGCACGATTTATTGGTAAGCATGAAGCGATGGATTACAGAGATTGTCGCCATAGACCCTAAAGATGGAACCTTAAAAAAATGGAATGGTCCGGAGATCAGCGCCCCCGACCGCAAAACTGCTGAGGCTTATTTAGAGTTGTCTGGCCTGGGCTATTGTCGCCTCATTGGCGAATTGTTGTTGGAATTAGATGAAGAAGGCAACGAACTCCACCATCAACCGATTTGCCCGAACTGAATACTGTAGAGCGAAAACGAGAACCGAGAACGAGGTATTGTAGCGCGAGAACGAGTAACAGCAGCGCGAGAACGAGGAATAACAGCGCGAGGACGAGAGTGGAGAGTGGAGGAAACCCTTTTCTGATATTCTCCTAAGGAGGCCTTAACTCCAAAATTTTTATGCTGATAACCTCTTCGCGTTATCCAATGTACCTTCGAGGAGAAACTTAGCTTTTACCTCATGCGTTTTTCGGTTGGTCTGTTCTTTTTTGCTGGTGTTGTTGCCTTTTGTCTCAGCTCTTGTGATTTCAGGAAACAACCCCCTGAATTATCCTTCGACCATCTGGTGCTTTTTGTTGAACAGGGAGATTCCATCGATCGCTTCTTTCACCAACATTTCACCTTGGCCGAAAAAGCCACCACGGTTCACGATTCGCAGGGAACGGAGGGGCACTACTTCCTTTTCTTCAACACTTTCGTAGAATTGCTTTACCTCAATGACAGCTCCAAAGCTGTAGAAAACGAAACTCGTTTTGGTAGCGCGTACATCCCACGATGGTCGCCGGAGTATTGTCCCATTGGAGTAGGCTTACAACTAATGCCCTTTGACACCAGCGGCATGAGTGCGCTATACCATACCTATAGCAGCATAAACGATGGCTCCTTTAACTTTTATTGGATGCCTAAAGCCAACCGCAATCAGGAGCAACCGCTGCTTTACATCTCTGAACCTGAACGCAGCTACCATCAGTTTGAATCTTTAGAAGAGGTAGATGAAAAGGTAGAAGATTTCAAACGAGAAGACGTGAAACGCTACCTCACCCACCCCAAGGGCATGCAACGCTTAAGTAAAATTCGGATAGAAGTTTCTGCCGATCAACTCAATGGAAAAAACGTAGCTACGCTTAACCGGCTACCGCAAGTAGAAGTCAGCCGCGGTGATGGCTATCGTATCGTGTTGGAATTTGATGACCACCGCCGAAGAAAAAGATTAAAATCAGGTGGGAAGCTTCCGTTGGAAGTGCATTACTAAGCCTCAGATGCGGGTAATACTTCCCGCCAACGATCAGTTTCAGCAAACTCACGAATAACGTTGTTGCGCTCAACCAACAGACGGGTCATGTAGGATTTGAGGAACAGGCCATCGGCAAGTTTTCCTAAAGGTCCCAAGGGAGCCGTATAATCAAACACATCGGTCATGATGGTTGTGCCCTCCCTGTTTTCAAATCGATGTTGGTGCCAGAAGCGCTGGAAGGCGCCTTGCTGCATTTCGTCCACAAACGAAAACGGTGGATCAAAAGCCGTGACCTTGCTGGTGAGGTTTTGCCATACTCCAAAATGACGGGCACGCCAGGTAACACTTTCTCCCATGCCGACAAGCCCCGAGGTCACTCCAGCAATGGCTCTTTCTCCCGTCTGCGCAGTGGAAACCTTGTGCAGATCAATGCTACGAGACAAGTGAAAACAACGCTCGATAGGCGCTTTAATCGAAGTTTCAAGTTGAATGATGGGCATGCTCTAAGATCAACTCTTTTCAGGAGAGTTAGTTCTCAAGGACCTGTTTTTAATATTAGGATCAAAAATCAGTGTAAAACACTACGCGCGATGTCGACCGTCAAGCAGTTTTTTTAATTTGTCCTTACAAACCATCGTTGCCTTTTAGCATGTCCACCTTACCCCTCATTTCAGAATTGATGGAACGGGAGATACCACTTTCCGCCACCGAAAAATTGGCGGTAGACCAACTGATTCCGGTAATGGGTTATGCCAAGGGCGATATTTTGCTCCAGGAGGGACAGGTAGCCCGGCGGTGTTATTTCGTCATCAAAGGCTGTGTGCGCGCTTACCAATTGGTGGAAGGCAAAGAACGCAACACCGATTTTTACCTGGAAGGTGATCCGGTGGCTTCGCTCACCAGCTACCTTCACCAATCACCGGCCAATCATTACCTGGCATGTATGGAAAAATCGGTGTTGGCCGTATTGAGCTACGAAAATGAGCAACAGCTCTACCAGCAACACCCAAAGTTTGAGGCACTGTGCCGCAACAGTATTGAATCTGCCTTTGGAAAACAACAGGCTGCCCTGCAACAACTGCTCACCCAAAGTCCGGAGACCCGCTACCTCGAATTGCGTAAAAATCGACCTGAATTGTTGCAAAGGGTACCGCAATACCATTTGGCTTCTTTTCTTGGCATCGAGCCCGAATCACTCAGCCGCATCCGTAAAAGATTAGCCGCTCAATAAGCCATGGGTTACTCCGAAATAGCAATGGACTTGCCATAGGAACCCACTACGAGTAAATACAAGCAAAACCCGAGCTCTCCCACTATCGCGGTAAAGAACATAAACTGGCTACTCGCCTCAATCGCACTGGGAAATACAAAATGGGAAAGGCTATTGAAACCGTAGCCTATGCCCGCCAATGCCAATAGGATGCCCAATACTTTGGGAAAACCAGAAGATTTCCAAACCAAATAGCCCATTAGCAAACAATTGAAGGCAAAAAACACCCCGGAAATCAAGTAGCCCATTTCGAAAACCTGTAAATGAAAAATGACCCGTTCGGGTACCACATCAGGTTGCTGCACCAAGAGCAAAGGCTGATACAAGTGAACCAGATTGCTGGCCAAAACACCGGTTTGAAGGAGCCGGAACAAAGTAGCCAACGCAGCAATACCGTGGTGCACTTTTCGAAAAAGCGCATAGAACAGAAAAGCGATCACCAAATCGCAAATCACCATCACCAAATCGGAAAAAAAGCCCCAGCGGTACAACACTTCCTGTTGCACCAATTGAGTAAGGGTATACTGCGCGTTTTGAAGGTCTACCAGTTCGCCCCGGATCAGCATACTGCCTGCCAATCCTCCCACAATGATTCCGAGGTACACGCCACCAGCAATACGTGCTATTTTTCGGTTGGAGAAGGCCCTTAATTTACTTGTCATTTAAGCTAAGTTTTAGCGTTTTTGTTTCTCGCTGGCAAAGCTATCCGCAGTATTTCCCGATTTGATTGACTTAGGTTAAGATGCGAGAGCAACATGGATTTTCTGAACATTTTCCCCCTTCCCATGCTTTAGTCTCTATGTTTTTGAAAGCTCGATATACAGTTTGGTCGCTACTTTTCACGCTGTTGGCTTGTCAATCAGAAGTCCCGCCCTCAGACGACTATTCGCAGTTTTCGCTTACCTACCTCATGACCGGACTGCAAGCAGGTTATGGAGGTCAGTGTCCTCGGCTGGTGATGGATGGCCAACACTTTGTGTACACTTTAGAACCCAATAGTTTCACCGGCGACACCAATTTTTCTTCCGACACCCTGCTTTTCGGTCGTTTTCCGAGCCATACCCTTGATTCGTTGATTGCCATCGTTGACGAAACCGAGACCGACTTGATCAATGCCATTGACCCGCACGTGCAAATGGGCGACTTTTACCTCATTAGCCTGCAACACGGCACCGACACACTTACCTTACAACTGCAAAACCAGTCTCACCCTACCGCCGAGCGGGTGGTTGGTCTGTTGAATGCTGCTTTGCCAAAAGAAGTTCGCCGAATAGCTCCTTTGCCTCTTTTCAGGGCAGAGGCATCTACCCAATAACCGGCTCTCGCACTTTTGGTTCCATCTCTCAGTTGTTGTATTTTCAGCGCTATTCACCTCAATTCATGATGAAATCAACTGTATTTATCTGGAGCATTTTTTTGCTATTCCCTATGGCGCTAAGCGCGCAAGAATCTCCTTCGAGCCTTTTTGAAGCCGAAACCGCTGCGCCTTGCGCCAATAGCATTGATGTGGAAAGTCCGTTCTACGAGCAGGCCAAAGCGCAGGGAATTGTATTGCAATCTTTTGAAAGTGCGGATTGCGATGCTCAAAAGCCACCAGAACAGTCGGAACCTCGTATACTTGGCACCACCCAAAATGCCAACGGCTTAGCCATACAGGTAAGCTGGGTGGCCAATTGCTGCCAGCGCATGGTGTCGGTTGTAGAGGTAATGGAAGACGGTACTTGGAACGTACACTTGCAAGACGCTCCTGAATGTGGTGATTGCTTTTGCACTACTTGCTGTTTTTCAGGCACGCTGGTCGTAGCATGCCCCAATCACCTTTTTCCCTCCAAAGTCTTGGTAAATGGGGTTGCAGTGCAGGGGTCGGATATTTAGAAACAAGGGATCACATCCTATTCATAGATTGAAAAGATCAAGCTTTAGGACACCATCAAGGCCTGAAGCTTTTGAGCCAATTAATAGTGATTCGCACAAACCTAAGCGATCGATTAATTTCATTCTTCAGATTTGCTTTTTGTAGGCGCTTCTTCCTGCTTCTCAAATGAGCAGACCCGCAAAAACACCCTACTTCCATAAAGAAACGTTTGGTAATGTTAGGCTTCTCAATCATCCGACCTCCTGTAACCTGAACCAATTTTAAAACACTTGGATTTGCTTTGAAGCAATTTCGAACGGTGATAATACTTTTAAAATAATCGTTCTACTCTTGGATTCGCGTATTTCATGCCATCCACTATCAATAGCGCTTAATCCGACAAAATGGTTAGTTTTAGATTGCTCATCCCAACAAGGAGCAAGCTCTTCCAATAAATCAGCCTCACCATGCTTCGATTACTATGGATATTATGCCTTGCGCCATTATTTCTGGCCTGCGGCTCCAACATCGAAAACGGTTATGTCAACCGCCTGTCCTTTGTTCAGGGCGATTCCATTGAGGTCTATCTGAATGGAAAAAGCCAAATAGAGGATGGCGAAGTAGACATCCACGACATCAATGGCCATACGGTTGCTTCCTTTTCTACGCCCCTGTTTCCCCAGGCCATGCAAGCCCAAAAACCATACGAGCAGGGCTTTGGCTATCGCAAAACAGCTACCATCCCGGTTCCTGAGGTGAAAAGCGGCATTTACTTGATCGACAATCGAATTCCCTTTTTAGTGAGGCCCAACAAGCCTTATGACATTTTGATTCTTTACGAATCAAATACGCAGAATGCCTATTCAAACAAAGGCGGTAAAAGCTTGTATGCCTTCAATTCTTCCGACAAGCAAGCAGCTCCAATCGTTTCTTTTCACCGGCCGCTGAGCCTCCCCTTCTTTTCTGCCCAATTCTACCGTTGGATCAATACGGTGGAGGAATACAACATTGGCTACCTCTGCGATCAGGATATGGAGGACTATGCCAACCTCGCCTCCGCCAAATTGCTCATCATTCCAGGACACTCAGAATACTGGACCAGAACAGCCCGCAAGAACTTTGATCGCTTCATTGCAGAAGGCAACAACGCTTTGATCCTTAGCGGGAACACCATGTGGTGGCAGGTACGCTACAATGCCGAAGGCAATCAATTGATCTGCTATAAGAATCAGGAAAACGATCCCATCACAGACCCACTTTTGAAAACCATCACTTGGGTAGAAACAAGCTTGGATTACCCGGTTTTAAAGTCAATCGGAGTGGACTACGCCAATGGCGGATTTGGCAGGGAAAAAGATAACGGATGGAACGGTTACAAGATCGTGAATCCATCTTCTCCCCTTCTACACGGCAGTGGCCTCGACCAAAATGCTATTTTACCCTTACCCACCGATGAGGGTGATGGTACCCTCCTACAATTCTCGGCCGATTCTACTGAAGTAGCCTTGCAGAACAAGGCGCAGTTTCACCGCTACGAATTGATTGGTTACGACCTTTTATCAGGACATCGCCCTACGGCCAACATGGCTTGGGTGGTGCTGCAACACACACCCACCAGCGGAGTAATTGTCAATACCAGTTCTACGGATTGGTGCTCCAAAACCGGCATGAAAGGGGAAAGTTCAGCTACCATTCAACAACTGATCAAAAACATGATTGATTTGTTGCTAAAAACTGATAAAAATGCAGCTTTTACCAAGCCTTAAGGGCCAATAAATGCCCCCTTCAAATTGCTCGTTTCTGTCACTGCAAACGTTAAATCGCTCTAAAAGTAGTATAGGAATTCACAATACTTTTAACTTAGTAAGGAATCGATCTACCCACTATGAAAGTCCTTACTACGCTATTGCTCTTATTGAGTACCATGGCCTTTAGCCAAGAAAAGAACCCATTTTCTAAGCAACTCTATGGCTACTGGGAAGGCGCTATCATTAAAAGCAACTCCTATCAACAGATTGCGGTCACATTCTCCCAAAGGGATGGAAAAACTTACAGCCTACAATACATGGAGGAGTGGTATCCCGCTTTCGGAGAATTTGAAACTCCGGTAACGACCGACTCTCTGGGACGCATTATCTTTTCTACCGGATACGGTAAGGCTGGTCTTTCGCTAGACGAAAACAACCTGGAAATGACCGGTGAAATGCTGGGCTTCAACCCATCCATTTACCTGCACTTGAAAAAAACCACCCCACCTCCTGCCCAAAATTATACCGTAGAAAAAGTCGCCATTCAATCGGGTAAAGTCCAGCTAAACGGTCATTTTCATATCCCCCGATACTTGTCTAAAAAAACAGCCATCATTTTGGTAGGTGGTCGAGGCTGCTGGGCAGACGATACGGAATACAATTTGTACGGGAAGCTGCTAAGGCGTTACGGTGTATCGGTTTTGGCTTATCAAAAAAGGGGAACCGGCAACTCTACCGGCGATTGCAACACAGCTACTATTCAAGACCTCGCCAATGACCTGGCCGCAGTGCACTCCTATGTGGCGGCTCACCCGAACGGATACGAAAAAATCGGTGTGCTGGGCATCAGTGCCGGAGGCTGGACCATGGTAAAGGCACAGGAAAAAGTCGATTTTGATTTTATGATCAGTAATGTTGGGCCCTCTACCTCGGTAAAAGAACAACAAATGCAATCGATGGCTTATGGTGCCGCCGAATATGGTGTAAAAGGCCAGGCCTTAGCTAACGTGACACGTTACACCGAATTGATATTTAGTGCTCCTGCCAACCAGAAAGGCCTGAACAGCATGAATCAACTGCTCGAAAAATCGGAGTCGGAAAACTGGAAAGACTTATTAGAAGACACCGATATTCCAGGTGATGTAAATGGAATTTCGGAGTTATGGGTAAGAAGGCACAACTTTGACCCTAAAGATGAACTTCAAAATTTTAGCAAGCCGTTCTTAGCAATTTATGGCGACCGCGATTGGATTGTACCGCACGAGGAAAACACGGCTAAACTAAAAGCTTATTTTGCCAACCGTCCACAACTGTTGACCACCGTTTTGGCTTATAATGCCGAACACGGGATGGAAATGGAATCGAAATGGGTCAAGATGGAGCACAACCAAACCTATTGGCACTTTTACCGCATCTCGCCACAGGTGAACCTCGCCATTATTGAATTTTTGCGCCAGCATCAGTTGATTGAATAGGGAGCCCATTGGCGTAATTTCTCCAGCGCCTCCCTCCCAAACCGTCCTCCTGTAACTCCTATATTTAGTTGAATACGCTTGTAATCAAAGTAATTACCCGATATTATTAAGGCTGTTTATTGCCGATTAATAGGCGTATCAGTGTAGTGTGGTGGGATTTGTCAAAATATAAGAGCAACTGCGTTTTGGGTACTGTAACTTATACAACTATATAGAGTATTATTAAATCGGCTCTCTCTTTTCACAACGTTTTCTTATAAACTCAAGTCAACCAAGGACTTAGGCTCACCGAAATGGTGAATGACCGGGTTTCTGAATGTGAATCAATTGTTAGTCTCTCCCTCACCATGCTCCAGTTTTCAATTCATCGCCTATTGTTGGCCATTATCAGCTTTTTATGCCTACTGGTTATCCTCAATTATGGCCTGCTACGCTACTTCCAATCGGATCAGGAAAAAGATACCATGTTAGTCGATGTTTCGGGTCGTAACCGGATGCTTTCGCAAAAAATCAGCTTTCTGGCTACCCTGGTTTACCAAGGAAACATGGAGGCCATCGAACCACTTGAAAAGGCCACTGAACTACACCATGAATCGTTGATGGTATTGAAGGAAGGTGGATTTCCTCCGGGTACCGAGCGGCAAATAGAATTTCATTCCATTGCCCCTAACCTGCTGCCCACGTTGGAAAAAACCGAGGTAATGTGGCAACAGTTTCGATTTCATGCCTTGCAAATTGCCCGGATAGGCAACGTTGCTCCATTGGATCGAGGTGTTGCAGATCAAAAACGAATGGAAACGGCCCTACAATTCATGGTAACAAATGCACAGGCCATGCTGAGCAGAAACAATGACCTGGTGCAAGCTTTTGTAAAAAGTAACGCGGCTAAGCAGCGCACGCTCAACATGGTGTTATTGGTCCTGTTATTCACCAATTTAATTACCGCTCTTGGAGCCTTGTGGTTGTTTCACCGCTACCTCATTTTGCCCATACGGGCCATTGCTAAAGCAGCTGCCCACATTGCCAAAGGCAGCTATAACGTGGCCTTGCCAGATCATGGCGATCCCGACATTCAGAAAATCGTTGGCTCTATTAATCGTTTGGAAGGCAGCTTGAATCGTTCGGCTCAATTCGCCCGAAGTATCGGAAACGGAGTGTTCGATCAGGAGATTTCCGAATCTGATACAGGCAACCAGTTGACGGAAGAATTAATGCACATGCGCGACAAGCTCAAGGCCGTAGCAGAGTCGGATGCACAGCGCAACTGGCAAGCGGCAGGCATGGCAGAACTCGCCAATCGCTTGCGCTCCAACACCCACCAAATGGAAGATTGGGCCGCAGAAATGCTCTCTTTTTGTATACAATACCTGAACATGAACCAGGGTAGCTTTTTTGTGATGGAGAACGATGAGGAGGGCACCGAATGCCTTGAACTGAAAGCCAGTTATGCCTGGGAGAGAAGAAAGTACAACAACAAACGCATTTACAAAGGCGAAGGCCTGGTGGGTACCAGCTGGTTTGAGCAGGATGAGATCTACATGACACAAGTCCCAGAATCTTACATCAACATTCGCTCAGGATTGGGACACGCTTCTCCAACTTGTGTTTTACTCTTGCCGCTCGTGCACAACGAAAACGTTATTGGTCTCATTGAATTGGCCGCTTTTCAGGAATTGACCGAAACCGAACGTAGTTTTTGCCAACAAGCCTGCGAAACCATAGCCGCAGCACTTGCCGCTACCCGAACCAATGCACAAACCGAGCTACTCTTGCAACAATCCCAAGACCAAACGGCTGCCATGCAGGCGCAAGAAGAAGAAATGCGCCAAAACATGGAAGAACTACAAGCTACCCAGGAAGAACTAACCCGCCGACAAAGCACCATAGATCAAACCTTGAACACCTTGGATCGCGGCATGGTACGCATTCAAATCGATGTGAACCATCGGATACAGGAAGCCAGTGTTGCCCTTCTGCAAAGCATGGAATTGAAATCGTCCTCTGTTGTGGGCCAATCACTAAAGCAATGGATGAAAAATCCGACCGATTTGGACTTGTTGTTCACAGCACAAGAGGCACAGTTTATAGATCTTCAATCTTCCAACGGCACCTACCTTTCCTACCTGTTGCAAGCTTTTTTGCAGGAAGATAAAAATGGCCATCAAAGCAGGATGATTCTGGGAGTTGCCTGCCCTGTCCGGGCAGCTGCATGAGTAGATCGAAACGGATGCAAGTGATCGGTTGGGCCAGGAATTAGTAGCCATTACAAGACTTTGTGGGATTAAACGCCAATATTGAACCATTGAGGGACTTGTTTCACTTCTCCAAAGACCACAGGATTGTTTTTTCATCCCACTACCAGCAAGATTGAATTCAGCCAGGCCGTTTTAGCAACCGTCGGATTACTGCCTATTTTCGAACGACTTCTCTTCTCTTCATCTGCGTATGCTGTACTTTTACCTGTGCAAGACCTCAGAATGCACATCACCGACTCCCTCAGCTACTACAATCACCTTCGGCGGAGGCTCCTCCAAAGCAAATCGGCGGATACCGAAAAGCAACTGGCCTTTCGATACCTGGAAATGGGGAGCTTGTTTTCCCATGCTTATTCGATCTATGGCTTGCAAAACCTACCCAATCGCTTACAGCTAAGAGTTTGGCATCCCTCCTGGGAAAACGATTCCTTTCCTCCACGTGATTATGACCTGGACCGCATCTGGATTTCTGATCATCCGGTGATGCTCAGCCCTGAACAAAGCATCCTGATACACAAGCTACAAAGAATGCCTTTAGAGCAGGTTGAAACCCAATCTGCCGTGCTGGATGGTACTCAGTTTGAATTCCATCAAGAAGGAACCACCGTGAAATGGCACTTGGAAGAAGAAATAACTCCTGCACTACAAAAACTCACTCAGTTCTTGCGGGTATTGACCATTAAGGCAAGCAAAAAGTAAGGAGCTTAGCGTAAGCACATGGTTTCACAACGTTTATTAAACGAAACCTTACGTTCATCAAATTGCATTTTTCTTCTTGATGCTGAAGAGATATGTTTGGGAAAATGCTTCATCACTACCCCAAGAATCAACTTTTTTCTCACTTCCCTACCGAAGTGAATCCCCGTTTGCAACTTACTCGAAGGCTGACGCAATGTCTCCGAAAAGGGCATGACATCAATGGCTCTTTCTTAATGACGAAAGGCCTGAAAGTCGACCGTTACCCATTTCCATTGAAAGATGCATTGGGAATCGAATTAATCACCATCAACAATTATAGATATGCTAAAACTGGAAAAGCAAAAAGTAACCGCATTGAGTGAGTTGGAAATGACGACCGTTAAAGGTGGAGGTAAAAATCGCTCGAACCGCAGAACGGGTAACTGTGCCTACTCCCGAAACCATGCGCGTGTCGTCATGTGCTGTGGAGAACCGCAAGTTTTAGGTTGTTATTAATTCTCTGTTCGATCACATTACAGTTCCCCTAAAATCCACTCTTCAATGCACCTGAAATTAGAAAAACAACCCATAGTGAAGCTTTCCACCAAGGAAATGGCCTGCATAACCGGAGGTGGGAAACCCCGTTCTGATCGTAGAACCGGTCGATGCGCCTACTCCGATAGAAATGGCGTAATGGTAGAAAAAAACAACGAGGGCCGATACGTCGGTACCGGCTGTTATCCTGGATAATTCACCATCTAAATTCAATGTAATATGTTTCTTCAATTAGAAAAACAATCCATCGTTTCGCTCTCTTCAGACGAAATGAAAACCATCCGAGGAGGTGGTAAACCGCGCTCCGATCGCAGAACCGGCCGTTGTGCCTTCTCTCGCCGGCATGGAGTCACTGCAGAAAAAGATGAAAACGGCGTTTACGTAGCCACCGGATGTTTACCGGCCTGCTCCGCCCCAACCTCTCCAACCCAACTGTCATGAATCTCAAATTAGAAAAACAAAAAGTCACCTCCCTAAAACCGGAAGAAATGGCCGGTATTACAGGAGGAGGGATTGGTCGCTCCAACCGCCGAAACGGCAACTGTTCCTATTCACGTGCAAACCCCGAGGTTTGCGATTGCGTGGGCAAGAACGGCGTAGGCCAATTGGTTGTTGGGTGCGTTTAATGCCTAACAAGCCTCACCACTATTGCACCTAAAACTGGTGCTCCCTGCTGAAAAGACCTTGCCTTAGGGTAAGGTCTTTTCAAAACCAAAGGAAGAGCATTTATGTTCATCCAACCATTTGAAATAAGGTCAAAATTATTTCATTGTCCGTTTTTTTAGCGCCATCACTTTCCTCACCGTTCTTCCAATGCATTTTCTCAAATCCACTTTTTAAGGTGTGAACGTTCAATTACAACCATCGTGATTGAATTCCATCTCACGAAAAGAAATATGCCTCATTCGACAGCAACCGTAAGGTTATCGGCGGTAACCACTACCATCACATCAATTAAACATCAACCACCATGTTAAAACTAGAAAAACAAAAAGTGGCCACACTCACCGCGTCTGAAATGGATCACATCCACGGTGGCGGCCTGGCACGGTCCAACCGGCGAACCGGAAACTGTGCTTACTCTCGCGAACACCCATATACAGTAATGTGCTGTGGAGAACCACAAGTATTGGGGTGCCGTGTCGCCAGAGCCAGTGCTAACACACCAACCCAATCTTAAAGTAGTTTCTTGTAGAAAAATGCTTAACAGAACACAGGTAATGCTGTAGATGTTAAATACAGCTTTTTTCATTCACAAGAAACGCAAGCACCACATTTTCAAAGGAGGTCATTAACCTCAATGGGATAATAGGAGACAAGACTGACTGCTAATTATCCTTTAAAAAAATGCAACAATGAATCTACAACTCAACAAACAGCAGATAGTGGCACTCAACAACAATGAGATGAATGCCATTCGAGGAGGCGGAATTAAAGTATCCATTCGCAAAACCGGCGATTGCCGCTATTCCAGAAAAAATCCTAATTCCACTGGTAATGGTTGCGTTAAAAAATCAAGAGATTGATTTTTTATTCACCGACTCCCTGATCCTGGCCTGACACTGTTCTGGTGACTTATGCAACATTCGATCAAAAGGCCACTCTAAATCACAAAAATCAAATCTATATCTACTAAAAACACCCTATCATGAAATTGAATCTAAATCATCAAAAAGTAACCTCACTTACTCCTTCTGAAATGGGCGACATTCACGGAGGTGGTATCAAACGCTCTAACCGCAGAACCGGTAATTGCCGCTATTCCCGCAATCACCCACAGGTGGTCATGTGTTGTGGAGAACCTAAAACCTTGGGGTGTTTGGCAAGCATTCCTAACCCCAATGCTCCATCGGGATCCTAAGGTATCGGAATCACAATGGACTGCCTTTGTTGGTCTAAAGCAAGCAATGTTGTGCATTTTTAGAAATATGTGTTCTTCAGCTGAATACATGGCAGTGCGAATACATTAGTCGCTTTGTCTTTGACAATCCGCCTGTTTCCAAATCTATAAATAGGCGCCAAAACATGCATTATGAGTCTAAATCTTAACAAACAGAAAATAGTGTCGCTTTCTAGAAATGAAATGAACGCTATAAAAGGCGGAGGCCTTAGGGTATCTAACCGCAAAGAGGGAAATTGCCCTTATTCGAGAAGACATCCTAACTCTGAAGCCAATGGATGCGTGGAAAAAGTGAAAGAAAAGTAACTTCTGAAGCATTTCCTGTTTAAATCAAGCAAGGATGATGACCGTGTCGATTTAGACACCACTTTCTGAATACTAACAAAGTGTAGTTTTAAATAGGTAAACTCATCTCAAATCCACTAAATTTTTCAATCATGAAATTGAATTTAAATCACCAAAAAATCACCTCACTATCCAGCTCTGAAATGGCAGACATTCACGGAGGTGGTATCAAGCGTTCCAACCGTAGAAATGGTAATTGCCAATATTCCAGAGACCATCCTGAAGTTTGCGATTGTGTCGGTAAAAATGGTCCCGGCAAATTGGTGGTAGGTTGTGTTGCCGCAGCCCCAAGCACCGCCACTCCTTCAGGATCCTAAATCCACATTGTTATTATAGCGTCTTTTACACAAAGATGCTCTGAGCCGCTTCATTCAGGTGAAGCGGCTTTCCCATTTTTAGCCAAAGGTTCCACAAAATCTTGTGCCAATTTCGACCAAAGAATATGCTGAACCAAAAAAGCCCTTAAAATACGCTCAAACTCGGTTTTAAAGCTAAAAAAGTGATGATTGGAACAAAGATTTGTCTATATTGGTATTCGGTCCACCGCCGATAAAATTTGTTTAATCAATGCCTTCGTTTTGTTCCGACATGCACCGTGTTAATTGTCGTTGTCAAACACTGACTCCCTAATACGTGTACCGTTTTGAAAAATGGAACTGATCACCGGTAATTTAACCTGTTTTGAGGTTGGAATGGTCCACCATCAATCACCATCTAATTCACCATTACCATGCTTAAATTAGAAAAGCAAAAAATCACCTCCCTCAGCGCATCCGAAATGGAAGCCGTGCACGGCGGAGCAGGCCCAAAGAAATCGAATAAAAACAATGGGTACTGTAAATATTCTTACCGGCGTCCCAACCCTACTGCTACCAGTTGCAAGCCTCGAAAAAAACTCTTTGGGTAATCCAAAATTGAGTCATTAAAAATGGTAAGGACTAATTCATTGTAGTTCTTGCCATTGTTTCCTTTTACATCGAAGTAAAACATTGCCCGATCCGCTAACATTCAGCGAAAGGTAGGTTGTGTTTCAACTAAAATCTACCAAAGAGTCACAGGAGCGCACTCTATTGAATTGCATTCTCAAAATCCAGAAATCTTTTTAAATACCAAAACAATAAAATATGCAACTCAAATTAGAAAAACAAAGCATTACTTCATTGAACAAGCAAGAAATGGCTACGATTCATGGCGGAGGAGAAAAGCGGTCGGATCGAAGGACCGGCGATTGTGCCTTTTCCCGAAGACATGGGGTAACTACCGCCACCATCAACGGCGAAACAGTTGCTACTGGATGTTATCCAAAATGTACGTGCATTAATCCATAAGTAGCTGTTTTCATTTGGCCAATTGCAAATTGGCCATTTGCTTTTATTGAAAAATACAAAGGGTTGCCTGAGGTGTTAATGCTATCAATGGCAACTCTTTGTTCGCTCTTACATCATGAATCTACCACCTCTTACCGCATCCATCACCGAAAAGCTCACCCTACACCTGGAGCGAGTGCATCAAAAAATTGACCTGTCCCTACAGCAAGAAGCCGATGAAACCTTAAATATTTCTACCCTTTCCGGCATCATTTCGCAGGCCATTTTCTATGCCCATTTGCATACACCGGAAAACAATCAAAAGGAAAATATTCGTGCGGCAATTGCCAAAGCCAGCAAGCACATTGAGCACTATGCCGTGCCTACCGAATTTGTAGACGGACTGGCAGGTTTTGGATGGGGCGTTTCCCATATTGCCCAAATGGGGCTACTCGATGAAGATGAAAACGCCTTTTTAAAGGAGTTGGACGATTTCCTTTTTCAGCACGCACAGCAAAGCCTGCAAATGCGCAACCACGACTTTTTCTACGGAGCCACCGGCTACGGCAAGTATTTTCTGCAACGCCGAAATGCCCGTCCCGAAGTAGACCAGTACCTCCAGGAAATAGCTTCCGGCTTACAATCCATTGCGCAATCGCACCAAGGCTTGTTGCTTTGGCAAACCGAAGATGATTTGGCAGACAATGAGATTGACCTAAGTCTCTCTCACGGCATGGCTTCGATGGTGGTTTTCTTCTCCCGGCTCTTGGAAAATGGCATTACCACCGATTTTTCCGAAGAAGTATTGCGCAACTCCTGTGACTTTTTGATCGCACAAAAACAAAACTCGGAGGAAGGCGCGCGTTTGCCCGACTATGTCAAAGGCCCCGAATCGGTGATCGCACCGCTGCGGTGGTGCCACGGCGACCTGGGCATTGCCTATGCTTTGTGCTGCGCTGACCGGGCATTGGGCACCCAAGCCTACGCCCCAACGGCTAAAGAAGTGGTGGACGCAGTAGGCGCCTTACGGGATATTAAAGAACAACACCTTTACTCCGCCACCTTGTGCCACGGCACCCTGGGCGTAGGCCACTTTTTCACCAAGTTCATCGACTTTTTTGGACCCGATCCACAATTGCAAGCCGCTATTGATTTTTGGTACGCTGAAAGCGATACCATGATGAGCAGTGCCACCGGCTACTGCTATTTTGACGACGACCAGGAAGACCGCGAAAAAACCGGCATCATCTACGGCATCGAAGGAATCGGATTGGCATTGTTGAGCGCCTTGGGCCGCTCCGGCAGTTCCTGGGATTCTTGCATGCACCTAAGCTAAGCGAACAAGACCTC
>ERZ1740068.226-NODE-226-length-32762-cov-8.949032_pt1 | contig 32762 bp, 21 predicted proteins | sample MGYA00581735_ERZ1740068 | MGnify/ENA primary metagenome ERZ1740068 (study PRJEB43018, sample SAMN04849740) | marine metagenome | isolation source: floating plastic debris | place: Pacific Ocean | collected 2008-08-30 | study: EMG produced TPA metagenomics assembly...
GGCCTGATCGGTTCAATTGGTCTGATAGGATTGATTGGTTGTATGGGCCTCACCGGTCGTATAGGAGAAACCGGAACAATCGGCTGAATCGGTACCACTGGCCTGATGGGTAAGGGTGTCTCCATAGCTGCTGCCTCGCTGGCGCCACTCATTCCCCTGCGTCGTCGTGTACGGTGAGCCAATAATACAGCTTTGAAGGCGTCGATTAAGCCCCAGCCTGTTGCTGCATCGGGGCCTCTCCGGGCCTTGTTACCGCCTGTGGCACTGCTGGAACTTCCCTTGGTGACATCCTTTGCTGTGCGCATCAGGATTGTTTTTACCTGCTTCGGCTCCAGGTTGGGATTGACTTGTTTCATCAAGGCAACAGCTCCGGCAATTTGCGGCGCTGCTGCAGAAGTACCGCTGAAAGCTGCCCATCCGTCATTGTTCTTGGTTTCATCTCCATTGGGGAATTTACCACCAGCAAGGCCTTTATCAATAGTCGCTCCCTCTTCCAGAGGCAACATGATGTAAGCAGCCCGGGGTTTCATGCCCACCAAACCTGAGACATCGGGCACCCGCCTGTTAGGATAAATTTTACTAACGAACCCACTGGAGTAATCAGAAGCTTGCAGCGATTCATCTTTGTCCATGAAGACGCCACCTGCAGAAATTACATCCGGATGTTGTCCCGGATAGCCAAAGTGCCCGTTTCCGGCAGAGAAGATGACCGTGATTCCTCTTGCTGTTGCATTGGAAATGGAAGCTGCCAGTGCGATGTCTGCCGCACTTAGCGGTCCGCGCTCTTTGCTACTTCCCCAGCTACAGGTAATGATGTCAGGGTTGAGCGCAACTGCCGTGTTGAAGGCACCACCACTGTTCACGAAATTCATTTTTACAGGGTGGAGCGTGACATCGGGAGCCAGCGCATAGATGTTTGCGGCTTCACCTGTCCCGTGCCCATTGGTGTCACGAAGCGGGTCTGAAGCTCCGGGTCCCAGTTGCACGGGTCTGAATCGGTAGCCACGTGACTTGAAATAGGGGTGGGCATAGAATCCTGAGTCTACCATGGCAACGTTGACGCCTCGTCCCGTGGCACCTCTTCTGTGGGCAATGTCTGCATTGCAGGCCAGTGATACGTCTGCCGGTACATTGAGGTGCCAGTAGTCCGTTGGCGGAGCAAATTTGGAAGGAGCCATGTAATACCTGGGTTCCTCTATGGCGATACCTTCTATCAGTTCCTCCAGGGAAGAGTCTTGCGCGAGCATCAGCCCCGGAATATCCGTATCAGGGCATTCTATGAAACCGGCAGATGCTTCCTCATAGATAGATTTAAGTACAGGTCGCTCTTCATGGATCAGTTTGGAATTAAACGTCTTCTCAAAAAGTGCTCTGGGGCCCGCAATGTTGATAGTGAGCTCATTGGCCTGCAGGACTTCAAATCCGGCCGTTTGTAAAGCATTGATTGCCTGGTAGATCACCCGTTCTTCTGAAAAGAAGTTAGCAATATTCTGTGTGCCCAATGCCTCCAACAGAGACGCTTTACTGTCTACTGATTGACCGATGTCAAACAATGAGGTCCCACCGACTGATCTGGGTGAGACCACCGCATAGATCATATCAGGAAATTGCTGTTTACTTGTTGCTCTTTTAGCCATAAAATTAGTTTTTTGGTTTGCGTAATACTTGTGGTGAATTGCTTTTCTGAACTAAAAAATGATGTGTCAGAACAGGGCGTTTTTCCTGTTTCCGTGAACCGGATTAAGTGCTGAGAACCAAGAGTGAAACAAAGCCTGTTTACTGGCAGGATAATTCAAAAAATACAATATTTAACTGAAGTACGGGATTTTTTGCCTGAAAGGCAATACCCAAGGTTGGGTATTTTTAGTTAGTTGATTTTTTTCAATTCGGAAAAAATGAGCGTTTGCTGCTCCATCCAATGGTTGCTGAGATTGGAAAAACAGACGACCTGGAGGAATATGCCAGCTGTTTGAGAGGGGGCTTATTGGTAATCCGGGACGAATTCAGGAAATTAGCTTCAGATTGCCGATCTTGAGAAAATTTATCAGACAATTATGACAATGAGGTGCTGTTCATTCTTATTCATGCTGTGTATGATGTATGTTCCCCGATTGACGAATGCACAGGAATTAATAATCCAAAGCAAGGCGTTGGCAAAACCTATCACGGTCAAGGTGTACAATCCAGTACCGCAAAAAGACCATGAGCAAATCATCTACATCACTGATGGCCAGAAAGCACTGGATTATGGGACATGGGACAACCTTGAGTTATTGGTCAAAAAAAAGAAAATCAAACCAGCTATTTATGTATTTGTGAGCACTGTGGTCAATGGGGAAGATTTGAGAAATGAGTTTTTCTTTTGCAATCCGCGCTATCTTAAGTTCTTTGAGGAAGAATTGATCCCGCAAGTAGAGCAGCAAATCGGTCAAAGCTATCAGCCAGAAGACCGGGCGCTGATTGGTATCTCATTTGGGGGACTCAATGGGGCGTATTTTGCGGCCAGGTCCACGGCTTTTAAGAGCTATGGATTGCTTTCGCCGGTTACCTATCCAAGGCAGCAGGAAATCATTCAGAAAATCGCAAATAGTGAAAACAAAGACCTCACCATTTTCATCTCATCAGGTACGAATGACGCTGAGGCTTATACAGGTCCGTTGATCAGGCTTTTTAAGCGTAAAGATTACTTCGTCAAACAGCATTTCACGCTGGGGGGGCATGACTTTAAAAATTGGAACGGTCAGCTCAAGCTAATGATGAACTGGTTAATCAAATGAAACCATGAAGGCACATCCAGGTTGGAGGTGCTCATTGCTTGCGGTCTGCTGTTCTCCACTTGAGCCAGCCTCTGATTTGCAATACAAAATTGACGAAATGCATCAATGACAGAAACCACAGTTCTGTAAATCCACAAATGACCATGGCCAGGAATTGGCCTGCCGCCATCACGTGAAATGCCATGATTTTTTTCCTGTTAATTAATTCAAATCCAATTAATATCAAGACTGCGGATACAATTTCAATTATCAGTTTGAGCATATTATAGCGTAATTATATTGAAGGTCCCATGGTAAACCAGCTTGTACAACCTACGTCCTCTCCAGGAACCTATTCTTTCAACTTTTTGAGTAATTCATGACTCTTCTCCTGATATACACCATTCATTGGCCCGATGTTTTCTAAAATTTGGATTGTTTCATCCTTTTGTGCTGCTTTGAGAAAAGTCAAGGCTAAATACCACTGTGCGAATTCATACCTGGTACTGCTTTTGTCTACTTTTTCAAAAGCCTGAACTGCTTCGTTGATCTGATGGGTATTCAAATAACAATTCCCTGCATAGAGCCAGTACTGGTCCGTTTCTTCCGGAGTAAGGTTGTGGTTGTTTAAAATACCTTGTAGTTCTTTGACAGCTTGTTGGTATTTCCCTGCATCATATAACCGAATTGCCTCCGCCTTTTGAGGCCCGCCTCTTTTCACTGGTTCTGATAAGTATACCTGGTAATACTGATCAAACAGTGATGCTGATGGTAGATAATTTGTCAAAAGCCACGCAACGGCTATCAGCAAAACTACAGACGCGGTAATCTTGTAATAGGTAAATTTTGACCTTGTTGCGTTAGTTTTACCATTGACGATGACTGTTTGTAATTTCTCTCGTAATGCCAGTACATCCACCTGAAGTGCTTCATGCATTTCCTTATATTCATGGAAATGTCTGGCAAATTCAGGATCAGTTTCCAGCCTGTTCAAAAACGCTGTTTTTTGCGCAGTTGAAATCTCATCGTTCAGGAAAGATGCGATCAATTCATGATCTGCTTGTGTAAGTTCCATTTGCAGCTACTTTAGTGATTGAAGTTGGAGGTGCTTAATTCTACGTACAGAGGGTCTTCCCGCACCAGCTCTGTTAGTTTTTTCTTGCATTCGAAACTCTTCTTTTTGATATAGCCTTCGGAGTTGTTCAGCTGTTTGGCGATGTCTTTAGCGGTGTTTTTTTGAAAAACCAACTGCAAAATCTCTTTACATTTCACACTCAATTTCTGAAAGTTTTTTTGAAATAGATTGAATCGCTCCTGCTTTTCTATTGCTTCGGTAAACCCGGGATCATCCGCGATATTTAATAAATCCCTGCCGTCAATATCAGTTCCCTTTCTAAGGTTTTTTTTGCGGAGTCTGTTGCTCCAGATTCCCTTACAAACGCCAATGAAATAAGTGCCCGGCGAACTAGTGAGGACGAGCGTATTTTCTTTCAATTTGGTATATAGAAATACAACTCCATCCTGAAACACATCTTCGGCATCCTCCAATGTGCCACCACGTATTCTGATATAATGTTTCACCGAGTTGAAGTGTTTGTTATAAAAATCCTGCAGCGTTTTAGGATCTCCCTGTAGAATGCCTTTTACAATAGCATCATGCTGGTTTTTGTCCATGGGAAATGGTCTGTATGATGTTTAAATAATATGATTGATACCTGTCAGGATTAATCAATCAGACCCAAAGGTAAAGACAAAAACCTTTAAATTGGAAAAGAACCTCCGAGGTTTGGAGGCATTTGTCTTCGCTTTTTGTTTCGTCTGTTTTTGAAAAAAATAGCTGCCTGCCTCTGTTGGAAAGAGGTCTGTTTTGCAGTATTTACTATTAGTTTTTGGATTGATGTTGGGAGAGGCGCTCTTGCTGAAAATATTGACGCATTGCCTGAATGGTTGTCTATGAAGGAGGGAGGGAGTTGCGAAAAGGTTAACTGAGGTGAGAAACCAGGGAATTATCTCCTCAATGGAAATAATCCCCTGTGCACCCTTGTGTAATTTTTAAGGGTTATTAGGGACTTTCGTCCTTTCAGGGCAGTTGATCATGCATTCAGACTGTGCAGGGTTCAACGTATCACACCATAAGGAATAATATCCCCCTTTTACTGTTTTCATGTCAATGCGCTGTTGATTTGTGACAAAACTGTTAACAGAAAACTCGCTTAATTTTAACTTTTTGTTTTTCATAAAATTTGATGTTTACTGATTGATGTGGCGAGTTGCTAAAAGGATACCCCTTTGATACGGACTATTTTTAAAAAAAAAATAATGGTCAAGTAGAGGTTGACTTCGGCGAAGCCTTCCTGTACCTGTAAGCGACGACTAAGGAAACAGCGATCAGCAGCCCCAGCCCAATCCAAAGAGCTGTTGGGATCAACTGCCTGCCATGGATTGTGATGGGATCATTATTGCCTAAGATGTAAAAGTTACCCCAGTAATAGGGATTGCTTCGCTGCTCCGTTGCTTGCTTCAGATAGTCTAATTTAGCCAGTCTGATAGACTCACTTTTTGTATGGCCATTTTTCAGGTGCTGATAAAACGATTCGATGATTTCAGGAGCGATCCCATCAGATACTTCCCAGCTACTCAATAGCAAGCTTTTGGTCCCTGCGTACTGGAAAGCCCTTCCTAAACTCATGACCCCTTCAGCATTTGATAATTGTCCTGTGCCGGTATTACATGCTGTGAGCACCGTGAGGTCGGTGGGTAGGTTCATCGCAAAAAGCTCATGGCTATGTAAGAAATTATCCTCCAAACTGTCTTTTACGGGCGTGAAATGCAGTCGTGAGTTATCAGGGTTTTGATGATTGACTTCCCCATGTAAGGCCAGGTGAATGATGTTGTATTTGCCGGCCTGTTGCTTGAAGTTTTTTTCTGTGGCTTCTGTGCCAAAATAATAATCTCCTTTGATCAGATTGGCAACTGCGGCTATTTCTCTTCTGGAGCCGGGTAAATCATCGCCCAGCTCCCTTAGTCTATTGAAGGATAGTTTGCTTTGGTCCCTGATGCTCGTGGTGTCGCCATAGGAAAAAGCCAGGCAACCCAGGGAATTGGTCTGACTTTGTTGTGGCTGCTGATTGAATAATAACGCGGCAGAATTTCCGTAAGAGATGCTGTATTTTTTGAGCAGATAGGGGAGGTCTTTGGGGTTGTTGGAACTGCTGCTGTTGGTCAATAGTAAGTCGAAGTTTACTTTCCACAGATGGCCGTATGGAATGATGATTAAGTCGTCGCCATTCAAGTCATTTGCTATGGGTTTAAGTAGTACGTTGTATAGATCCAGGCCTGTTTTCCTGGATTGTTGTAAATTTTGACCGATCAATGACTCGGAAAAAAGCGCTATCTGATCATTGAAATCAGGATCAAGCGGTACCCTTCTCATGGCGTAGTGTGAATTGTTGATGATAAAAATGATCAATTCCCCCTCTATCATGTAGTACGCTATCAGGTTACTGTTTTCACCCAGGAAGTCTTGCACTTGCCGGATAGTCAATGCCTCATTCTGGTACTTAAGCCGGTAATAATTGACGTATTGTTCAGCGAGTATGCTTTGTAAAGAATCATATTGTTCGTTAAGAGAGAAAAGTGCCTGCTGTTTCTCTTTTAATGCTGCCTGCGTTGCGCTGTTAGTGTCATTCAGTAATGAGGCAATTTGAGATTGCAGATGTGATTTATAGACCCTCAGGTCATAATCTAAGTCTTTCAGCTTGGAGCTTATCCCTAAATACTCCTGAGAGTAATCATGGCCGATCTTACTTTTGAGGGCAAGTGACCTGCTTTTCTCCATCATTAAAAATATAGCTGAGAGATCCGCCTCATGAACTGTTTTCCAGGGCTTTAAAATACGGCCTACAAACTTTGAGTATTCTTCAGAAAGTGCAATGCGGTCTTTTGTGTTATGCGTGTTCCTGTTGATTTCATCTGCTACCAGGTTACAGCGTTTGATGGTTTCATTGCTCAATTGCAAATAGATATTATCAGCACTTTTTTGATGAATCTCCCGAAAAGCGATGGCCTTACCGCTCAGGGCATCTAAATATTCAAACTTGTTAGAGATATTTTGCAAATCAGGATTAGTACTTGCTATGGTGTCCGTGAAATGATGGGCATTTGCAATGATTGATTTTTGGTAGCTGCCTATGGCTTTGTAATAGCTGTTTCGACGCAGAAAAATGTTCCCAATGGCATTGTGATATTTTGAGAGAAAAGGATGGTCGTCACCGACTAATGACATTTCGATGGCAAGGGCCTTTTCAAAATTGAGCAATGCCTGCGCATCATCGCCCTCGCGGACAAACGAATGCGCCATATTGTAATAGCATTTTGCCAAAAAAGGGCTCTGTGGTCCCAGGGCGTCACTGATAAATTGAATCGCTTTTTGGTAGTGATACATTGCTGCAGGGAAATTGCCTGCACTGCTTTCTGCCAAGGCCAGTTGCTGGTGGAAATCACCCGCATCATAGCCGTTTGGATCTTCTATTTCATAGATTTTGAGACCTTTGGTGTAGTAAGTTTTGGCGTTGTCATAGTCTTTGAGTCCGTAGTAGGAGGCACCCATGTTATAATAGGCATCTGCTCTTAGAAAGTGGGCACCAGGGCTGTTTTCGCTAATTGCTGCCGCTCTGCTGGCATAGGACAAGGCTTTGTGATACAAAAAATCTTTTGCATAGATTGCGCTTAAACTACTGTAGGAGTAGGCATTGTATAGATGGTCTCTGCCCAATTCTTCTCCAAAGATGTCAAGGGCCTTTTGATGGTAGGTAATTGCTGCTTTTTGATTCCCCAGGTCGTCCAGCGCATTGGCTAAATTACCAAAAGACCTCGCTGCATTGATTGACTTTTCTCCATAAAACTTCACATTGATTTCGCTGGAGGTTTTCATGAATGCTGCCGCTTTGTAGTAGTTACCTAAATGGGTATGCATGGCACTGATGTTGTTGAGACAACCAGCGACAGCCTGCGGGTTTTTCGCCGAGTCTTTTTGAAAGATCGCAAGTGACCTGTGATGGTAATGGAGCGCTTTCTTAAATTTATTTTGGCTGCCATATGCGACACCAAGGCTATTGTTGGCCATGGCTAACTGCAAATGTTCCGGGCCATATACCTGCTCTTTGATTTGGATGGCTTTGTTTAAGTACTCAATGCCTTTATCGCTATTTTCAAGTGAACTGTGAACCCTCCCTAAACACTCGTATGCTTCAGCTATCTGTAAACTGTCATTGGTGACCAATTGGGTGGATTCCTTCAATGTGCGCTCTGCTGTTTTTAGTGCCTGGTCAAAAGAACCGACGGTCATGTAAACTTCAAAGATCTTTTTTCGCACTTTGAAGTAATCGGGATACTGCCGGGCACTTTGATAGAAACTACTGGAAATTGTGAGGTTTTGAATGCAGGATTGGAATTTGCCTTCATGAAAAAGGGAGTCTCCAATTGCCAGATGCGCTTTTGCCAGGGTGGTGTCGGCAGGAGGTTGGAAGGCATGACCAACCTGACAGCAGGTGATCCACAGGAGTAATGAAATTAAAGTTTTGGTCATAAAATGATTGTATTTAATGTGGTATGATCATGCATGGAAAACAAAATTACCGGTAAAAAATATACGCTCGTCTTTTTTTAAGCAGTAACCAGCTGTCTTGTCGTCCAATTGGTTTATTTTACTCCTTCTATGGCGATTAAGATATTTATATGCAACGAAATAGTGGAAAGTCAGGAGACATTTTGTTTCTTTACAGTGTCCTGAACAGGGAGGAGTTTTTACTCGTATCAAAAGGGTTTGAAAAGTATAGCTATTGTTACATTGAGATGTCTCATCATACCAGCACTTCGGAGATTTTACTATTCGGCATAGTAGTGCCTAAGAATTATTTTTTCCAAGCAAGCAACGGTTTTTATACAATAGTAGTTATGGGATTAATATTCTTATGGAGCTAACGTTAAAAGAACAGATTATATGTCACATAAACTACAGGAGTGTTTTTAATGCCCCTGTACAGAGGGATGCTTTGATCTCCTGGTTATTTCATGATAAAAATCCAGATGAAATCGCTTTATTCAACACTCAGGTAAATGAGCTGATAGCAGAAAAGCTCATTGTGGAAAGTGACGGCTATTTTACGGCTTACAGTAAGCAGCAGGTCATCGCAAACCAGCCTAAGAAAAAAGCCCTCACATTGGCATTGATACAAAAAGGACACGGTTTTATCCGGTATTTTTCTAAACTTCCATTTATTAGGTTTGTTGGTGTTTCAGGATCCGTTGCTGCGGAGAATCCTACAACAAATAGTGCTGCACATGTAGATTTGGACCTTTTTGTAATTTGCTCAAAGAAGTCATTGTGGGTCATTTTCTTCTTTGAAAGAATTTATACCAATATCGTGCGGTTCGTACAAGGGGAGAACTTCTTATGTTTCAACTATGTCACAGATGTTTCCTTTCTTGAAGTTTATAATCAGAATTTTTTCACTGCCACAGAAATCATCAATATAAAAACTTTGGTAGACAAAGGTATCTATGATGAGTTTCTGCTTAAAAATTCCTGGATACAGAAATACTATAGTATTAAGTTAAAGAAAGCGGAGCCAAATAGGTCAGTGATTAAAAAATCCAATTTTCTGATGAATTGGATCAATTATTCATTTTACATGATATTTTGTATTCTGAGAGGATTAAAGCAACTAAATCTTAAATATGCTTTTGAGTTTACCTCTGAGTTTGACCCCACTCAAAAATGTAACTTAAATAGAATAAGCAGCCCCAATGGTGGTTATCAGGAAAAAGTAAAAGAACGATTTGCAGTATTGATGAAGCAAAATTTTAAGGATTTCTATTCCTTACAAACCTTGGATTATCTGTTCCCGAAGAAAAGTAGTTTTGATTTCTCTACGGAAAAAAACAGTCATGATCTTGAAATGGCGGAAAACTTTGAAAAATATGCTTAAACGATGAAAAAGGTTCTAATCAGTCACTCGTATTTCTATAAGTTTGATCAGAAGCAATGGGATACTAAAGAACCATACCCCCCATTAATGACAATAATTGTAGCAGCACTTGTCAGAGACCTTGGGTATGAAGTGAAACTGTTTGATTCCTGCTTAAAAGAATCGGAAGAAGACATAGTTCCCCTCATCAATAGCTTCAAGCCAGATTATTTCATCATGTTTGATGACGGCTTTAACTATCTCACTAAAATGTGCCTCACCAATATGAGAGAGGCGGCTTTTAGGATGCAGCATGCTGCTAAAAATGTGGGTGCCGTTACCATCACCTGTAGTTCAGATTCCACTGACCACCTGCAGAAGTACCTGAAGCATGGCGCAGATTATGTGATCAAAGGAGAAGGTGAAATAACACTGAAAGAACTGGTTACTACCCTGGACCAGGGCGAAAGCCACGAGACCGTGAAAGGCATTTCCTACATGGAAGAGGACGCTATCAAAAGCACTCCACCCAGAGGTGTCAACAGAGCACTTGACGAACTTCCATTTCCAGCATGGGATCTGATAGATGTAGATGCTTACAGAAAGGTCTGGCTACAAAGGAGTGATACATTTTATCTGAACGTAGCAACTACCAGAGGTTGCCCCTACAAATGTAACTGGTGTGCAAAGCCAATTTACGGGAATAGGTACAATGTGAGGTCTCCCAAATTAGTGGTGGATGAAATAGCTCACCATGTGGAACATCATGGCGTGAACCATTTCTGGATGTGTGATGATATTTTTGGTCTAAAGCCAGGTTGGGTACAGGAATTCAAGGCTGAAATCAAAGCCAGGTCATTAGCCATCAAATACAAGATACAGTCTCGCGCTGATTTATTGTTGCAGGAAGACAACATTGACGCACTGGTGGAGTCTGGTCTCGATGAAGTATGGATAGGTGCAGAATCTGGTTCCCAAAATATTTTAGATGCCATGGATAAAGGCACTTCTATCCAACAAATTCAGGAATCTACCAGAATTCTGAAGAAAAAAGGAGTTAAAGTAGCCTTCTTCATTCAGTTTGGCTATCTCAACGAAACCAGAGAAGACATCGATAAAACCATTGATATGGTGCTGGACCTCATGCCAGATAAGTTAGGTGTATCTGTTTCTTACCCACTTCCCGGGACTAAGTTTTATGAAACGGTAAAAATGGACCTGAAGGAAAAGACAAACTGGAAAGATTCGGATGACCTGGACATGATGTTTAAGAACACCTATTCCAGAAAGTTCTACAAGAAGTTGCACAGGTACCTCCACAACAGACACAGAATTAAAAGAGGTACTACTGCACTACAGGAGGTGTTAAAAAAGCCAAATGCTTTCAATACTCAAAAATTAAAGCACATTGCTTCTTTGGGCTTACATATTCCACAGGCTATTATCAATCACTCTCAACTAAAAACCTTGCAGCAAGAGCATTGAAATCAGATTTTGACAAAGCGGCCAACTCCTATGATGAGGAATTTACCTATTCATCAATAGGTACGATTCAAAGAAATCAAGTGTGGAAGTATTTGAATGAGGAGGTAGTAGATAAGCAATCTATCAAGATCCTGGAGCTAAATTGCGGAACGGGCGAAGATGCTGTAAGATTTGCCCAAAAAGGGCATGAGGTGGTGGCTACTGATATCTCTGAGAACATGTTAAAAGTGGCCAATGAGAAATCAGACAATCTTCAAATAAGCTACAGGGTATTGGATCTCAATAAAATAGAGGAATTTGAGGGGGGGAAGGACTTTGATTTAGTATTTTCTAACTTTGGAGGATTAAATTGTGTCTCTTCGGACGCCATCAGGAAGTTGGGTGAAGTAGTTTCAAAAATGCTCAAACCAAATGGTCGGTTTGTGGCAGTAGTGATGCCGGAGTTCTGTTTATGGGAAACAGTCTATTTCTTATTGAAAGGAAGGTGGAAAGAGGCTTTCCGGCGGGCAAAAGAGTACGCAATGGCCAACGTCTCCGGAGAACAAGTAAAGACTTATTACTTTTCACCAGGCAAGTTTAAAAAACTAAACGCTGATCACTTTACCACAGAAATCCTGAAACCCATAGGTCTACACATTCCTCCTTCCTATCTGGAGAATTTCTTGAAGAGAAGACCAGCCTTACTTAATCTACTCGATAAGCTAGATACTGTCTTTGCCAGATATAGCTGGCAAGCATATTTATCTGATCATTACTATATTCAATTCAGTAAAAAATGAGCGTTGTATTAACACATGGATACTTTATAGCAGAGGATGAAAAGGAGCAGCAAATTATGCGACCCTATCCTCCGTTGGGCATATTGTATCTATCTGCTTTCTTAAAAGAACAGGGTATAGAAAATGAAATATTTGACAGTACTTTTTCTGATAAGAAGTCGCTGGTCAGTTATCTGGTAGAGAAGCAACCAAAAATCCTGGCTGTTTACACTAATCTGATGACTAAGCTGAATGTCCTGGACGTCATCAAGCAGGCCAAAGAACTTGTTTCAGATGTGAAAGTAATTCTGGGAGGCCCCGATGTCACTTACAATACAAAGGATTACTTAGACAATGGTGCGGATTTTATAGTGATAGGAGAGGGTGAAAATACCATCCATGAGCTATCAGCAGCTATTTTGGAGAAAAAGGAAGACTTTACGCAGATCAACGGAATTGCTTTTCTGGATGAAAACAAGCAGGAAGTAAAGACTAAACCCAGAACGAAGGTAAAAGCCATTGATGAACTACCATTTCCTAACAGAGATGGCATAGACATTTCAAAATACCTCAAGGCCTGGAAAGACTTTCATGGTGAAAGCGCTCTGAGCGTAAGTACTCAGAGAGGTTGTCCTTACACCTGCAAATGGTGTAGCACTGCAGTATATGGCCAGAGCTACAGAAGGCGCTCTGTGGAAAAAGTGGTGCAGGTACTTAAGGAGATCAATGAAAAGTATAATCCTGATACCATCTGGTTTGTAGATGATGTGTTCACCGTGAGTCATAAATGGCTAAGCGCTTTTGCAGATGAGCTTGAGGCGCAACAGGTGAAAGTGAAATTTGAATGCATCAGCAGGGCTGACAGGATGAACGGCGAGGTAATCAAAATACTGAAAAGAGCCGGTTGTTTCAGGGTATGGATCGGTGCTGAGAGTGGTTCACAAAAAATCATCGATGCCATGGACAGACGCGTCTCTGTTCATAAGGTCAGGGAGATTATACAGGAAACCAAGAAAGAAGGCATTGAAGCCGGTACATTCATCATGCTGGGATATCCAGGGGAAACAGTAGAAGACATCAAAGAAACCATTCATCATTTAAAGGTTTCAAACCCTGATCACTTTACCATTACAGTGGCTTATCCTATCAAAGGGACGAGCTTGTACAATGAAATTGAAGATATACAGACAAAAGAGCTGCAATGGAATCAAACGACCGACAGGGACAGAGATTTCGAGCGTACATACCCCAGAAAGTATTATGACTATGCGGTGAGTTGGGTGGTTAATGAGGTGAATTTTCATAAAAAACTACAAGAGCGAAAAATTGGCAAGGAGTTGGTGAAATATAAGATAAAGTCGCTTCTTTCTTACGCACGAGGCAGTATCTATAAAAAACTGGCAAATGGCTGATAGTCTGTTTATCCATCTGAAAAGCTCCTATAATTTGCTTGATCCGAGTCAAAAAAGAGAAGGAAAAAGATTAGCTCTTTCCATGATCTTTAATGTATTTCTGGACCTTTTTTCTTTAGTCTCTATTCTTCCGTTAGTATATGTAATCTTTAATGAGCCTGATGATGAAAAGCATTCTATAGTCAGTGAAATTCGCCAGGTGTTTAATTTTTCTGATGAAAAAACGCTCATCTTATCCACTATCTCTGTGGTTCTTTTTTTCTTCATACTCAAGACTATTTATGCATTTTGGGTTATTAACTGGAAAGCAAAATACGCTACTGGTATGGCCTTAGGGTTTTCAAATAAGATTTATAAACATTTACTTGAGAAAAGTCATGATGGAAACGTTGGAGAGATGGCAGTGAACATCACAAACATTCCATATACTTTCATAAATAAGACTATTAATTCCTTTTTTGACCTTTCTTCTAAAATGGTATTAATAACGGTAGTTTTTTTTGGTTTAGCTTTTTATGATCCAGACGTACTTTTTTACTTGTCTCTGGTAATTGTACCGGTTGCTCTCATATATTTAAAAGCACGTTCTGGTTACCTGAAAAGTATAAAAACAAACCTTGAAAAATGCCAGCCAGCTTTGCTACAACGTACATTAGATTCTCTAAATGGAAAGACTGAGATAATCCTGTCAGGAAATAAGAATATTTTCTTTGAGGAGTTTTCCAAGATCAATTTGCTATACAGCAAGACTCTAATGAAGCGTAACGTCTCGGTTAACAGTTCTGCAAAATTTATAGAGCTCATAGCTCTTTTAGGTATTTGTGTACTTTTTATTTGTATAACACTTTTTGATTATGGTAAGGAGGAAATATTCTTTACTATAACCGTGTACAGTATTTCGGCCTATAAGCTTATTCCTTCTATTAATGGTATTAATGTAGCTTATGTTAATCTAAAAACACATCAGTATACTACAGAAATAATAGAAAAACACCTTAAAAGCCATCATTTTACTAAGACAAGTTCTACAGAAAATGTTAGCCCATTAGTATTTAAAGATTCTCTGTCTTTCAAAGATGTAACATTTATTTACCCTGATTCATTGTTTACCCTAAAGTCAATTAGTTTTAGCATTCAAAAGTATGATAAGGTGGCTATCATTGGAGAATCTGGCTCAGGTAAATCCACTATTCTGCAACTTATATTACGGACTCTCTCGGAAGCCGAAGGTAATCTGTTAGTAGATGAGCAAAAGATAACCTCTGGTTTAGCTAGCACCTACAGAAAGCTTATTTCCTATGTGCCTCAGTCTGTCTTTCTATTTGAGGGAACCTTGCTGGAAAATATTTGTATGAAAGATCCAGAACTTATGAAAAAGACAAACGAAGTAAACAATATTTTGGAGAAGCTAGGGCTTGCTGAAATATCAGGAACCTCTGAAAAAAGTTTAAATTATCAGATCCAGGACAAAGGAGCAAATGTATCTTCTGGCCAGAAGCAGCGGATAGGTATAGCCAGAGCACTGATGCAAAACAGAGAGATTTTTGTTTTGGATGAAATCACTAGTAATCTGGATGAAGAAAACCAAACCGCGCTCATATCTTTTTTACAGAATCATAACCTAGATAAAACCATGGTCTTTGCTACTCACAGAACAGAAATAATGACTATGTGCAATGTCATCATTGAAGTGAAGGCGGGAAAGGTAAAGGTAACCAGAAAGGCAGCAATTCAGGGAACTTAGCAGTAGCTAAGGAAACTCTTTAGAGCTTTCGCCTTTTTGGCACTTTCCATGGAGAGCGGTGAGATAGTAATGCTTTAGATTAAAAGTCTTTTCACTTTTTTTATTGCTTTTTGTAGATAGTTTTTTATGTAAATTACCATCACGGCAAAATAATATTCGCCACTTTTTTTGGGAACTGGATTATTATCGGTATATAGATGCCATACTGGTTGACCCATAAAGTAGATGCTTAATTTTTGCATATTTGTAAGTAGCATTGTGTCCTTTTTAGCAGCAGAAAAACTAGAGTTTTTCTCAGTTTTTGAACCATTAATAGTTTGCAGATTATTTATATCATGATACATTAAGTTAAGAAAACTTAAAGCGTTTTTGATAGTTTTTTTTCGGTCTTGAACAAGGTTTTCATAAGTGACGATTTGTACATCTTCATTCTTGTGATGATTTATCAGATGTTTGTAGCGTGACCGGTTTTTGATTAGCAGGTGAGCTGGAAAAGAGATTTCTATGTCTTTAAAAATATGAACAAGAGATTTAAATACATTTACGGGATTTCTAAGTAGAAAGATGAAACGGGCATCAGGATAATCTGATTTTAGATAATTATAAAAAGATTCATTACCAGGGCTCTTTTCAAGCCAAAAGCGGTATCTACTGGAGATCATTCCATCTCCATTTAAAGTTGCGTAGGCTAAAAGCACTGAGGCGATAGGACTGGTATGCTGAAGACGTAGATTCTGGTGAACCCATTTCCACCAAGCTGCCAAGTAAATAATAAATTTCACATAGGGAGATTCATTTTCTGTGGTACGTCCCATAAAAAAGTAGGACCCCCAGTTAGTAGGGGAGGCAAGACGCTGTAGCCAGTCGTTAGCAATGATCTTAAACTGTTCATGCTGATCTTTATACTTTAATTTTTTTCTGAAAACCTGAAACATTAAAGTTTCTGAAGGGAGGTAGCATATTTCAGGATGGCCATCTAATAAATTAGAAAATAAGGTAGTACCGCTTCTTGGACATCCTCCTATAAATACCGGATTTTTTATGAGATTCTTAGCTAAAATCTCATTTTTTTCATCTAAATGCCATTCTTTTTGCTGCAAAGCATAAGCCAAAACCTCTCTAGACCAAGCCTCTCTTTTGTTTAATAATTCCTTACTTAATCCGTTCCTTTGTTTTAAAAGGCAGACCTCAAGCTCCTGCTCCAGCCTAATGATCTCTTTAATACTTGTTTGTTTCATCCTGTATTTTTAAAACAAGATCAAAAATCACATTTTTTAATTTAATTATGTTATTATCCTACTAATTTTAGTTGGTTTAAAACTTGCCCTTAAGAGCCGTCAAGGCTCCTTCTGATCTTTTTTGTATCTACCCTACAATGAATAAATGTATGTCTGTACATGAACCCCTGCCTGACAAATCAGCTGAGTAAATCAATAAGGATGTTTATGACGCCCTCCGCAGACAACCCTTATTCATCTTCTATGACATCAAGAAGAAGTCTTAGAGCTTGTTTAAAAAGAATCTACACTGACAATTAGGAGCTTATAGTTCTGGCTAAGCATCTTTTGAAGCGTTTATCGGGACGGTTCGCCGCGCGATAAACAATGAAAAAGATGTAACGCCATGGTTCATAAGATATTGGTTGTCAGCAAATAAGGTTTTTAAACATGCTCTTAGGGGATCACTACCTTTTTGGACTTTTTTTTGCCCACTACGTAAGGGTTTTGATTAGTCAACACCAGAAAGAGCGCTTTGATGTAGATGCGGGACTTACTCAGGTTGAGACTGAGAATACTTGTCAGCAGTAATCCAAACAGCGACCATATAAAGGACACAAAAGAAGTGTTAAAGTATTGATAGGCCTTCACAAAATAGGCCAGGGCCAATGTCCTTCTGTACTGGGCTGTGAGTAAAGATGCTCTATTCTGCTTGCTCTGATAGTGCTTGACAACAAGAGATTTCAACACATGAATCTGTCCGCCATCTTTGGTGAGTTTGGCGCATACATCATAATTATCACCATAGCCATAGGGGTCCAGGACTTCATCGTATTGATTAGCCTTTAAATCCTGCGAATTGATCAGGGCAGATCCCAGGCTGGTTACCGGAGTCTTGATGACCTGTCCGTCGAAGTTATGGTAAACCGGCCAACCCGCACTCGTTACAAAGTTTGGCTTGGTCAGATAAGCATTTTTGATCCCGCCAAGAATTGGATTTAACCAACCAGCTATGTGTACCTCATCCACAGGGCCCCACAGGCTTAATTTAAAGAGCCAGCACTTCAGCAACTCAACGATGTTCCTGGATGGATAACAATATTCCCAAGAGCCATTACTGCTCTGTTGATACCAAAGACCTGTTACGGCCACTACATTTTTTTGCGATTCTTTGTGCGCAAGTAACTGTTCAATATAATTCTCTTCAAAATACACGTCATCGTCACACAATAAAATATAGTCACCTTTTGCAGCTTCAATTCCTACATTCCTTTGAACACAAACAGAAGGTTGAGATCTTATGATCTGTAAGTAATCCATATTAGGTAGGTCACTGAGCACCAAAGGTTCATTGCTTGAGTCTACCACAATCACCTCAAAAGGTAATACTATTTGGCTTTTAAGGCAGTCTAGCAGCCTGAGTAAATCATCTTTTCGGTCTTTTGTAGGGATTACCACTGACACCTTTGTCATACTCCTCCTAAGTTTAGTTCATTCTCCACATAAGAGTGGTCTGATATTGAATTCCAATAGCTGCATAGCCGTTGATCAATAGTAGCGACTTATTTTCCACACCATCTCCATATCCTTCACTTACATGAACAATACAGGATAATTTATTCACTGTAGTATTGAGCTTTACTGGCCAATGATGATGCCTTTGTGTAGAATGTAAATAGTTATAAGCTGTCAAAGATTGTAGGACTTTTGTATCACTCGCTTTAGATTCATGATCACAAACTGAAGTAAACCTACAAAACAAATTTTTTAATTCGCCAAACAGTGTTTTTTCAGGGTTACTCAGCTTTTGGGAACACAGTATACGTACAGTATTATGCTCATGTAAAGCAGCTGGCCACTCAATATAATTATGATATTGCGCTATTTTAAATGGGGGAAAAAAGTCCACAGCCAGGTGATCATGCATGTTAATGAGCCCGGGAAGTACCATGACCTTTTTACTAAATTGTACACCCTTCATTACTAGATGACTCTTTGTAAGATTAACAATTTTTGCTCCTTTAATTTCAATATCAAAGACTCTTGAGCTATGTAGTATGTGAATCTCCTTAAAAATCATTTTTTAGCCAGGTCTTGATAGATCTTCATGTATTTTCCTACAGTGACCTGCAAGTTGTTCTTTTTGGTCCACTCCAGCCCATTATTTGATAATTGCTCATATAGACTTTTATTAGTGAGTACCTCTTCAATATTTCTGGCCAGTGCTTCAGCTTCTCCTGCTGTAGAAGTAAGGCATGAGTAACCAGATAAACCTTTCATTAAGCCAACCTCTGTGCTGCAAACAGGCACACCAGATGCCATTGCTTCATTGAATACAACAGCCTGGCCTTCACTGAGGGAACTAATAACCATTAAATCAGACTTTTTTATGAGATCGAGTGCTTCCTGATTATTTACAATCCCAGTAAACGTCACGTGTTGCGACAAGCCTTCCTCTTTTACATAGCTGTGAACTTGATTGTTGATAAAATCACCACCCACTATTAGTAATTGTACATTTATTTTCTGCAACACCAGTTTAAAGGCTCTTAATAGGGTAAGATGGTCTTTAATCAGATTAATATTAGCCACTTTTATTAGCAGAAACGGTTCTTCTACTGTTCTTTTTGATACGTCTTGATGCTGCACACCAAAAGGAATTACCTCAAAGTTTGAAAACTCCTGAAAGCCCACTTTTTCAAGGCATTCTTTTTGATAATTACTAATTGCCACTACACGAGTAGCTGACCGAAGCAGCCTGAAGATACGATTCATTCCTTTTTTTGTTCTCAGAGCGCCATAGTTTATCGCTGGAAGATTGGCCGTTTCGCCTCCCATGAGTGTGACTACAGAAGCAATGGAGAAAAACCTTGTGAGTAAAGTAGCTAGAAAACCAGAGGGGAAGCCCCAAAAAGCTTGAACAACATCATATCTGTTGCTTAGGTGATCAAAAAGTAATAAAATCATCAATGAGACATACTTGAGTTTACTGTAGCCAGGGACATATTTTACTTGAAGTTCATTGGTAGTGGTAGGTTTAGACAACGTATAAATGGTAAGGTCTGCCTCAGCGTTCAATTTTTTAAGAAGATCCATCAAAGAAGGAATTCCCTGCCCTTTGTGGCCCGAATTGATTCCTCCATGGACAATGATGGCTAATTTCAATTTGCGATTCATATCAAATTAAGCAGCTTTTTTGATTGATTGAACACAAATTCAGGATCATACCTGGTGAGACATCTGTTATCCCGGAATTTACATTTTGGCAATAGACAATCACCACATGCCAGATCTGAAGAGCCCAACAGCAAAGAATGGTCTCCTAAAGGCCTGGACCAGTCAGACCTGGAAGAACCAAATAAAGCCAATGTCGGTATACCTGAGATCCAGGACATATGCATGAGCCCGGAATCTTCACTGAGCATAAAATGAGCATTTTGTACCAAGGCGAAGGCCTCCAGAATGGTTGTCTTATTGACAAGGTTCAAGGTATTGTTGGGAAACGCTTTTTCAAAATTATCGGCTTTGTCTTTGATCCTGTCAATGCCCACAAATAAGAACGTTACTTCACCCTTGTATAATTCAAGTATCAGGCTTGCCCATTGATGATAATAGGATTCCGGCCAGTGCCTGCTCTCAAAAAAACCTGCAGGATTGATGATAAAAACAGGTTGGCTCTGCTGATATCCTTTTAATAGTTGCTTCCCAAGTTTTAAAGCTTTTTCATTGGTGTGATACAATGGTGAAAAGTTAGTCAAACCTGCTGCTTTCATAGTATGGTAGGTCCTGTCACCTGCCGGAAAACTGGAAAATCTATCAAAAGAAGTCCATGCACGGGCTCTTAGCACCCTTTTCAGAACCCTTGACATTTTGTGATTTTGTAAATCATAGACAATATCATAACCCTGGTAAATGAGTATTGGTAAAAGTAACAGTAAATGAAAAAGCTGTTTATACTTGTTTCTTCCTCCACTTATCTTAAATACCCTGGAAAACATAGTAAATAATGCGGGTATCTCAGCATCTTCAAATCTCGTCATAAAATGGATTTCCACATTGGGATAGGCTTTGTGAAATCCTGAGATGTATGGCAAGGTAATGGTCACGTCTCCCAGGGCTTGCATCCTAATGAAAAGTACTTTTTGAGGGGGACCAGTATCAGTCCATTTTTTACTATCAATCTCCATTTAAAAAAGCTACAAATAATTGCACAATATGCATCAGGGCAAATTAAAAACAATGCAAATTTATCAATACTATATCGGTTGTGATAATCTTTAGTAAAAACTAAAAAAAAATCAAAAAAATCGACTAACCGAGGTAACATACTCCCGGACGGCTGACTATAGGGGTGGAAGTCGGGGTTTTTAAACCGTCGAACTAAAACAATCAAATATATGAAGATGTACAAAATTACCTTAGTGTTTGCCGTTGCTGGATTCATGTGTGGCGCAATGGCTTTGCTTTTCACCTACAACTCCTCCCAGCAGGTCTATGTAGATGTCAATAAATTGCTGGATGGATACGAGAGGACCAAAGTGGTGCGGTCGGAGTACGAATCAAAGGCCAAAACATTGCAGGCCAATGTTGATAGCTTGCTCAATGCGTGGCAAAAGGAAATCACTACCTATGAAAAAGAGCGATCTGCGATGTCAAAAAAAGAGCTGGAATTGAAGCAACAACTGCTGAGTAGTCAACAGCGACAAATCAGTAATTACCAGCAGGCTATAGAGCAGCAATTACAGGAAGAGGATCAGAAGTCTACGCAAACAGTGATCAATGACATCAATGATTACATCAAAGAGTTTGGTGAACGCAACGGCTACCGAATGATTTATGGCGCAAGCGGAGGGGGCAATATCATGTACGCTTCCGATGCTGCAGATCTCACAGACGAGGTATTGACAGGGCTGAATGAAGCGTATCTGGGCCAGTAAGATGCATAAATTATACAAAAGACATATTTTGGGAGGTATTATTATCTGGTTGGTTTGCAATTTGTTGCTGGCCTGCCACGACATGCGATTTGAGAGCGCGGAGGAACTATCGGCATTCGTATACAATGAGAACAATCACTACACACAGCATAAAATAATCAACGGTGTCCGGTTTGACCTTACTTACAAGCCAACTGATTTGATGGTCAGTCAACAGATTGGGGATACCGGTTCTGACACACGCATAGGGCAATTGCGGAAGCAGTATGGAAATCACCTGTACTTTACCCTGAAGATGTCTAAAAACGATCAGGAATTGCTGACATCTGCTGTTAGTAACCGGGTAGAGTTTGGTGAGATGGTTCATCAACTTTCTTTTGAGATGCAGGAAAAAGTTCAGCTTACTACATCCTCAAAAGAGGCCATAGCAATGACTGACTTCATTTACCCGAGGATGTATGGTTTGAGCAAAGCAACTTCCATACTGTTTGTGTTCCCCAGAGACTCACGTGTACTGGAGGCAGATTACCTCAACTTTACGATTGCAGACCTGGGATTGATGACCGGAGAGGTCAGATTCAAACTGGAAACGGCAAAATTAATGAAAGAACCTCGCCTATTCTGAACCTTCTTAACAGTGAATGACGATTTGTTACGGGTAATCAGGCTGCCACTTCAGACAGAGTGGCTTCCCACATTGCGTTAGGATACGAAAAAATTCCCTTGTAGCAAATCAGATTGATTAGTAAAAGCCGGTTACCTGTTTTCAGGTAGCACTGGAAAACTATTGTCAAATATTTAACACAAACTTATTCAAATGAACAAAATTAGAATGCTCCTCAGAGGAGGGAGCACTGTTATTGTATTGTCCCTGTGCTGCCTTTTTGGTAGTTATGCCCAGGGACCCAATGCGCCGGAAGCAGCAGGCTTTGAGCCTGTAGACGCCACCGATATGGTGAATCTGTCTACCGGAGACCTGTCTTATGTGCTGCCATTGCTGGATGTAGAAGGTTTCCCCGTTAGTTTGTCTTATCATGCAGGAATGACCACTGACATAGAGGCTTCCTGGGCTGGATTGGGGTGGTACCTCAATCCGGGGGCCATCAACAGGTCGGTTACTAATACCCCAGACGATTGGAAAAGCGGCGTCGGGATCAACTTTAATTCCTTTTACAAGGAGGAAACCTATTATGGTATCAGTGTGAGTGTAGGCTTGATGGATGACAAAGGATCCATCGGGGTAGGACTTAATTGGGGGGGAGGCAAGGGACTCTCCGGATCTGTTAGTGCAAGACTGGGGCCGTTATCTGCCATGGCGGATACAAATGGTGGTAGAGATTTAAAACTCCAGGGCAAGCTAAAAAGCAGTAAGTTCAAGAAGCTACAGAAAGCGCTGGGACCAGTGAGTGCCAATGTAAAACTGTCTTATTCGCTGGAGAAACAATGGAGTATTTCCGGTGCTGCCGGCTATTCCAAAAAAGGAGATAATAGTTACTTAGGCGTTTCCTATTCAAGCAGTGGAGTATTTTCTATTGAGGGAAAAGACAAGGTTGGCAAAGAGTCAAGCGTTGGTATGAGTGCCGATAATTTCTCTGCCGGAGATGCTTCCTTTGACGTGCAATCAATGAATATTTCTATCCCATTCAAAGGCTTTACCTTGGGTTTGTCCAAACAAAAAGTCAAGATCAATGTGCGGAAAGGCTTTTACAATGAAGAATGGGGTGCGCTCTATTCCGGTAACTTTCATGCGACCAATCAGAGTGGGCTTGCTGATGGTGTACCGCTGATCAACAAGGTTCCTAATTACAATGAAAAGTACAACGATTACGCTGTAAGAACGCGCTCTATGGATGTTTATTCCACAAGGTTACCGCAGTCTGAGTCCCACTTCATCAGTGATTTTTCGAAAGACATCGAAAATATCAATTTCACTTTCATGGGCTATGATGATTACAGTGTAGCTGCCCATGGGCTCATGGGTAGTATGACGCCCAGGGTTTTTAAGAACGCCACGATATTTGGAAAGGGGCAACGCACGAAAAATGAGGCAGGTGACAACATACATGTTTTCTGGCATCATGGCCAAAGTACCAATGCCGTAGACAGGCAGCTGGGAAGACTACAAGGATTGAGTCAGGCGTATGGAAAAAACGATTTCTACTTCTATTTTGATGGACAGTTTACGAGTATCGAGAAAAATGATGTCAACTCGATCATCTCCTCCAACCTAAACGGCAGCAATGACATCAACGACCTCATCAATGAAGGGGTACACTCGGGTACTTCTGCGCTCAGCTCGCATTATGGCAGGGCCAAATCACCCAATTACATTGAGGTTTTTACCAATAGACAAATTGCAAGTGGTCATGCACGAGTAAGAGGCTTAATTACCCCGGCAGGCATTCCTGATTCCGAAAGAAATGACATCGATAAATTTGATCCTGACGGAATCGGTGCATACATGATTACAGCACCTGATGGAAAGACCTATCATTTTGCCTTGCCAGTCTATCACTACGAGCAGGTACATAGAGGGCAGATAGACACACAGGAAAACTTTGCGTTTGACATTGCCAATGTGAATGAAAGAAGGCAGTTCTCCCGGTATGCGACACACTGGCTGTTGACGGCCATCACCGGCCCAGACTATGTGGACATGCCAGATCCTCAATTGGGTGGTATCAACTACACTTTCAACAGCGAAGATTATGGCTATTGGGTAGAGCTGGAATATGGCAAGTGGTCCGATGGCTACGTTTGGAGGATCCCCTATCAGGACAGGCTCTATGCTTACAATACCAACCTGAAAGACCAGGTAGAAGAAAAAGATAAAGGAAGCTATTCTTTTGGTAGAAAACAACTTTACTATCTGGATAAGATCAACACGAAAAACCGTACTGCGTTGTTTGTAAAAGACATCAGGTTTGATGCGCTTGGCAAGAATCTGAAGTTCATGTATTCCAATAATAACCAGCTTTACCTTGGCAATACCGGCGATGGCGCAGATCCTAACAGCCTCAAGTACACCAATGGAGGTATTCACGTCCTGGAGAACAAGTTAAGACCGGGAACCACCAACGTAAGGGGTGTTGAATACGCCAGAGAATATACTTTGAAACTGTCTAAAGTAGTCCTGGTGGATAGCAAAGTAGGGAAGTACCTGTCCAAAAATACTGCCGGACAGCAGCTGTACAATGGCTACAATGCCAATTCATCATGGTCTCCCAACTGGAGGTCTCCCTATTTTAGTCAGCTTTATGGAAATAATTATTCCTATGTGGTACACAATGAGCAGGACGTGCTGGATGTCAATGATGTTTCCCAGAGCTTCATCGCTCAGAATGCCCTGAAGGTCGTGGAACTCAATCACTCCTATCAGCTTGCTGGTAACTCGCCATCGTCTTTTGCTGCACCTGCCGGTGAAAATCCTTCCAAGGGAAGACTAACCCTTGAATCAGTACAAATCAAAGGACGAGGAGGCGCTAATTATATGCCTGCAACTTCTTTCAATTACTACCTGGAAAATATGGATAATATTGCCCTGACTACCTTCGGCAGCGGCAGTAGCCCAAGTCCGGCGCAGATCAAGAACTATCTTGACGCCAAGGCAAATCTGGTAGATAGCTGGGGCTTCCTGCAGGGAGAGGCTGTTGAAAATGGTGTCACCCACAACAAGGTGAAAGCGTGGAGTCTGAAAGACATCACCATGCCTACGGGTGCTAAAATTGAAATAGACTATGAAGAAGATACCTATTGGACAGAGGCCTTTGCCAGAAGATTCTGGCAGGAAAACATAGAACTGAAGATCGTATCAAATGGCAGTAACTGGGATATCTATGTCAAGAACCAGGAAGGATTATTGCCTCAGTACATAACTGATTTTACCAAATACTTTCAGGCAGGGGAAGTCACTTTTCTGGACCTGTGGATTTGCCACAAACGAAAGTCAGCAGGTGGGAATTACAAAGAGTCATGGTTTGATTTGAATCCGGGCAACAACAGCAATGCTGCGTGTTCTGTCTTGGCAGTAGCTCCTAACCTGGTCAGGCTGCGTATTCCTAAAGGTGCCACTGTTTACGATCAGTATGACTGGAATGATAGCGAAGTGGCTTTTGTCAACCGATGGTTCCACAATGATGGATTGGAAGCGGGCAATCATTTGAGGGGACAATGCCCTGAACAGATGACCAATAACTCCAAACGCCATTACATTTCACACAGACTGCTGGCCAACAAAGTACCAGAAAATGAGACAGGAGGCGGTTTGAGAGTAAAACAGCTCAGGACCAGAGATGACAACAACGTCTATAAGGTTTCTTACAATTACAATCATCCTACCAAAGACAGAAGTTCGGGAATTACCTCCTATGCGCCTGTCAACGGGTTGAAATATGTTCCCTATCAGTCTGAAGTGCCTGCACCGGGGGTGATGTATGAGTATGTGACCATGAGAGAGTCTTCAGCAGATACCGATGACTATTATTCAGAGACCAGGTACAGACATCATGTCTTGAAGCCAGTATTCAACATCTTCAATCCCAACCTGGCCATGGAAGCTCTGGAAGCTGATGCAGTAGGAGAGGATCGCATTTTCTGGGCAACAGTAACCGAAGACTACGGTGGATTGGATGGAGAAAATGGTCCGAAAATCAAATCTAATAAGGTGCACATCAATCTCAATACGGCCCTCATAGGACAGCTTAAGTCAATAGAAAACATCAATAGTCTCGGCCATGTGATGATGCGGTCTGAAAATGAGTACATCAATGGAGAGATTCTGGCCAATATGGAACCCAACAAGGGCTATGTAAAGGAGACCTTCAACTCCATGAAGACCATTTTCAAGGCAAGTAACAATGGCAAGGTCATTTATGATGCCGACCGGCTGATGAGTATTTCGTCTAAAACGGAGTATAACAACATGCTCAAAAAGACGACCACCATTGCCGGTAATCAAAAGTCTTCAGTGGTGTATGCCGAGGTGGACCCATGGCTCAGTAGCTTCAGAAAGAGCATCACAACGTTTGCTGATGGAACCAGCAAGACCGCTCTCAGGATTCCTGCCTATGAAAAGTATCCTGAGATGGCGTCCAAGGTGCTGAACCCTGATAATAAAAACATGCTGACACAGGAGGCGATGAATCTGACCACTTCTCATAATGGCTACAGGACCTATCAGGCAAGTATCAACACCTGGAACGATGACTGGGTGTACAGAGACGATCAGGGCAATGAGTCAACAGAATCTGGTATCTGGCGAAAACACAAAACTTTTGTCTGGAAAGACGATGTAGATGCTACCTATGGAAACTACCTCACCAATGTGAAGGAGTCCAATGATTTCTTCAACTGGCAAACAGGACTTCCCACCAGTGACAAATGGCAAAATACCTCCGAGATTACCCAATATACGCATTGGTCTTTACCGGTGGAGTCCAGAGATATTAACCGCAATTTTATCTCCTCCAAACTGGCTGATAACAGTAGTAAAGTAATCATCTCCGGGAATGCCCGATACAGTGAAATCTATTATACCGGTGCGGAGCATGTGGCATCCGCCAATCAATTTGAAGGAGAAGTTGGCGGAGCCCAGTATCAAACGGGCATAGTGTCTCACACGGGAGATTACGCTGTCAAAACCAACCAGGCAAATGATAAATTATTTCAGGTATCAGGGAAGGTAGGTTCAGGTCATTATGATACTTCCAAAGACTTCAGGCCAGGTAAATACAAAGTGTCTTTCTGGACTTTGGTCAGTAAGGGTACCGATCAGGGAACCGCATTGGTGGTCAATGGAACCAGATTGGAGCACGCGGAAACCGTTATTGCCGGATGCTGGAAACAGTTCAACTATTACATCGATTTGCCTCCCAATTCTACAACGAGTCTGTACGTCACTAATCAGCTGGGGGCTGACTATTATTTCGATGACTTCAGGATGCACCCGGTTTATGCCTCCGTGGTAAGCTATGTGTACGATCCTGATACCGATGACCTTTTATATATCCTGGATGGCAACAACCTGAGTACTGCCTTCAGGTATGATGATGCTGGCAGGCTGAAGGCTACTTATAAAGAGGTGACCAACGTAGCAGGACTCACAGGCGGATTCAAAATCATTGATCAGTATAAATATCATTATGCCGGGGTGAATCATCATGAAAATTATGGCGAAGACATCAACAGGTGTCTGGATAATAATATCCTTCCGCTGGCACTAAAGGGTCTTTCTGTTACCTGTCAGCCGCAAATCAATGCCTATGGCGTAAAACATGAGATGTTTGTCGTCAATGGTTCTGGTAATTTCCAATACGAGTGGCGATGGGTGAAGAGTACAGCACCGCAAGTCTATACCCCCTGGATAGTTGGTGGACAAGAACAGGTAGTGCCCTATGCAACAAGTTATTGTAGCGGTACCACCTTTGATAAGGTCTGGTCGGTACAGGCGAGAGTAACCGACCTCACGACCAATCAGGTTGTTACTGATGAGATTGTTACGCAAACTTCCGGATGCGAAGGTTATATTCAAAACCCCAAAATATTGTTGGGTGTGGAGGCTTCAACATGTCATGGAAGCTGCGAGAATTCTCCCTATCAGTTTCTGCTGCATCTATTGGATCAGAATATCAATGTATCGGGTCCTATGAGCTATAAAGACAATGTATCAGGCGAAACAATCAACCTGGGTGGGGGCGTTGGTAGCTTCTTCTGTCCATCAACCACGGTAGTAGCATCGGGGGCTTGCGCTACTGGTTACGTACAGTTCGCCAGTATTACACCCGTCTATCCTGAATCTACCGGACTGACTTATGAGTTCTACCTCGATTGTGTCTCAGCGGGCAAGCAGGCGCCGGTCTCAGGAAGAGGCGGGCTAAGTGCTGCATCCAATGCAAATCCCGGAACCATGGTGGTCAAAGACAGTAGCGGCAAAACACTGTCTGTTTCAAACATCAATACTCAAAAGCGATAATTCATGAAAATAATTCAATTAATCACAACAGCCATATTGTGGATGACAACGTGGGCGGCATTTTCTCAGGAAGTGCCCCCAAATCCACCTGTGGACCACGGAAAGAACTGGGTAAGTAGTGCTTCCTATGACCTGAATGGAACTACGCTGAGCAAAAGTATCAGTTATTCAAATACACTCGGTAATGGAACGCAAAGCCAAAGCTGGGATCTGTTGACGAATAAGGTATGGGCAAGCATGACCTTGTACGATCGTCATGGAAGGGGAGCACTGCAAACGTTGACCGCTCCTGTTGGTACGCAGTTTGGCTTCAGCAACAACCTCATACTGGATTCATCGGGCGGTAGCTATACCCATGCTGATTTTGAAGGTGCCTATGTAGATAATCCCAAAACTGTCCATATCATTAACAGTAAGCTGGGGAGGTACTATTTCAATAATCAGGACGATGCCTACATGGATAATACACGGTATCCTTATAGCAGAACCGTCTACAGTAAGCTCAATCCCGGGTCAGTGAAAAAGCTACTGGGCGGCAACAAGGTCCAGGGCAACTGGCTGCAGGTGTATTCTTTCAGCATGCCTGCCACACAGGAGCTAGCCTTGCCAAACGCCTTCAATAATAGCGATTACGATAGTAGGGATATTACTAAAACCATCAGTCGTGATGTAAATGGTGTAGAGGCAGTTGTTTTTACAGATGCCGATGGCAACACATTGGCTGCTGCCAGAAGTGGCAATGAAGACGGCAATCCTGTGAAACACAACGTGGTGGCGGTCATCAAAGAGCAGGGTTTTGTGGACATCCACGTCCCCAAAGGTTGTGAAGGCGTCCTGTTGATCAGCAATTCTTACGGGATACCACTGCGTATCTATGACCTGATCACGGAAACACAACTGCCGTACAGCAGCGGAAATTACGCAGTTCCCGCTGGCTTTTACCGGGTTGCTGTGGCCAACAGTGATACCTACGAGTACAATGAAAATACGCCCATCAAGATTACGCATCAGGTTAACTACTATGATTATACCCTCAATAATTATGACAAGGCAGGCAGATTGCTAACAGGTAGTCAGTCTATTGGTACAGATGTCATCAGCACCTACCGGTACAATAGCCTCAATCAGCTATTGGCCACCTCTTCACCAGATGAAGGCAGTACTCAGTTCAAGTATCGGAAGGACGGCCAGATCAGGTTTTCGCAAAGCAGTAAACAGGCGGCAGTCAATGAGGTTTCGTTTACCGACTACGATGAGTTGGGCAGACCCATTAAAAGTGGCGTAGGGACGGCAGACTTTGCTGGATTGAATCCCGACAATAGCGACATCACATCCGGGCTGAAGGAAATACTTTCCACATTGTATGACATCCCTGACAGTGAGTTGGCAGGCAAACTGACCAGTTGTGGTCTTTCGCCGGGCGACTACCGGCAAACCTTTTTATATGGCAATGTTTCCCGCTCTGCTACGAGCAGGCCGGAAACGACTATTACCTGGTTTAGCTACGATATCTATGGCAGAGTCCAGTGGATGATCCAGGAAATTCCCGGGACAGGTTGTTTAAAAACCATAGACTACACCTACGATGCGATTACAGGGATGGTCGTGCAGGTTGACTATCAAAAAAACAGTCCGGGCGAAAGGTTTGTGCACCGCTACGACTACAACGAAGGGGCTCGGTTGACAAAAGTGAGTACATCAGCAGACGGAGTCAATTTCGTGACCAATGCTGCCTATGCTTACACGGAAACCGGTGCACTGAAACGAACAGAAATCGCTGAGGACCTACAGGGGATTGATTATGTCTATAACCTAAATGGCCAGTTAAAAGCCATCAATTCTCCTCAAAATACCGGGTTTAAGGACCCTGGGAATGACAGTCCGGCGACCAATGGCTTCAAGCCCGATGTATTCAGCATGATCCTGGATTATCATGAAGGGGACTACAGCAGAACTGCCACACACCTGCTGGGACTTCAAAATGCAGCCACCAACAATCAGTTGAATGGCAATATTGGAGGTATCCGGTGGGCCAACAATACTCCTGTGGCTTCAGGTGGTATCGATACCTATCAGTACCGCTATAATAAAAATAACTGGTTGGCGGCTGCGCAGTATGGGAAGTCTGCCATTGCATCAGGCAATGTGTCATTCGCACCCAATATGAACCGTGACTATGAGGTATCAAACATCACCTACGATGCTAATGGGAACATCCAAACACTGAAGCGGAATGGGGTGACCAATGCAGGCGGAAGTAATGACATGGATGATTTTAGCTATGAATATGAGGACGGTAACAATCAGCTTTTGTTCATAGAAGATGGTAACGACAATGCCAATCCCAATCGTTACAATGATCTCAGAGACCAATCAGGAAGCGGCCAGGACAACTATGTGTACAACAGTATCGGTCAGCTGGTGACCAATGTCCAGGATGAGGTTCACTATGAATATTACACGTCCGGGCTGGTCAGTAAGATTAGTACTTTTTCATCAGTAAATACTGGTTCGTGGGCTACCACTTATCGGGAAGATTATGCCAATGCCACGCATGCAGATGCACAACTCTGGACCGTTACAAGCGGAGGGGCCAACGTCACTGGCGGCACCTATATGATGGAGCCTTCTCCGGCAAGCTGCGATGTATTGGACGGCCGATATGGAAGGAGCCTGCGAATATCTTCGAAAGTGATATCCTCTTCTGCAACACCTATCAGTGCTTCCAGAAAGTATCAGGTACAACCCAATATGCGCCATCAGTTGAGCCTGGATGTCATTGCCAAGCAGCTCATCCATACCCACCACGTCGATAATGAAATAGCTATCGGCAACAATTTGGTGCCCGCAATTAACAACCTTATTGGTTATTCCATCAGGGTAAGAAGCACTACGGGGACTTTGCTGGCAACTGCTTCCTTCAATACGCCAAACCCTACCGCTATTGCGGATGCAGACCTGGAAAGCAATGCTTTTCTGGATGTGTGCGATCTGTACTATGATGAGCACAACGTACTGGAGTTTACGCCAACGACTGAGGAGATTGTACTGGAGATTCGTCTGGACCATGATGCGACCAAAAGAACAGCCATTTTTCTGGACAACATCACCATCGCGGTAGCAGCTACTCCACGACTGAGTTTCTTCTACAATGACAAAGGCCAGCGGGTAAGAAAGGACAGCTACCAGGAGTCGACAGGCCAGACGCATACTACGTTCTACGTGAGAGACGCTTCCGGCAATGTCTTGGGGCTTTATGAGAAAAACGGCAATGAAGCCTTGCGACTGGCAGAGCAGACAGTTTATGGCGCCGGCAGGGTGGGAGTGTTTTACAGAAACAATAGCCTGCCTGACGGCGGTACCTATGCCTATCAGCTAACGGACCACTTAGGCAATGTGAGGGCGGTGGTGACTAAGTCAGGTGGTATTGCAATGGCGATCACCAATAAGACGGACTATTATCCTTTCGGTATGCCAATGCCAGACCGCAATGTGGAGGGCGACTACCGCTACAAGTTTCAGGGACAGGAAAGAGACAATGAGACAGGCAAAGAGGCTTTTGAGCTAAGGCTTTGGGACAGCAGGATTGGAAGGTGGTTGACGACTGATCCTTATAGACAATTTCAATCTCCATATCTCGGAATGGGGAATGATCCTATCAACGGTATTGATCCTGATGGTGGATTATTTGGGAGAATAAGAGCTTTGGCATACCAATTTCTCCATGGGGGAGAAATATATCAAAATGACAATGGTAAATGGTACTGGACATCTGGGACGTATCAAGAGGATGCTGATGGGTTTACCGAGGTTGATCTAATAAATGACAAAGATTTTGGATATGGTGGGTTAGGGAAGCTAACTTTTGAGCCACATACTGCAAATATTCTATCTAATCTTGATGTTGGGCTTCAACACGTTAATGATGCCGGAGTGTCAGGTCAAGCTGTTAAACTTTTAACTGCCAATATACTTACTACAGACATAAATCTAATGACTGGAACTGCATCTCTGGATTATTTTGGAAAGAACGGGGAGGTAAAAGGGAAGTTATTGAGCATATCTCAAGAATCAGGTTATATTGATATTAAAGGAGGCTATGATTATGTAGCGAAAGACTGGATTACTTACGGAGGTGTTTACGGCAGGAGTACAGCGAGTACACCGGTAATTATTGCACCTTTACGTTCTTCAGCTAAGGGGAAAATAGGGCTTGGTAGTCCGTTTCTTGAAGCAAAAATTGAAACGAATACGAAGGATAATAGCATTAAAATCCACTTCGGGCTTCAGGAGGAATGGAGTAAATCTTATGGTAGATATCTTGCTATTAGTGCAAGTGCTGGTTTTAATTTTCAAGGTGTTATAAATTGGAAGTTATAAAGATCAAATTTCAGAATGAGTGGAGTTCTTTTCTGCATAGACTCTTTATCCCACTCACTATACAATTCATATAAACAATAAAGAAAGCTGGGGGAAGTTCCCCCTGCTTTCTTTCAAAATAAATCACGTAACTCT
>ERZ1740068.227-NODE-227-length-32512-cov-27.185815_pt1 | contig 32512 bp, 26 predicted proteins | sample MGYA00581735_ERZ1740068 | MGnify/ENA primary metagenome ERZ1740068 (study PRJEB43018, sample SAMN04849740) | marine metagenome | isolation source: floating plastic debris | place: Pacific Ocean | collected 2008-08-30 | study: EMG produced TPA metagenomics...
GAGGTTCCCGTACCTTACCGAAAAGCCATAACCTAGCTCTATCCACCAACGCCCGACGATCGAGCCTACAGTTTGAAATTACAAAACACCCGCGCTGGGCATTAGGGTTAGCTCCTCGACAACGGCGCTGTCCGGTAGCGAAAGCACGCCCAATACCGCCTCGGCGACGGTTTCGGGCGTCAGCATTGCATTGCGATCGAAGTCGGCATCGACGGTATCGGTATCCCAAATCGGCGTATTGACCGAGCCGGGACAGATGGCCGTGACGCGGATGCCATTGGCGCGCTCCTCGGCGGCAATGCCCCGCGAGAGGGCCATCAGGGCGAACTTGCTGGTGCAGTAGCCGACCCAGCCGGGGAAGACCTGCTGTCCGGCGACGGAGACGACGTTGACGATCGCGCCGTTGCGCTCGCGCAGGCCGGGTAGCAGTGCCTGGACGCACTGGAAAACGCTGGTGACGTTGAGATCCATGATGGTCTGCCAGCTTTCGAGGGGCATGTCGTCGAGGTTGCCGGTGTAGCCCATGCCCGCATTGTTGACGAGGATGTCGATCGGGTGGCGATCGCCGATCGCGGCAACTTTCTCGCGAACGTTGGCCACGTCGGCCAGGTCGATCGCGTAGATGTGGGCGCTAACGCCACAGGCGCGTACCTCTTCGGCCACTTTTTCTAGCTTGTCCATCGAGCGGCTGACGAGAATCAGATCGGCTCCGGCTTTGGCCAGGACGAGCGCGATCGCGCGACCGATGCCGCTACTCGCGCCGGTGACGAGGGCGTATTTTCCGTTGAAGTCGCTCATGAAGAAGTGTCGGGCAGAACCCTAAGGTGTGTTGTCTGTGGACTGGCAATCCTAGAGCGTGTCATCAATGCGCGCCAGAACCTTTGTGGAGCGAGCGATTACACGCCCGCCCCAAAGACAATACTAGGGGCTGTGACTCCTGTGGAATAAGAGCGACAGATTTAAGTGATGGCAGACCCTAGCGGCTGGTGGAGCCAGCCGCTATCGAACCCTAATCGATATCAAACGAGTGGGGCAGACGCGTGTAGGCTCCAATCGGATCGTTGTAGGAGCCCAGCTCGCTCAGCTCGGTCTGGAGCTTTTGCCACTCGCGCTCCAGAGGTGAGGCGATCGCGGCCTTTTGCTTGCGGCCACCGAGGCGGATTTCTCCCAGGCGCTCGGCGATTTTCTCTTCGAGGGTTTGGGTGCGCGGGTATTCTTCGACTTTCCAGGAGTCGAGTTCGGCGCGCTCGGCGGCGCTGGCGATCGCGGCTTCGATGCCGCCGAGGCGATCCACCAGGCCATTATCGAGGGCTGCCGACCCCGACCAGACTCGACCGCGTGCGATTTCGCGCACTCGCGCTTCCGGCAGGTCGCGACCGCGTGCCACCTCTGAAACGAACTGGGTATAAATGCGATCGATAAATTTCTGAATCAGCGCCAGCTCGGCCTCGGTTTTCGGGCGGGCGACGGTATTGATATCGGCAAAGGGCGAGGTCTCGACGCTGTCCCAGGTCGCGCCGTTGTTGCTGGCCAGCTCTTCGAGGTCGAACAGCAGCCCGAAGACGCCGATCGAGCCGGTAATCGTATTCGGCTCGGCGATAATCTCGTCGGCCACCATCGAAATCCAGTAGCCGCCCGAGGCCGCCACGTTGCCCATCGAAATGACGATCGGCTTGACTTCGGAGATCAGCTCGACTTCACGCTTGATTGTCTCCGAGGCCGAGGCGCTGCCGCCGGGGCTGTTGATGCGCAGCACGACGGCTTTTACGTCATCGTCGAGGCGCAGGTCGCGCAGTTCTTCCGCGAGGCGATCGCCGCCAATTTGGGTGCTGTCGCCGCGCCCGCTGACGATCGAGCCTCGAGCGTAGAGCACGGCAATCTCGTCGCTGCCCTCGCCACTGTTGTTGAGGTCATCGCCGAGCGCTTCGGCATAGGCCAAGACACTTTTACTGCGGAACGACTCGTCCGGCTCGGTGACTTCGGTCAGCTCCTTGAGACGCGCTTCGATTTCGTCGGTGTAGGCGATGCGATCGACGAGCTGGTTGCTGGCGGCTTCTTCCGCGGTCAGCAAGCCGGTCGAATTGGAGAGCGCCTGGAGGCGAGCCACGTCTAGGTCGCGATCGCGAGCGATCGTCTCCAGCAGCGTGCCCCAGATATCACCCAGCAGTGCCGTGGTTTGCTCGCGGTTTTCCGGACTGAAGTTCTGGCGGGTTAGCGGTTCGACCGCAGATTTATAGTCGCCGACGCGCACCACCTGCACGCCCACGCCGTACTTCTCAAAAGCACCACCGAGGAACAGCGACTCGGAGCGCAGGCCGTTCAACTCCACCGAACCCAGCGGGTCGATCGCCAGCTCGGTCGCGGCACTGCCCAAAATCAAGGCCCGCTCCGACCAGTCGCGATCGTAGGCAATCACCGGCTTGCCCGAAGCGCGGAAGGTGTCGATCGCGCGGCGCACCGCCAAGGCATTGGCCGAACCCGTCGCAAAGCTGCCCGTCGTACCGTCGAGATAGAGCCCGACGATATTGGAGTCTTCGGCGGCGCTTTCGATCGCGCCGGTCACGGCCCGCAGGCTGAGGCTGCGCGTCGCGTCGTCGCTGAAAATCTGCTGGAGCGCTTCGCCCGGGCTCAGGTCGGCCTGAGCGTCTTCGATCGGCAGAGACAGGTCGAGGCGCAAGACAGTGTTTGCCTCGATTTCGGGGCGCACGTCCTTAGAAGACGAGGCCGCCAAAAAGACAAAGCCCGCGCCGATGGCGACAATGCCGAGGCTGGAGAATAGAACCAGTGCGGTGAAGGTCGCGAGAACTGACTTGAGAAAACTACGCATGGGTTGAGACTAGGAGCGCATTAACGGCGCGTCGCCAAAGGTCTCACCATTGTATCGATATCTAAATGACTGGGACTCACGTGCGATTCCCCAAAACCTCTGATGCCTCGCCCTCACGGATCGCCTGAAACTGCGAAATCGAGTTTGTACCTCCGAGGCTTGCATAAGCTCCGATCGTTCGGCTTCAAATGGTTTGGCAGGGTCGCGACAGCGTCCGGGATGGAGCGATCGCGGCTCGTAAGGCGTAAAGTAGCGGCTCGACTTCCAGCAACGGCCAGAATTACGATCGTCTTTCGCGATCGCCACTCTCCCCTGGCCCCGCGCCGTAGGATCGAAAGGCCGCTCCGAGCCGCAGCCCGACTGGATCTTCTTTGCCCGGATCGCCGCGCGGCCTTGTCGTCAGCTCGATCGCGGCTCAACAGCAGCCCAAAAACGGCTCAACAACGCAGACCTGAACTGATACGTGGACTTTACGGTTGCCATCTGTACTTATAACGGGGCGAAGCGCCTGCCTTCCGTGCTCGATCGCCTGCGGGTCTGCCACGGCCATATGAGCGATCGCGGCGCGGCACTGCGCTGGGAAATCGTTGTCGTCGATAACAACAGCAGCGACGGCACGGCCCAGGTCGTCGCCGACTATCAGTCCCGCTGGCCGAGCGACTGTCCGCTGCGGTGCGTGTCGGAACTCCAGCAGGGTCTGGCCTTTGCGCGCCAGCGGGCGATCGAATCCGCCGCCGCGCCGATCGTCGGCTTCCTCGACGATGACAACCTGCCCGACCCGAACTGGATCTTGGCGGCCCACGGCTTCCTGGCGACGAGCCCTAAAGCTGGCGTGGCCGGAAGCCGCGTCCTGCCGGAGTACGAAGTACCGCCACCGCCGGATTTCGACCGCATTCGCGCCTTTTTAGCCCTGACCGATCGCGGCGATCTCCCGCATCTGTATCAGCCCGCCGCCCGCGTCTTGCCCCCCGGTGCGGGCTTGGTGGTGCGGCGCGACCTGTGGTTGCGGCTCGTGCCCGAGCGCCTAGAACTGGTCGGTCGCACTGACGGTCAGATGCGCGCCAGCGAAGACCTAGAGGCGGTTTTGCATTTTCAAAATATGGGCTGGGAGGTGTGGTACGTGCCCGACGCGATCGTCCGCCACCAAATCCCGCGCTGGCGGCTGACCGAGGAGTACCTGTCGCAGTTGATGTACGGCGTCGGCCTGAGCCGTTATCGGACGCGAACGATGCGCTACCCGAGCTGGATGCAACTGCCGATCCTGCTGCTCTACACCGCCAGCGACCTGTTGCGCCTGGTACGGCACCGCTGGGAGTACGGGCGCGCCTGGCGATCGAAGACGGTCGCCGTCGCCCAGCGCCAGCTCTACCTCGGTAGCCTGGTGGGGATGCAGCAAGCCGCAGCCAAGTCCCTTATCAGCAGCTGGGAGAGAGTTTTTGGACAACGCCAACCGCGCTGACGCCGATCGCCCGGACAACAGATCCGGCAGCCCGCTCGCAGATTCGATCGCGAGCCCGATCGCCATTACCGTCGCCATCTGCACCTACAACGGTGCGAACCGCCTGCCGGAAGTGCTCGATGCTTTGGAGCGCCAACAGCTCCCCGAGGCGCTGAAGCCCAATTTGGAAGAAACCGGCCCGAACTGGGAAGTACTGGTCGTCGATAACAACAGCACCGACGCCACTCGCGATGTTGTCGCCCAGTATGCGACGCGCTGGCAGCTCGATCGAAACTTGCCGAGCCCGCGCTGCATCCACGAACCGCGCCAGGGCACGACCTACGCGCGCCAGCGGGCCTTTCGCGAAGCGCGCGGCACTTGGGTCGGCATCCTCGACGACGACAATATTCCGCCGCCCACCTGGCTGACAGCGGCCTCTAGCTTCATTCGCCAGTCCGAGCGAGATCGTTCCCACCTCGGCGCGTTCGGCGGCAATATCCGCCCTCGGCTCGACGCCGAACCGCCCGCGTATTTCGACCGCGTGGCAATTTTGCTGGCGCTCTACGATCGCGGCGATCGCGCCTTCCAGTACCGGCGCGACGTTGCGGGCCGCATCGTCCCCGCCGCGCCAGGTTCGTTCGTACGTCGCCAAGCCTGGTTCGAGGCCGTCCCGCTCGATCGCCTGCGCCTGGGCGGACGCGACGAGCGCGGCGGCACCTTCATCGGCGCGTGCGAAGACCTCGAGGCGCTGTTCTACCTGCAAAATTCGCGCTGGGAAATCTGGCACGCCCCGGCGCTCTGGGTCGAGCACCACCTGCCGCCCCGACGCCTCGAGCCGGACTATCTGGCCAAAGTCGCTTTGACTTCTGGCCTCTCGAACCACGCACTGCGGCTGGCGCGGCTAGGCATCGCGCGGCGCGGCGAGATGCGCTGGCGCGTCGGGGCTTACTTTCTGTCGGATGGCTGGAAGCTGGCGGTGCGCCTGCTACGAACCCATTCCCAGCGCCATCACCCGCCGATTGCTTGCGATCGGGCCGCCCACTGGGGGCGCTGGCTGAGCCCGCTCGCTTTTGTACTCGAAAAAATACGGAGATGGCCTACGAGAATTTACGTAGTTGTTAGGAGGCGATAGCAATTCTGGTGCGTGATTCTCCTCTCTCGATTTATTTGGTCTGCTCGAACAGTCGCGGCTTTCCTGGTGTCTCTTTCACGCTTGCCTTCATGACATCTTTAAAACTAGGCATGCTCCAGGATCGGACGGTCGTTTTGGCGATCGGGTTCGACAAGTTATCGTCTTTTTAATTGCGCGATCGAATGCGTCTCAACGAGACTTCACAGGCGCGAAGTTTCGTCTTCCGATCCTGGTAGTCCGTAGCGTGGCCGCAACCGGTGAAATCAACTATCGGTTGAACCGCGCAGGCCCGAGACTTCCAACATCAAGCGCCTTGAAGCTCCGAGCCAAAAGAATCAAAAGCTGTTATTTTTTCTCGCGAGAACGTTGCAAATCGCGGCATAACGTGAGATTCGTTCATGGTGGCGAGAGCTCGACTCTCACTATCTCGGCCGATGCGAAGGCGCTTTTCTCTGCGTCGATATGCGCGATATTTTGTCGGCGCTCGTTTGCCAATAACCCGTAGGCATTGGCGTAAAATGCTCGCAGGTCTACCAGTCATCGTGAAAGGTAAACTTCCCTTAACTCAGTCACGTAAATAACGAACGAGCGCAGGCGAAAACTGGAGAGTGCTACGGTGTAATTCAAAAGAGCCACCGCCGTACCGGACTTCTCGAATCAGACTCAGACGAATTGCGATTTGCTTCCCGGTCGAGCCCTCCGGCAACCTCGACGCGCTGACATTGCCATCGACTCCGCTCGAGACAGCGGCAGCTCGACGCAACAGCGTTCTTAGCATCCATGCGCGCGCATGGCCCGCATTTACTCTTCGCCTGATGTCAGGTTCTTGGACGATATGTCACGACGCCACGCTACTTTTCCGAAGCTTCACGTCTCTGCTGTCGCTGTGCTTAGTGTGGGTCTTGCGGTGACGTTGGTTGCGGCGATTTCCATTCCGGGGCGCGCGCCGTTCTCCACAGGCCGCAGGGCGGCCAAGTCGGCACCACTCGGTGTCGATGCTGCGCGTGCGAGAGCAGAGGGTGCGGGCTGCGATCGCTGGTTCTGCGACTTCAATACGGCGCTGGCGATCGCACTGTGGAGCGCGACGGCTCTCGAAACGACGATTTTGATCTGGTTAGCGATGCGCCTGTATCGCCACGGCCTGCTGCCCAGTCGCGATGCTGCCGAGTTTGGGCTGGCGGATTCCGCGCCGGAGCTGACCCTGCTCGCTGGGCTCGATTGCGACCGAAGCTGGTTGCCCTGGGCCCTCGATGCCAGTCCCCTCGCCGTGGCGATCGCTCTGCCGGATGGTCGGATCGCCACCTGTAATTCAGTGCTGCTGGAATTTGCCGACAGGTCGCGCGCGTCTGCGATCGGCACGCGTTCTCTCGACCTGTGGCGCTACGAAGACGATCGCGAGGCGGCGCGGGCGGCGATCGAGCGCGCGGGCGATCGCGACTGGTCGAGCTTCCGTTCGCGGCGGCTCGACACGCATGGCAGCACCCGCTGTTTTAACTGGTGCGTTCGGCAGGCCCGCCTCGATCCGGGCAAATTAACGCCGGAGAGCGCCGCTGAGTTCGAGCGCACGGTGGGCGAGACTGGCGAGCCCGAGGCGGCGGCAGGCGATCGCACCCACGGCGTATACGTTTATCTCGGCCTCGAGGTCGTGCGGCGTTGCCAGCACGAGGCAGTCTCGCTGCAGGCCGAAATCGTCCAGCAGGCACTGATGGTGCCGACCTTCGAGAAGGCGCTACGGGCTTGCCTCGACTGCTGGTGCGCGCGGCTGCCGTGGGACTACGGAGAGGCTTGGGCTCTCGACCCGCAAACCCAGGGCGCTTCTCTCTCCCTCAGCCACGCGCCCCGGGCGGCGATCGGGCGATCGCTGGCACAGTTTTGCCGCCGAGCCAACCTCGACTTTGGCGATGATGCGTCCGGAACGAGCCGTATCTCCCAGGCGATCGCCCGCCGCCGCGTCGAATATATTCCCGACCTCGACGCCGTGGAAGCAACCGCCTTTGGTCACCGAGATCTGGCTCTGGAGAGCGGGCTGGGCTGCTGCGCGATCGTCCCCTTCGAGTTGGGCCGCACGCCGGTCGTATTCTTGCTGTTCGCCGAGCGCCACAGACCCGAGATCGCCCGCGCCCTGCCAACGATCGAGGCGGTGATGCCCTACTTAGAGCGCGCGCTCCAGCGGCAGCACGCGGTGGCCATCACCCTCAACAACGGCCACCCCCCGCGCATCTTCGAGAACGCTGTCGAAGGTCTGTTTCAGCTTTCACCGCGCGGCTGCTACCTTAACGCCAACCAGGCACTGGCCAAAATCTTCGGCTACCGCACGCCGGAAGAGCTGGTTGAAAAGTTGTCGAATATCCGCGAGCAGTTCGTAACCGGCAGCCGTTACACGAAGTTCGATCGTCAGCTCCACAGCAGCGGCCGCCTCGAGCGCTTTACGGCAGAAATGTACCGTCGCGACGGCTCGACGATCTGGGTCGAGGTCGTGGCGCGGGCAGTGTTCGATAAAGACGGCGATATTCTCTACTCTGAAGGCTCGGCGATCGACATTACCGAGCGCCAGCGCACTGAAGACAAACTACGCTACAGCGCTACCCACGACGAGCTGACCGGGCTGTGGAACCGCGCCTGGTTTATCGAGCAGCTCCAGCGTATCCTCAAGCGGGCGCGCCGCCACGACAATCACTCGTTTGCGGTCTTCTTTATCGACCTCGACAACTTCAAACTGATCAACGATACCCTCGGCCACCTCGTGGGCGATCGCCTGCTCGTAGCCCTCTCCCAGCGGCTTAACGCCTCGCTTCAGCAGGGGCAGTCTTTGGCGCGCCTCGGCGGCGACGAATTTACCCTGTCGATCGATCGCATCGCCGACGAAAACGAAGCACTCGAAATCGCCAGACGGCTCTGCCAGCAGCTCGAGCAGCCGTTCCAGATCGACACGCACCAGCTCTTCGCCAAGGCCAGCATCGGCATCGTGATTGGCGCGCGTCAGTACGAAACGCCCGAGATGGTGCTCAAAGACGCCGACATCGCCATGTACAGCGCCAAGGCGCGATCGAAGTCCGGCGGTGGCGACACCTCCCACTACGTGCTTTTCGATGAAGAGATGGGCCGCGCTTCCCAGCGCCGCCTGCGTCTCGAAGACGACCTGCGGCGGGCGATCGAGTACGGCGAGATGTCGCTGCACTACCAGCCGATCGTCGATCTCGAATCGATGCAAACGATCGGCTTCGAGGTGCTCTGTCGCTGGCAGCACCCTCAGTACGGCACGATTTCCCCCGGCGAGTTTATCCCGCTGGCCGAAGAGTCCGGCGCGATCGTCAAGATCGGCGAGTGGGTGCTTTGGGAAGCCTGCCAGCAGCTCCAAAACTGGAAGCGCAGCGGTCTGCGCCACGGCGTCGCCATGAGCGTCAACGTCTCCAGTCGCCAGCTCACCTCCGGGCTGATCGCCCAAATCGATCGCGCCCTGGAAAACTTCGATATCCAGCCGGGCGAGCTCAAGGTGGAAATCACCGAGACGGTGGTGATGTCCGACCTCAATCAGGCGCGCTTCATTCTTCGGCAAATCGAAGACCGCCAGATCCCCATTCTGCTCGACGACTTCGGCACGGGCTACTGCTCGCTGAACTATCTCTACGAGCTGCCGATCGATACCCTCAAAGTCGATCGCTCCTTCGTTTCGACGATCGACGATCGCACCGATCGTCGCCAGGTGCTCGATACGATCTTCCAGCTTGCCGAAAGCCTCGATCTCAAGGTGATCGCCGAGGGCGTCGAGAACGCCGAGCAGGTCGCTTACCTCGAGCGACAAAAGCGCTGTTTCGGCCAGGGATATTTGTTCTCGAAGCCCGTTCCCGCCTCCCTTGCCCGCACGCTGCTCGATCGCGGCTGGCCCGATATCGCCGTGTGAGTTTCGGGGCGGGCGAAGTCGGTATAATACGCTAGCCTCAAGGACTGCGATCGCTCGAAGCCGAGCGAACCAGCCGCCTCTATCTCACGCAAGCGAGCCCCCAGTATTTTTCCTCCGTCGAGCGTGCCACCGACCTCGTTGTCAAGGTTCTGGCGCGAGCTGACGACACGCACCTAAAGTTTGATAGGGTTTGATGCCGCTGACTTGCTGCCGATAGGCAGGCGGGCGGCGATCGCCACGGCCCTCTGCGGCCGCTCTCCCCCCTCACGATCCTCAGGACTGTCATGAAGCCTTACCTCGCCGCCGCCGTCCAAATGACCAGCGTGCCCGACCTGGCGGCGAACCTCGCCCAAGCGGAAGAAGCGATTGACCTCGCCGTCCGGCGCGGCGCGGAGCTGGTCTGTCTGCCGGAGAATTTTTCCTTCCTGGGCGAAGAGGGCGAAAAGATCGCCCGCGCGGCGGAAATCGCCGAACAAAGCGAAACGTTCCTGAAGACGATGGCCCAGCGTTACCAGGTGGCCGTCCTCGGCGGTGGCTTCCCGGTTCCCGTGGACGAGCAGCGCGTCGCCAACACCGCCCTGCTCTACGATCGCAACGGCATCGAGTTGGCACACTACGAAAAAGTCCACCTCTTCGACGTCAACCTTCCCGACGGCAACACCTACCAAGAGTCGAGCACGGTGCGCGCCGGAACCGACCTGCCCCAGGCCGTCCGCTCCGACACGCTGGGCACGTTGGGTCTGTCGGTGTGCTACGACGTGCGCTTCCCCGAACTGTACCGCCACCTCTCGAAGCAGGGGGCAGACGTGCTGTTCGTCCCGGCGGCGTTTACGGCCTTCACCGGCAAAGACCACTGGCAGGTGCTGCTCCAGGCGCGGGCGATCGAAAATACCTGCTACATCGTCGCTCCGGCCCAAACCGGCTGCCACTACGGGATTCGTCGCTCCCACGGCCACGCGGCGATCGTCGATCCGTGGGGCAGCATCCTGGCCGATGCAGGCACCGAGCCCGGGCTGGCGATCGCCGAGATCGCCCCGGACTACCTCGCCAGCGTCCGCAACCAAATGCCGTCGCTCCAGCACCGGATTTTTGCCTAGAGCGTGTCATCAACCAGCGCCAGAACCTCTGGGAGGAACGCCCGACCCGAAAAAGTAATACTGGGCTGTGACTCCTCCGGAGTAAGCGCGACAAGCTTGATTGGCGATTCTCCCCTTGAAAGGCTGTCGGGAGCGGCATGCCGAAAACGCGCTGAAAACTTGGTTGACGAGACGACGATCGCCCGTGTTATATTACGTGGGCGCAAAACACGCGCGAACATCATGGCGGGTGTAGCCAAGTGGTTAAGGCAGCGGATTGTGATTCCGCCATTCGCGAGTTCAAGTCTCGTCATCCGCCCTTTCTAAGCTTAGTTCTGTCGGCATTTCCAAAAGGAAATCGACTAGCAGCGCATAATAAAAGCTCAAAAGGCGGGCGTTTCCACTGGGGAGACGCCCGCCTTTTGGCATGTCTTCGGTTTTCATATCGTCTCTTGTCTCTTGTGGCAATGCGGCAACGGGATTGGTAACGGCAACAGAAGGCTGCGCGATCGACCTAGCCGAGCAGGAAGGTCAGCAGGGACGGAGCAGCGAGCGTCGTAACCACGATCGCGATGACAATACACAGGTCGATGGTCAGGTCGAGAAAGCTAGACTTGCGGGCTTGCATCGCGTTGGAGAATTGGAGATTCGAGTTGGACATCATTATGGTTATCGGCTCTGTGGCTTGAAATTTTCGGGACGCTAGCGTTAATCGATGACGGTCAGGTGACCGCGACGGATAGCGTGCATCAAGCGCGCGGCGATATCCAGAGCGCCCTCATCTACCATTTCCGAAGTCAGCATCACCCAGTCTCGACGGCAGATATGGCCGCTTTCCCAGGCGAGGGTGAAGACTTTTTCGGCGATGGCAGTTGTGAACACGGCTTTGGGTTCCTCGTTTCTCTGATGTATCTAGTATCGAAGTTTCGAGGCCGACGAGCAGCGATCGCCTGTCGGATTTGACGTGATTCGAGCAGAGCATTAGCCGTGACCGATCGGGGTGAGAGGTGTGACCCCGATCGCACCTATTCTCGGGCCTTATTTCTATCCTCCTTACCGCTAGAATCACTACGTAGTGGAAAATACGGGCTTTTTGGTCGCCCGTCTTCAAGTTTCTCCCTTCTACTCCAGGTTCCACTGGGGGTTCTTCGGAAACTGGTTCGGATTTTACGTCCGTAATGCTCGCATCGTCGTCGCCGATGCGCTCGGCGCAGTCTGTAGAAAAACAGCAAGGCGACGGACAGTACGGAACGGGTGCGCGTGTTGTCGTGATGCCGTTGTCATGGGGTCGGGATGGCGAGATCTGTAAGATCGCTACCCCTCGTTGCGAGACGGTCGATCGAGAGCCTCGGGAAAGCGATCGCACAGCGCCATAAAAGCCGGGCAAGGCTCTTGGGGCTGGATCGAATCGGGCTTGCTCCAGGAAAACGGCGCTTGCTGAGCCGCCGAGAGCCACAGCAGCCGCTTCGCCCGCGTCATCGCTACGTACAGCAGGCGGTACTCTTCGGCGCGCTTGACCCGTTCGGCGAGCTGCCAGTCGTCGCGTAGGGTTTCGGCTTGGGGCGAGCCAGAGTCAGGCGCTTTGGGAGGTGCGATCGTCCGATCGGGGTCGGGGTCGAGAGCGATCGCGCCCGCCTCGCCTGCCATGCCCGCATGGAGCGCCCGTCGCAGCCGCGCTTTCGCCACGTCCGGCAGTGCCACATCTCCCAGAAAACGGCAGGCCACCGGCACGTAGAGCGATCCGGGAATCGAGTCGGCCTGGAGAAACGGCACGAATACCGCGTCCCAATCCAGCCCCTTGGCCTTGTGCATGGTCATCACCGTCACCACGCCGCCGCGTGCGTACTGGGATTCGCTGCTTTCGATTTCCACCGGCTCGAAGCGTTCGGTCTCGACGATCTCCGTCAGCGCCTCGATCGCCTCGCGTAGCGACTGCCTTGCGCTGTCGGCAACGCGCTCGGCCAGCTTCTCGGCGGTGGCCAGCTCGGCGGCATCGTAGCGCAATGCGAGCGCCAGAAAGCCGATTAGGTGCGACTGGGGCAGATCGAGGCGGGCGCGCAACAGCGATCGGCAGAAGTGGGCCGCCACGCGGGTCTCGTCGTCGGGCTCGGGGTCGAGGGGGCCGGGATAAATAAAGCGCTCGGGCAGAATGGCGAGGCGATCGAGGTCTTGCTTGGGGCAAAGCTGGCGAGCGGCGAGTAAACTCAGCAGCGCTTTGAGGTTGTCGGGCGAGTGGGGCCGATCGAGGAAGCGCAACACCTGCAATACTTCGGCGGGAATGGCGCTGTTGCGGGCGCTGGCGGCGGCGTCGTAAACCGGCAGGTTGGCGCGGGCGGCAGCGAGGCGAGCGACCACAAACGTGCCCTGCTGGTGCGTCCGCACGAGGATGGCAATGCTGGCCTCCGGGCGATCGCGCAGCACCGTCTCGATGCGTTCGGCGATGCGCGCGATCGTTTCGTCGGTGGTGGCGGGGCGGTGGAGTTCGAGCCCAGCTTTGAGGTCGATTTCAGAGCCACCACCGATTGGTTCGGGGTTCGCGTTGAGCTGGGGGTCGTCGGGCTCGACGGGGGAGATGTATTGCCTGCGGAAGGGCGGTGCGCCACCGCTGCGGTCGCTGCGCCACCGCTCGTTAATCCAATCCAGGGCGAAGTTGGCCGCATCGAGAATCACCGGGCTGCTGCGTCCGGCGCGATCGATAGTGGCGAGGCGACCGGCGCGATCGCAGCGCTGACAAAACTGCCGAAAGAAAATCGGATCGGCAGGAGTAAAGGTCGCATTAATCGCCTGGTTGGGATCGCCGACGCGGACGAAGTGGCGCAGGTTCGGATTGTCCGGCTCCTCGGGGTCGGCGGCGAGGCGCTCTAGTAGTCGGGTTTGCAGCGGGGTCGAGTCCTGGGCTTCGTCCTCGAAGACGCCGAAAATTCGGGTCTGCCACCGGTGGCACGCGGTGGGATGTTCCAGCACGCGCAGCGCTGCCAAGATGGTGTCGTCGTAGTCGATCGCCTGCCGCGCCAGCAGTAGCCGCTCGTACTGCTCGTAGAGTCCGGCGGCGATCTCCAACACCGGGTAGTCCGCTGCGTTCGGGGCGCGGTTGCGATCGGCCTGGAGCATCCGACCCAGGTTCCGCAGCGCCAGCGGACTCATCCCCGAAGATTTCGCCTCGCGCACGACGGTCTGAATCAAGCTCGGTAGCAGCTCCGAGTTCAGCACCGATCGGCGGCGCAGGCGCTCGGTCTCTTCGCCATCGAAGCCCGCCCCGACCAGCAGCAGGTCGTAAAGCTGCGGATTTTCGCTCGCCCAGCGATCGATGCAGGCCAGCAGCGATCGCCGATCGCGCTCTAGCTGCAGCAGCGTCATTGCCTGTAGGTCGATGCCCGACAGCTCCGGATGGCGCGTGGCGATATTCAGCGCCAGACTGTGAAGCGTTGAAACGAAGAAACCACCGGGCGGAAGCCGGTGCTGCTGCAGGTAGCCCCGGACTTTGCCCTTGAGGCTCGCCGCTGCCGATCGCGTAAACGTCACCACCGCCAGTTGCCGCGTGCCCCACAGCCCGAAACGCGCGATCGCTGCCGCCACTCCCGCCGCCATGCCGGTGGATTTGCCCGCGCCGGGAACTGCCGATACCGCCAGCTCGCCCCCAGTCCAGTCGGCGATTTCGCACTGCCCCGGACGCAGGCCCGCCCGGATTGCCGCCAGCTTTGCCGCCACGGCGTTACCCGCGTCTCCGTCGGTATTGTCCAGCCGCCGCGATCGCTCGAAAAGGTCAGTCACGGACTTCTATAGAACGACAGCACTAAGGAGTCTCGGACGCGTCCGGAGCATGGCGCGCCAGCAGCTTGCCGTCGGGTGCGAGAACTTCCAGGGGGATTCCGGCGCTGTCGCCGATCGACTCGAGCGCGTCGATCGTGCTCTGCAAATGCCGCTCGAGCTGGACGCGGGTTTCGGTGGACTGGTTTTCAGCGGCTTGGCGATCGAGGTCGCGCACGGTGGCCAGATACTCCGGCTTCAGCCGCACCACCACCTGCGACTCAGACACCGCAAAGCTACAGATCGGCGTCTCGGCGCGGCACAGCTCGGTCAGGTTTTTCGAGATTTGCGCCAGATGCAGCGCCATTTCTTGGGTCGCGACGGTCTGGGCCAGCGATCGCGTGTGAGATTCGAGAGCGGCGCGGGCGTTCTCGGCATAGGAGCTTTGGGTCGGCACTGCGCGCAGGTTGGCGATCGCCTGCTGCCAAAAGCCGATCGACTCCTGCCAGCGCTTGCCGTCCAGGGCGGTGCGGGCGCGATCGGCGGCCTCGGTCGCTCGCTGGTAGCGCAGTGCGCCGGTTTGCTCGCGCTCGCGCTGGCGATGGGCGATATCGCGCTGGGGCGTGTAGTCCGTCAGCAGCGACTGGGCCGCTTCGGAACCCGTCGTGCCGCCCGGAACCCGCATCAGCGACTCGATCGCCAGTTGCCAGCTCGCGTGGGCCTGCTGCCACTCCCCGAGACTGGCCGCGTTTTCCTGCCGGGTCACTGCCACCTCCGCCGCCAGCCGCGCCGCCGCCACATCTTCTTCGGCGCGACGCTCCAGCACCGTCCGCCGACGGATCGCCTCCAGATGCTGACGGTACTCAACTAACTTCGTCTGCGCGACCGGGTAGGCGGCGTTGCTGTCCGGGATGCCTTCCAGGGTGGCGATCGCTCGCGCCCACAGCGCCTCCATTTCCTGCCAGCGCTCCAGAGGGTGGGGTGGTTCCTGACTGAGCTGGGCCGCTTCCCAACCGTAGGACAACCCCGCGATCGTCGCGCGCAGGTCGTCCTGGCTGCGGGTCAGCGCAGCGAGCCGCTCGTTGGCTTCTCTGTCGTGGCGCGACCAGGCCGGAATCGGCTCCAACACCTCGCGGGCGATCGCCAACTGCTGCCAGCCGCGCTCGAGGTTGGTCGTGCTGGGTTCGTTGCGCAGGCGCTGTAGCGCTTCAGTTTCCAGGCTCTCGGCGCGATCGAATCGACCCACGCACCCGCTCAACACGCAGGGCCGGGTCGCCGCATAGACCGCCGCGCCGAGCAGCATCGCCCCCGCGCCCACGGCCAGCAGCAACAGCCCGAGGCGCGAGTTGCGCCGACGCCGATTGCGTGGTTCGGAACCTCGGCGTGGGGTCGCAGCATCGCCCGAACCAATAAATGCAAAAGAGCTAGACATGGCGATCGGTAATCGAAATAACGAAGAGGAAGAAACGAATAGGCCGCGTGCGGGCAGGCCGAACGCGGCTTCAATTCTAATGCAGCATTGGGCTCCACGTCGCCCGTTGCCGCCCGCCTCAAACCCCGATGCCCCTCGGTCTCTTCTTACGAATGGCAACCGTCGTCACAACTGACCCGTCAGACTCGTAACGGGCTTTTTACGTAAATCTTAAGAAATAATAAAGAAGACGATCCCGTAACTTCGGCTGAACTTGCCTGGGTCGGTCGGCGTGTCCGCGTGATTTTCCCGCTCCAGTCGCCGATCGTCACGGCAACACCCGCAGATCCCCCCAGTCGAGCCTGGGAAACGGAAACACGGGCAATGGCACATATAAACGAAAGCTATAACGTAAACAATTACGGCGATAGCACGGCGTAAAAGGGGCTGTGTTAATCTGAATCCAGACTTTCCGTGGCATTGCTAACAGTTTTTTTACTGAGTTTCAAGGTCATCGGGATTGTTCTTTTCCTTTTCGATTTCCCGGAGTTATTTTTCAATGGCCATTTACGTAGGTAACCTGTCTTACGACGCTACCGCCGACGACCTGATCGCCGTGTTCGCAGAATACGGTGAAGTCAAACGCGCTCAAATTCCTACCGACCGTGAAACCGGTCGTTCCCGCGGATTTGGTTTCGTTGATATGGGAACCGATAGCGAAGAGTCGGCAGCCATCGAGGCACTTGACGGTGCTGAGTGGATGAACCGCCAGCTGCGCGTTAACAAAGCGAAGCCCCGCGAGCCTCGGAACAACGGCAGCTTCAGCTCGAACCGCTACTAAAAGCGTTCGACGCTCGATCGCCAGCGACGAGCACTCTCGAATTTCATTCGGATATCGGTTTAAGATAATTACTCTACGTTCGTAAAGTATTTCGACTGTATTTCGTCTCGAGTTCGCGACTGACGGTTCCATTCGTTCCACCGCCCCCCGGCCAGCGAGCGTGGATTCTCAGTCAGTCAACAGTCAAGCTCTCATTTGTGAGGCTTGGCTTTTTTAGTGCAAATTTTCCAGCGCGGCCCTCCATCAAGGCAGCATCGAGATCGTCTGCCCGTCCGGCTCGAAGCTGGACGGGCGGGAAACCGATTGAGGAGTTAAGGGGTCGGAAAAATATCGCGCACGCGATCGTCGGCGTCGATGCAGGTGTCCATCGCCACCTCTACGCCGAGCGGGATATTGTCGCCTAGGGCGATCGTGCAGTTGGCGAACTCGATCGGCAGCAGACTGCGGCGGCAGCGGTCTAGCACCATCATCGGCACGGCTCCGTTCGAGTCAGCATCGATGCGGGTCGTGCAGCTCGCCAGCTCCAGCGGGCGTCGGACTTCGCGGCAAGAGTCGAGGGCGTCTTCCGCCGCGATCGCGGTATTGTCCTCGATGCGGCTGACGCAGGCGGACAGATCGCGAGGCTCGTAGGCCGTGGCGCAGGCGGCGGCGGCGGCTTCGGCGTTAATGCCGTCGTCGAGCAGCTCGATCGCGCAGGTGGCGTAGTCCGGCTGAGAGCGATGGTTGATGTAGCGGGCGGAGACGGGAGACGCCGCGATCGCGAACAGGCCGCAGAGAGTCAGGCCGCTGGCGATCGGACGCAAAGCGTTAAAAGTCATCGTGGTTTCGGGCGCGCTGTGGGTCGCGAATGTGAAGTTCGTGGAGGTCGGGGAAAGTTTGTGAAGGCGGACTGTGCCGCGACTCACCCCATCGCCGAGAGCGGCATTAGCATCTTAATTGTCCGGGGCGGCGCTTGTCGCGGCTTCCCGCACGGACTTCCCTTATCTCGGTGCAGATCGGCTCGCGAGTTACTGCGTTGGAGTCGCTGCGATCGCGCTCTTCGCCGCGTCGTCGCGCACCCACATCGCCAAGCCACCCCCCTTGCCCCGCGCCGCGATCGCCGTCTCGCTTACCCAGAAATAGTTGAAAAACGGGCGTTTGCTCAGCGGGCGATCGGCGAATCCGGCCTCGCTGTCCGCGCCGCCACCGATCGCGCCGCGCCACGCCGTCCACGACCCGAGCCCGACCGACCAGCGCGTGAAGTCGAACGCCATGATTCGTTTCCCGGCGATCGCCTCGATCGGGCCGGTTACGGTGAGGGCGAGGGAGCCAATCGCGACGCAGTTGACCGCGCGACCGAGGCCGGGATTTTCGCTCGATTCCGCCGCGTCCGCCGCCTGATAAGCGATGTGGATCGTCGGGAATACGGGCAAGTAGCGACCCGCGCCGATCGCCTTGCCCGCCCGCTTGCGGGTTTTCTGCGTCCCCGTGACAAAGGCCAGTCGCCAAGTTCCCAGGAGCTGTGACAGGGTATTCGAGCCGCGATCGCGCTTGCTGGCGCGCTCCAAAGTCAGCATTGCTTCGACCACGTCTGGGGGCGCGGGGCGATCGCCACCCCGAGCGTAAGCAACCGCAGCGCGGGTCAGGAGTTCGGCGGCGCTGGTTTGGGGGTCGGTGGCGGCAGTCATGGCAGTGGAAACTCGGCAGTTAACGCCGACAAAAAACAAGAAAGGAGCGCCATCAGACGCTCCTTTCATCATTGCGCGTATTCGCGCGCGGTGCAGTAACGGAGAACTATGCGGCCTGTAGCTGGCGACGACGCGAGAGGCGAATCGCGCCTGCAACCGCACCCATGCCCAGCAGCAGCGACGGTTCGGGGACTTCCGTCGGCGTCGGATCTGCCGGTTGCGGCGGCGTCGGCAACGTACCGGTGAATTCGTAGTTGTGGAACTCGCCGTTACCATTCGCGAGCGTGGCAGACTTGGCCACCGTTTGGCCTTCGATATTGCCCTGCTTCAGGGTTATGTGAGCATCAGGAGCCAGGATCGTACCGCGCCACTGGATGTTCGAGAGGTCGATATTCGTTGCTTTGTTAAAGTTCCAAACGACGTTCGACCAGACGTTGGAGTCTGCGTGGGCTTCGATATGCTTGAAGAGCGTGATGCCGCCGTCAACGATCTCGTCTTCGACGTTAATCACGATCAGATCGGATGCAGACGAGGCATCAAGGAAAATTTCCTTCATGTTCGTCAGGCTCACGTTGAAAACGTGGGTTCCTGTCCCCGAGCCTTGCATGTTGAGGCGAGGATACCAAGGATCGTTCGTAACGGTAGACGTGCCCGTTTCTCCAAGCGCAAATAGTTGGTCTGAAAGCACTTGGTAATATTCCTCTGCTGACGCAAAGTCGATCGGCGTTCCCGACTGGGTCGAGCAACCACCACAGTTATAGTTCACGCTGGATGACGTACCGCCCACCACGGTGTTACCACCGAAGACTTGGCCTCCGCCGCTGTAGCTGAGGTTGCCGCCCACAACGAAGTGGTCGTCGCTACCATTAGAACTCGCGACTCGATCGGCAATGCCCACACCACCAGTCAGCGTGGCGTTGCCGCCAACAGCCACTCGTCCTTCAACATCTCCCCCGTGTTGAGTCCAGTCGTCGAAGAGGAAGAGGTTGTAGTCCTGTGCCGCACCGGACAGCGAACCCGCCTGTGCGGATGGTGCGATGAGGAGCGCCACCAGTGCCGCAGATGCGAACGAAGCCGAGCGCGGGAGTGAGTGCTTGAGGGTCATGTACGTCAAGGTTGCGACTTGCAGTTATTAACCATCCTAGGTATGAACCTCAGCCGGTAGGTGAAGTTTCCGTAAATTCTCGACAGCTCGAGCGTGAAGTTTCGATGAAGCTGTGAAGACACGGGCGGTCGAGGAGCGCATCGTCTTCTCCTCAACCGCAATTGCACGATGACGATCGCTGGCGCTAACTCTCGTTTTCCAACACCGTGCAAAACTTCGTCACGCCCGGAATCATGTTGTTGAAATAGCTCGCGTGATAGGTGACGTACGGCTCGAAATACTTCCCGTAGAGACGCAGCGCCGGGTCGTTCCCGAGAATCGCCATAATCCCGAGGGTCTTCGCGCCCAGCTCCACCGCCCGATCGCGTGCCGCCTGCATGAGCTGGTGTCCGAGGCCGCGCCCGCGAAACTCCGGGAATACCGCCACCGTCTCGACGATCGCCTCCGCTTGAGGCACGAGGAAATCCGGGCGCGACTGGAACATCACCGCATAGCTCTTCGAGAACGTCTCCACCTGGGTGTCGTTCCAGCCCAGTTGCCGCGCGACCTCCGGCAGACGATCGAGATCGAACGCGCCCTTGCTGGCGGTGGCAGCATCCGCCAGATACACCGAACAGCCCGCCGCAATTTTGCCGTCAATCTCCAACAGCACGAAGTCATCTACACCGCCCCAAAGGCTCGCATGACACCGGAATGCCGCATCGAGAAACGTCAGTGTATCCGTATCCGTCCCCTCCAGCAGGTCATCGAAGAACGAGACCTCGCGTGGCGGAATCGAAGCCTGGTGGTCGATTTGTACGAGCGCGTCGATATCGGCGATCGACGACATCCGAACCTGAGCTTTTTTGAGAATTGCTCTTTCCACGATCTAGCTCCTTGACATACGGTTTGTATGTAAGAAATTTAGCCGACATACATTGTGTATGTCAAGCGTCCCATGCCCAAAAATGCCAGAAGCGTGGCGAAAGCCGAAACTTCAAACGCCCTGATCGCCTCAGCGCGGCAGCATTTCTTCGATCGCGGTTACGCCGATGCGTCGATGGAAGCCATCTGCCAAGACGCGGGCGTCACGCGCGGCGCGCTCTATCACAACTTCGGCGGCAAGCTGGGGCTGTTCGAGGCGGTGGTGCGCCAAATTAACGACGAGATTTTCGATCGCCTCGAAGCGACGACGCCCGAAGACTGGCCGACCCTCGATGGCTTTGTGGGCGGCTGTTTGGTGTATTTGCAGCTCGCCAGCGAACCGGAAGCGCAGAAGATCGTGTTTCGCGAAGCGCCCGCCGTCCTCGGTCAGAAGCTGCGCGACCTGGACGCCGAAAGCTATCTCGCGCCGCTTCAGGAAGCGCTCGAGGAGCTGATGCGAGCGGGGGAGATTGTCGAGCTGGACGCGGTGGCGCTGGCGCGGATGCTCAACAGTGCGGTGCTCGAAGGGGCGCTGCTGATAGCGGAAAGCGATCGCGATGATGCGGCGATCGATCGCGTCTCCCGCACTGTAGAGGGGATGATTTTCGGCTTGAAATCGGGGTAGTCTCGCCGCCCGACTTCTCGCCCTTCGCGAAGATCTCGCCCCGCGCCCCACGCGCCCGACGAACCCGTTACGATAATCAAACAGCCGTCCTTCCCGAGCCGACCCATGCCAGTGCCGCACCCGTTCCGGATCGAAAGCAACTACGTCCCCCTCGGCGACCAGCCCCGCGCGATCGACGGGCTCGTCGGGAGCATCGAAGCCGGACACCGCCACCAAACCCTGCTCGGCGCGACCGGAACCGGCAAGACCTTCACGCTGGCGAACGTCATCGAACAAGTCGGGCGACCCACTCTCGTACTCGCCCACAACAAAACCCTGGCGGCACAGCTCTGCAACGAACTGCGGCAGTTTTTTCCGCACAACGCCGTCGAGTATTTCATCAGCTACTACGACTACTACCAGCCCGAAGCTTACATCCCCGTCACCGACACCTACATCGAGAAAACCGCTTCGATTAACGACGAAATCGACATGCTGCGCCACTCGGCGACGCGATCGCTGTTCGAGCGGCGGGACGCGATCGTCGTCGCCTCGATTAGCTGCATCTACGGCCTTGGGATGCCCGTCGAGTATATGAACGCCTCGATCCCGCTCGAAGTCGGCATGGAAATCGACCAGCGTCAGATGCTCCGCAGCCTGGTCGGCGTCCAGTACGTCCGCAACGACATCGAGATGGGGCGCAGCAAATTCCGCGTTAAGGGCGATGTGGTCGAGATCGGCCCTGCCTACGAAGACCGCATCGTCCGGGTGGAGTTTTTCGGCGACGAAATCGACGCGATTCGCTACGTCGATCCGATTACCGGTGAGGTGATGCAGAGCCTCGACAGTCTGCGGATCTACCCCGCTCGCCACTTCGTTACACCCCAGGATCGCCTCGAATCCGCCTGCAACAACATCGAAGCCGAACTCGAAGACCAGCTTCTGTTTATGGAAAAAGAGGGCAAGCTCGTTGAAGCGCAGCGGCTGAAGCAGCGCACCCGCTACGATCTGGAGATGCTGCGCGAGGTCGGCTACAGCAACGGCGTCGAGAACTATTCGCGCCACCTGGCCGGACGCCAAGCGGGCGAGCCGCCGGAATGTTTGATCGATTATTTTCCCGATGACTGGCTGCTGGCGATCGACGAGTCCCACGTGACCGTGCCGCAGATTCGGGCGATGTATAACGGCGATCGCGCTCGCAAGCGCGTCCTGATCGACCACGGATTCCGGCTGCCCAGCGCCGCCGACAACCGCCCGCTCAAGGCCGAGGAATTTTGGGGCAAGGTCAATCAGTGCGTGTTTATTTCCGCGACGCCGAGTAATTGGGAGCTGGAGCAGTCGGAGCAGCACATCTTCGAGCAGGTGATCCGCCCGACTGGCGTGATCGATCCGGAGGTGATGGTGCGTCCGACGGACGGGCAGGTGGACGATCTGCTGGGGGAAATCCGCGATCGCGCCGCCCGCCAAGAGCGCGTCTTGGTGACGACGCTGACCAAGAAAATGGCGGAAGATCTGAGCGAATATCTCGACGAGCGCGAGGTGAAGGTGCGCTATCTGCACTCGGATATTACGTCGCTCGATCGCATCGAAATCATTCAGGATTTACGTAAAGGCGTGTTCGACGTGCTGATCGGCGTCAACCTGTTGCGGGAGGGGCTGGATTTGCCGGAGGTGTCGCTGGTGGCGATCCTCGATGCGGATAAGGAAGGATTCTTGCGCGACGAGCGATCGCTGATTCAGACGATCGGGCGGGCGGCGCGCCATGTCAGCGGGCAGGCGATCTTGTATGCCGATCGCCTGACGAAAAGCATGGCCGCCGCGATCGAGGAAACCGAGCGCCGTCGCTGCATTCAGACGAAGTACAACGAGGACAACAACATCACGCCCAAGCCGATTGCCAAGAAGGGCAGCGACTCGATCTTGGCGTTCCTCGATCTGTCGCGCCGCCTCAGCGCTGCGGAGATCGAGACGGTGGTGGAACATGCCGACGATGTCCCGTTCGAGGAGCTGCCCGACCTGATCGAGAAGCTGGAGGGGCAAATGAAGGACGCGGCGAAAAACCTGGAGTTCGAGGAGGCGGCGACGTTGCGCGATCGGGTGCAGGTGTTGCGCGATCGGCTGGTGGGGCGCAATGCGTCGGAGGCGAAATCGTGAATCCAAACGCGAACCCAGAACCAATGCTGGAACTATCCAAGCCGCTGCCGGAGGGCTGGCGGGTGCGGCGCAAGCCGGGGACGGGGCGGCGCTATCGGGAGGTGCTGGCCGAGGGGGTGGAGCTGGTGATGGTGGAGATTCCGGCAGGGGAATTTTGGATGGGGAGCGCGGAGGGCGAGCCGGGGGCGTATGAAGACGAGCAGCCGAGGCATCGGGTGTCGCTGGAGCGATTTTTCTTGGGGCAGATGGCGGTGACGCAGGCGCAGTGGCAGGCTGTTGCGGGGTATCCGCAAATTGAGACCGAGCTAAAGGCTGACCCGTCGCGATTTAAAGGTGGAAATCGACCGGTGGAGCGGGTGAGCTGGGAGGAGGCGCGGGAGTTTTGCCAGAGGCTGTCGGTACGGACGGGCAAGGACTACCGGCTACCGAGTGAGGCGCAGTGGGAGTATGGCTGTCGGGCGGGGACGGAGACGCCGTTTCATTTTGGGGATTTCTTGACGGACGAGCTGGCGAATTACAGGGCGACGGAGGTTTTCAATGGGAGCCCGGAGGGAAAGTATCGCAAGGAGACGGTAGAGGTGGGGAGCTTTGCGCCGAATGCTTGGGGGCTGCACGAGATGCACGGGAACGTCTGGGAGTGGTGTGCGGATGACTGGCATCGCAGTTACGACGGTGCGCCGACGGATGGAAATGCTTGGCTAAATGAAAATCGTACAAAAACCACCGAAGAGGATGAAACAGAAAATAGTACGAAAAACAAAGTGCTGCGCGGCGGCTCCTGGAACGACTTTCCTCGGATTTGCCGTTCTGCCATTCGCGGCAACGTTTCGCGCGCGGATCGTGACGGCTACCTCGGTTTTCGGGTGTGTTGCGTCCCCCCGAGGGCTCTTCGATAGTTGTACGATATTTCTTAATTCTTAACTCTCTTCTCTTTTCCCTTTTCCCCATCGCCGAAGGCGATCGATTTTTTTTTGAGATTTTGGGGTCTTGATTTGAGGTAGGCTCGGGGGTATGAAGACTTCCAATTCAAGCCCAAATTCGGAGCTGCCCGTTATCCAGCAGACCTACGATCTGGTGAAGTGGTACGTGCCGATTTTGAACCGGCTGCCCCGGAGCCACAAGTTTGCGCTGGGCGATCGGATGGTGGCGGGGCTCTACGACCTGCTGGAGGGGCTGGTGGCGGCGCGCTACGCGACGCAGAAGCTGGCGATCGTCCAGCCGCTAACGGGCCGGGTGAACGTCTTGAAATATCAAACACGGCTGCTGCTGGACTTCCGGCTAGTGGAAGCGCGGCGCTACGAGTACGCCAGCCGCAAGCTCGATGAGGTGGGGCGGCAGCTCGGCGGCTGGGTCGCCCATCTCCAGCAGTGACGCTCCGACCGCGATCGAACATTTAGTGTTTGTTGTGTTGGTGGACTCTATGTCGCGCTGAACCGGGGGATCGCACGATGAAACGCTACGGCAACCTCTACGGCGAGATTACGAGCTTCGAGAACCTGCTGAGCGCGGCCAAACGCGCCCAGCGCGGCAAGCGCTACCGCGAGCCGGTGTTGGCGTTTAATGCCGAGCTCGAAGGTAATCTGTTGCGGCTCCAGCGAGAGTTGCGCCACCAAATATACGAACCGGGTGCGTATAAACTCTTCGAGATTTACGAGCCGAAGCGACGGGTCATCGCCGCCGCGCCCTACCGCGATCGCGTCGTGCATCACGCGCTGTGCAATATCATCGTGCCGATCTTCGATCGCACGTTTATCGCCACCACCTACGCCAACCGCAGCGGCTACGGTTCGCATCGGGGGTTGCGGCAGTTCGTTCGGTTCGCGCGATCGAGCCGCTACGTGTTGCAGTGCGACATTTGCAAATATTTTCCGAGCATCGATATCGCAATCCTGAAGGCGCAGATCCGGCGGAAGCTGAAATGCAAGCCGACGCTGTGGCTTATCGATACGATTCTCGATAACCAGCAGGTTCGTAAAGCGCCGCTCGGCAAATCGGTCGCGCCCGATCGCCCGATCGACTACTTCCCCGGAGACGACCTGCTCGCGCCGCTGACCCGCGCCAGGGGCTTGCCGATCGGCAACCTCACCAGCCAGTTTTTCGCCAATCTGTACCTGAGCGGCTTCGATCGCTATGTCAAAGAAACACTGAAAGTTTCAAAATACCTGCGCTACGTGGATGACTTCGCGCTGTTTAGCGACGATCGCGGCTTTTTGACCGAGTGCCGCGTGGCGATCGAGGCTTATCTGGCGACGCTGCGGCTTAGGATTCACCCGATTAAAAGCCAGCTCTTCCAGACGAAATACGGCGCGAGTTTCGTCGGCTTTCGGGTCTTGCCCGATCGCATCCGCGTCCGCAACCACAACCTGCGCCTCGGGCGGCGGCGTCTCGCCCAGTTGCGCTGCGATCGCACCCTCACCCCACGAGAAATCCAGCAGCGCTTGCAAAGCTGGAACGCCCACCTCGCACACGGCGACACCTGGCGGCTGCGGCAGAAGATTTTCGAGCCGGACTTTCGCGAAGATTTAAAATTTTAAGCTCGTTTAGAGTAGAAAGCGGGGCGGGCAATATAGCGGCTGCGCGGCGGCTCCTGGAACAACAATCCTCGGAATTGCCGTTCTGCCATTCGCAACAACAATTCGCGCGCGAATCGTAACAACAACCTCGGTTTTCGGGTGTGTTGCGTCCCCCCGAGCACTCTTCGCTGTCAGAGTTGGCGGATGGGAATCTGTCGAGCGTATCCGAAGAGTCCAGACCCGTTCCGGTGATGTCTCGCCCGATCGCATTTTCGGTCGGCGGTGCATCCGAAAATACCCGGCGATCGGCGAGCTTGGTAGGCGCGCCGAAGAGTCTGTCGATCGCCACCCCTTTGCCTCACCCATGCCCCAAGCCGATCGCCCCTTGCACCGCCTCGTCATCCGAAAACGCAGGCTCGACCTGCCGAGCTATCTCGAAGACCTCGGCAGCGGCGTGACGCTGGCGCTGCGCCCCATCCCCGCTGGTCGCTTCCGGATGGGCTCTCCAGAGGATGAGCTAGAGAACTACGAAGACGAGCAGCCGCAGCACGAAGTCCGGCTAGAGAAGTTTTTCCTGGGGAAATATCCCGTGACGCAGGCGCAGTGGCGAACGGTGGCGGGCTATCCGCAAATCGAGGCCGAGCTAGATCCCGACCCGGCGAACTTCAAGGGCGATAACCGCCCCGTAGAGCAGGTGAACTGGGACGCGGCGCGGGAGTTTTGCCAGCGGCTGTCGGCACGAACGAGGAAGGACTATCGTTTGCCGAGCGAGGCACAGTGGGAATATGCCTGTCGGGCGGGAACGACGACGCCGTTTCACTTTGGCGAGACGCTGAGCGATGTGCTGGCGAACTATCGCGCGCAGGATTGGGAGTATGAGGGTAAAACTTATCCTGGCGTCTACGGGCGCGGGGCGTATGGCAAATTTCGAGAAGAAACGACGACAGTCGGCGACTTTCCGGGGAACCGCTGGGGGCTGCACGATATGCACGGGAATGTCTGGGAGTGGTGTGCGGACGACTGGCACGAAAGTTACGACGGTGCGCCAACGGATGGCAGCGCTTGGCTGTATGAAAACAGTACAGAAATCGCAGAAGAAAGCAGTACGGAAAACAAAGTGCTGCGCGGCGGCTCCTGGGTCGGCAATCCTCGGGTTTGCCGTTCTGCCGTTCGCGACGACTTTTCGCGCGCGTATCGTTACTTCAACCTCGGTTTTCGGGTGTGTTGCGTCCCCCCGAGGATTCTTCGATAGTTGTACGGTATTCTTGATTCTTAACTTTCTTCTCTTTTCCCTTTGGTCATCGCCGTTAGGCGATCGATTTTTTTTGAGATTTGGGGTTGGGTGGCGCATGGCTGCTGTCACGAACCCGATCCCGGCACTCGCCGTCTTCGAGCTGTTGCAGCGCCCGAGTCGCCAGGTCGTCCAGCCGCCCCGCTGCCACATCCGCCTCAATTTGCCGATCCCAGCGCTCCGCCTCCAGCGCTGCAAACCACTCGCGAAAGGCCGAAAAGTCCTGGGTTGAAAGTTGCGCGACGGCGCGTTCGACTTCTTGCAGGGGCGTTGGCTGGATTTGTGAACTCAACTGCGATTCGGTCTTATAGTGTGGCAGAGCGGGGTGATGCCCCACCGATGACGATCGCGCTCCAACTATGACCACCTGGGAACACGATAAGCAGCACTATCAACGCTTGTGTGAGCTGTATGATGAAGCGCTGGCCGACTGCGGCACGGAGGCCGAGGCTGGCCTGGTTCGCAAGTTGCGGCAGCCATATCAGGATAAGCTCGAGCAGATCGAGCGCCATCTCTCCGCTGGCGACTCCATTTACGACACCGCGTTCGGCCAGGATGATTCGCTCTTGTCCACCGAGACACGCTGCAAGGATGGCGGTAGGCAGAAGCTGCGTCAAGCCCTGGCAGACCTTTGTCGGAGCTACAGCAAGCTAAGAGTATATGTTTCAGATATCGACGGCTACAAGCTCAACGAAATTGTTGAATCGCGGAATCTCGAGAGCGCTGCATTTGACTTTATCGAACATCTCGAATCTAAAGGCAAGCTCGACCGCTTTTGCGATCTGTTTCTCGCGACCGAAGCCATCAATGAAAACTCGGAGTTCGTCAAGTTCCGCCGCTGGTGGCAACAGAGGCAGAACCCGCGCGAGCCCTTCATTAGGCCCGACACCGCCACAGACCCCGACAACCTCGACGACGATCGAGATATTCACGCCCATCTGCTGGTGTTAGCGAAACGGGGCGGCGTCGGCGATCGCTTCCTAACTCGCGTCACCCTGAAAACTGCGGACAAGACAGAAATTCCCATTCAGCAAATCGACGGCGATCTCGATCTGACGCTGGCTGACTTTCCAGAGCGTCTCGACGACTGGATCGAATGTTCTATAGAAATTTTGGATGAGATTGTCGAGGACTCGAGCGCCGACGATTGGCAGCTCACCGTCGATCTATTCCTGCCGACGGAATGGCTCGCACAGCCGCTCGCGCTCTGGTGTGCCGATCGTCTCAAAAAATGGGAGAACATCAATATCGCCATCGTCGTTCGCTGTGCCGATCGTTTCGATCGCCGCCAGCACTCCAAGTCCGGCAAATACAGCCACCGCGCCTTGTACAAAATGCTTCGAGGACGCCGACGACGCTTTTGCAGTGCCTTATCGGATGTCACAGCCCCACTCAAAAAACTGACCTGGGCGCGCCCGAGCGACGGCTTCACTCAAGAGTTTGCTGCCCTGCGCTGCACCTGCGACTGGCTTTCTGGCGCGAGCTGTGAAGAGGCTTGGACAAATCTGATCCTCTCCGGTATGCCCCTCGCGTTCTGGACGTACGCCCAAACTGCCACCACCGAAGAAATCGACGCTACCTACGATCTCTTGCTGGAGAAAGATCGCGCCGCCTTTTATCCCGCGATTTGCGAAACCCGCCATCCGAATAATGCAGATGGCCGCCTCCCCGCCCTCGGCGTATTCTACGAAGGCGATACAGACCGCTACGACCCGCAAGTCCCCAAACGAGCCCGCTAACCCGATCGCCATGACCTCCTGGAAACGCTTCTCCCGCGACGGGGACATCACCCCCCTCACCACCGAGAACCTGCCCGCCGCTCCCGCGTGGCGCGAGTTCATGGACGCCGACACCTTCGCGGGCTACCAGCAAGAAGACGAGCGACGCAGGGCACACATCCAAACCCAAGCCCAACGCGACCCCCGCAGCAACGAACGGGGCGAAAGCTTCCGCATCCGCGAGCCGGAGATCGTCGACGCCGTCAACGCCGCGCTCTACCTCCGGCGTCCGCTCCTCGTGACCGGCAAACCGGGCTCCGGCAAAACCTCCCTGGCCTACGCGATCGCCCGCAAGCTAGAGCTGGGAACCGTGCTGCACTGGCCGGTCAACGCCCGATCGACCCTCACCGACGCGCTCTACCGCTACGACGCGATCGCCCGCCTGCAAAACTCCCAGCTCGAAGAAACACAAAAAAAACGCGCGATCGGCAACTACATCACCCTCGGCGCGGTCGGCACAGCCTTTTTGCCCGCTGCGCTGCCCCGCGTCCTGCTGATCGACGAAATCGACAAATGCGACATCAACCTCCCCAACGACCTGCTGGAGCTGTTTGAAGAAGGGCGCTACGACATCCCCGAGCTGGTGCGCGCCCAGACCGGCGATCTCGACGCGATCGAGTCGGAGGGGGTGGACAATTCGGACAATTCAGGCGAATCGGGCGAGTCGGACAACTCTTCCGTGCTGACCACCCGCGTGCGCACCGCCGACCCCGACCTCTCGGCCACGATTCGCGGCGGGCGCGTGCAGTGCTACCAGTTCCCGATCGTCGTGATGACCAGCAACGGCGAGCGCGACTTTCCGCCCGCATTCCTGCGGCGCTGCCTGCGGTTGCAGATGCCCGACCCGACCAAAAACGCCGCCGCGCTGGAAGATATCGTCGAAGCGCATCTGAAACGCGGCAAAGACAAAACCCGCTGGGCGGACATGAAAGCCGAAATTGACTCGCTAATTCGTGAATTTACGAACAAACGCGACAGTCCGCTGGGCGATGTGGCAACCGACCAGCTCCTGAATGCGGTGTACCTGCTGACGCGGGAGGTGTCGCCCGACGTTGACGAGCGCGATCGCCTGCGGACGATGCTGCTGCGCGAGCTGAGCCAGGGGGATTAGGGAGATTTCCGTGGAGGGGCAACCGTCACCACTGAAAGAGCTGACGCGGCTTTTGGGGCGCGATCGCGACGAGTTCGACGGCCTGACCGGGCGCGAAATCGCCGAAGTGCTGTGGCTGGCGCAGCAGATGGACGAGACCGCCGCCGCACCGCAGCCGGAGCCGGACGCACCGGAGCCCGAGATCGAAACGAGCGTTGATAAGACGCCCGCGTCAGAGAGCGACGCCAGCCCGATCGTCGAGACCGCCCCGCCGCCAACGACCACCACCGAAGCCGCCGCCGAACTCTACCCCCAGCCACCCGACGCCCCGACGAACGCCGCCGACGCCTTCGCCGTCCCCGACCCGAGCGAGATTTCCGATCCGCTGGCGCTGGCGCGGGCGCTGCGCCCCCTGGCGCGACGCTTGCCGATCGGCAGACCCAACCTGCTCGACGAAGCCGCGACGGCCGATCGCGTCGCGGAAACCCGCACCCTCGATCCGGTGTTGCGCCCGGAGACCGAGCGCTGGTTCGATGTGGCGCTGGTGGTGGACAGCAGCACGTCGATGCAGCTTTGGGATCGCTTCGTGCGAGATCTGCGACGCTTGCTGTCGCGCTATGGCGAATTTCGCGACGTGCGCTGCTGGCGGCTGCGGGCGGGGTTGCTGGAGGCGTGGAACACTCGCCACCACCGTCCGAGCGCGCTACTGGTGGGCGATCGCCGTCGGATCGTGGTGGTGGTAAGCGATTGTGTCGATCGAGCTTGGTATTCCGAAAGCTCCGAAGCCCAGCGCGACAGTCCGAACCGCGCGGCGCTGGCGCTCTGGGCGGCGAAGCTGCCGACGGCGGTGTTTCAGGTGTTTCCCGAGCGGCTGTGGGAGAAGACCGCGATCGCGCAGATGCTCCCAGCGGCGCTGCGGGGTCGGCGGTTCGGTCAGCCCAGCGCCAGTTTGCGACCGCGGCTGCTGTCGCCGTTCGATCGGCGCGACGTGCGCGAGGAGCTGGCAGCGCACCCCGAGCGGCGCGGCCTGTTTTTGCCGTTGCCGATCGTCAATGTCGAGGCGCGGAGTTTGGCGGCCTGGGCGCAGGTGGTGGCGGGGACGCGGCAGCAGGTGGAGGCGAGCGGCGGGCTGTGGCGATCGGTGGTGGGGCTGTCGGAAAATTCGGAAAATGCTGCGCTGGGCGAGTTTGACGATTTGGGCGATGAGTTTGACGAACTCGAAGAAGAGCCGCTGACGCCGGTGGAGGTGTTTTTGCTGACGGCGTCGCCGATCGCGAAGCGGCTGGCGGGGCTGCTGGCGTTGGCTCCGGTGGTGACGCTGCCGATCGTTCGGTTGATTCGGGGGGCGATGCTCGAGGAGGCGCGGACGGAACACGTGGCGGAGGTGCTGACGAGCGGGCTGCTGGTGCGGCAGGCTCGGCGGGTTCCGGAGGAGGTGGAGAGAGAGAAGCGCGATCGAGAGATTTACGAGTTCGTGGATGCAGACGATGCAAAGCAGGGGGCAACGCGGGAAAGGCTCGGCAAGCTGTACGACGATGTTAACCGGCGGCTGGTGATTGACAAGGTGTCGATCTATATCGCGAAGCGGCTGGGGCTGAGCGCAGAGCAGTTTTTGGCGCGGTTAGGTGGCGTAGCGAAGGGCTCGGCGGCGGAAAATAGCGAGTTTCTAGCGGCGTTCGCGCGGGTGATGGCGCGGGATTTGGTGCGGTTGGGCGGGCGGTATGCGGCGATCGCGACGCGGCTCGCTCCGGCGGCGGTGGCCGAGCTGGAAGCTGAGGAAGCGCCGCCTGCTGGGGAAGGAGTAGAGGGAGGAACGGGCGAGGGGATGCAAGGTTGGCCGCTGGAGGCGTTTGAGTTTGAGTATCTGGAGCTGGAGGCGGCGGCGGCGGATGAAGTGGGCGATGAGGCGGGCGAGCTGTTTCCGCTGGTGTCCGACCCGAGCGAGGTGGCGGAGATCGAGACGGTGTTGGAGCGGTTTGAGTTTGAGACGGCGACGATCGAGCGAGTGACGAGTTTCCGGGGTTTGTTGCAAGCACGTATCACATTGTCTGGCCTCAAACGACAACCGGAATGGGAGATTCGCAAGTGCCGGACGGAAGCCTGGGGCTATACCGAACGGCTCGACGACGAAGTGGCGATCGAGTTGGTCGCGATCCCCGAGGGGACTTTTACGATCGGCGCACCGGACACCGAGCCGGACAGCTACGACAACGAACGCCCGCAGGTGGAGGTGACGCTGGAGCCGTTCTATATGGCGCGGACGCCCGTCACCCAAGCCCAGTGGCGCATCGTGGCGGGGTATCCGCAGATCGAGATCGAACTCGACCCCGACCCGTCAAACTTCAAGGGCGACAACCGCCCGGTGGAACAGGTGAGCTGGGAGGCGGCGGTGGAGTTTTGTCAGCGCTTGTCTGCCGCCACCGGCCAAGATTACCGACTGCCGAGCGAAGCTCAGTGGGAGTACGCCTGCCGCGCGGGAACGACGACGCCATTTTGTTTTGGCGAAACGCTGAGTACCGACCTGGCGAATTACGATGGCGATTTCACGTATAACGGCGGCCCAAAGGGGGAAGATCGCCGCGAGACCACGGAGGTTGCCAGCCTCCCAGGTAATGCCTGGGGGCTGCATGATGTACATGGCAACGTTTGGGAATGGTGTGCGGATGACGGTGGTGACTATGGCGACCTGCCTCTGGATGGTTTGCCTTGGCAAACTGAAGAGAATGAAAATCGTACAGAAAGTCGGCGGCTGCGCGGCGGCTCCTGGCTCAACCTTCCTCGGAATTGCCGTTCTGCCTTTCGCTACCTCTTTTCGCGCGCGTATCGTTTCTACTCCCTCGGTTTTCGGGTGTGTTGCGTCCCCCCGAGGATTCTCCGATAGTTGTACGATATTCTTTATTCTTAACTCTCTTCTCTTTTCCCTTTGGTCATCGCCGTTAGGCGATCGATTTTTTTTGAAAAATAGCCCTTAGAGTACTCCACGGAAATAAATGTCCAGCATTCAGAATTCGAGCACTGAGCTTGTCGAAGTGCG